>PVBE012507654.1_pt1 | contig 20051 bp, 20 predicted proteins | sample 1631181 | NCBI WGS metagenome assembly PVBE01 (sample SAMN08397723, study PRJNA350692) | Marine metagenome, whole genome shotgun sequencing project. | isolation source: water | place: Pacific Ocean | collected 2012-04 | reverse complement strand
CTTATCGGCGTTCTTGACGTGAGTGACCAGGCGGCGACGGTGCTGCACCTGCCGCTGTGAAAGCAGATTCTTGCGCCCTGCATAGGGATTCGTGCCGGCCCGAAATTCGAGCCGCACCGGTGTACCTTCGAGATGCAGCTCGTCGATGAATCTGTGTTGCAGATATCTTTTGTATGGTTCCGGAACGGCGGCCGTCTGATTGCCATGGATGACTATAACCGGCGGATTTGTCCCGCCGGCATTGGCATATCTCAATTTGATCCGACGACCGTGTACCAGGGGCGGCGGGTGCTCGGAGACCGCCTGGTTAAGAATTTTGTTGAGCTGGCTGGTTTTGATCTTCTTGGTGGCGGACGCATAGGCAGTCCGGATGGATGGATACAATTTGCCTACGCCAGAGCCGTGCAGCGCAGAGATAAAGTGTAATGTGGCAAATTCGATGAACGTGAGCCTGCGGTCCAGCTCACGCTTGATTGAATCCTTGCGGTCGTGATCGATGCCATCCCACTTGTTGACTGCAATCAACAGTGCTCGGCCTGCATCAAGTGCATAACTGAGCAGATGCAGATCCTGATCGACAATTCCCTGCCGGGCATCCAACATCAGAATCACGACGTTGGCGTCAGAAATCGCTTCCAGGGTTTTAATGATCGAGAACTTTTCGATCACCTGCGTGACCTTACCACGTCGCCTGATACCAGCGGTGTCGATCAGGGTGAACTGCTCGCCGTTACGCTCAAAGGGGACGTAGATACTGTCACGGGTCGTGCCGGCTTCACTGTATACGACAACTCTCTCCTCACCCAGCAACCTGTTTACCAAGGTCGACTTACCGACATTGGGTCGGCCGATGACCGCTATCTTAATCCCTGCCGGGGCAATCGCTTGGACTTCTTCATCGCTATCGATTGCGGGATGCGCCAATGCCCGGGTGATGAGGTCGTTCACCCCTTCGCCATGAATGGCTGCAACCAAATGGGGTTCGCCAAACCCAAAGGCGGAAAACTCACTCCTCACAAAATCCGGATTTGCGCCGTCGATTTTATTCGCCACCAGGACGATCTGTTTGTTCTCCTGTCGCAATATTTGTGCGATCTGCTCATCGCCGCCGGTTCGACCGTCTCCGGCATCCACCATGAAGAAGACCAGGTCAGATTCCTCTACGGCGGCCATCGACTGTTCAAGCATGGCTCGGTTGATACCCGTCTCATCGCCGCTCAGCCCGCCTGTATCCACCACTATAAATTCGTTACCCCCAACCGCACCTTTACCGTATTGTCGGTCTCTGGTGAGCCCTGGAAAACTGGCAACCAAAGCATGCCGACTTCTCGTCAAGCGGTTGAAAAGTGTGGATTTACCAACGTTAGGTCGACCGACGAGGGCGATGACTGGAATCATACCAAGGGCTCCCGCAAACGCCCGGTTTCGATCAGCGAACTTCCCAAGCAGTCAGGCGACCGCTGTTTCCCTGAATGTACAGCCTGCCATCCTGGGCGACTGGTTTGGCCCGTATACCTTTGCTATCCACCTTCTTGCGACCGGTTAGACGCCCATCCAGTTGCGCAATGAGATGGATATAGCCCTCAGCGTCACCAACCGCAACGTGATTGCCGAGCGCCAAGGGTGTGGTGATCTTACGATTGGTCAGTACATCCAGATTCCAGACATCTCGATTGTTGACGGAATCAATCGCGGAGATGCTTGAATCCGCATGCGCGATATAGATGTTGCCAAACCCCTCAGCCAAGCCAACGAAACTGGAGGCCTCTCTTTGCCAACTGATCTGGCCACTGGTGATGTCGATGGCTACCAGACTTCCCTGGTAGCTGGTAGCAAACAAGCTATTGCCGGATTGAATCAAAGCGCCATCAACATCCACCAATCTTTCCAGTTCAGATTTGCCTTTGGGTACACCAACCCGCTGCTCCCAACGAGGCAACCCTCTCTCGGTATCCAGAAAGACAACCTTGCCATTGGCAAAACCACACAGGACAAAACTGTCTGTCAGCAAAGGCGTGCTGGTGCCACGCAGCGTCAGGATCGGTACGGATGTGCTGAACTGCCATTTTCTTGTGCCGTCCAGAACATCATAAGCTGCCACCTTGCCATCGATGGATTGGGTGACGACGATATCATCATTTATCTGGGCCGGCACAAGCACTTCACTGCTTGTCGGCGAACGCCAGGCCAAACTCCCGTCACTCTGGTGCAGTGCAATGACCTCTCCCACCGTCGTACTTACAACCACTATATCCGTGCCACCACCCACGCCACCTGACACGATGCTGTCTACCTCGTCGCTCGAAATCAAGAGCATTTCATCTTCACCGTAAAGCTTGTCAATCCGTGTTTCCCAAATCTTCTTTCCCGTTGCTACATTCAATGCCACGACTTTACCATCGGTACTGGCAGCAAAGACCCGACTGTCAATGATGACCGGGGAGAATCGCTCATATGTTTTCTTGACCCCTTTGCCGATTTTGACTTCCCACAATCTGCTTAGCTCGATCTCTTCTTCAAACTTGATGAGAGGAAAGGGTTCAATGCTCTCGTCTTTGGGAGTACCCCTCAATAGCGTGCATCCGCCAGCGTTCAACAGCAGCAAAACAGCAGATCCAAGCAATAGGCCACGATACATTTAGATTTCCTCCGCTTTCGATTGCTCTGCTGATCCAAACAATAGGCCAAGATACATTTAGATTTCCTCCGCTTTCGATTGCTCTGCTGATCCAAACAATAGGCCAAGATACATTTAGATTTCCTCCGCTTCCGACTGTTCTGCTGATTGAGTCGATCCAGCAACAGGTTCAGATGTCGTCTGGACCTGTCGAGGCGGTGCAATGTCATCCAGTTTCATCTGCAGTATTGGCTTAGAAGCATTCTGGGGCAATTCGTTCAGCGCTTGCTGGTAAGCTTTTTTGGCATCTTCCTGGCGTCCCAGATCGAGGTATATGTCGCCTTTGACCTCTTCATAGGATGAAGCATGGGCGCCAGCTTCAACCGACTCGATTGACAGCAATGCCGCTTTGGCCTCTCCTCTGGCAAACAAGACCCTTGCCAGGCGCAGTCTGGCTATCAGCTCAATCGATCCGCTGGCATCGTGATCTAGCACCCATCTGAGCTCCTCTTCTGCAGCCGCCAGATCTCCCTGTTCCACGGCTTGCTTGGCCATGAACATTGACGCAAATTTTGCATAGGATGAAGATTCATGTTCCTGCTTCAACATCTCCACCAAGTACTGACCCGTCGATCGCTGGCTCTCACTAAGAGTTTCATTCGGTGCGATTAATATGGTGTCCATAAGGTCCTGATACAGACTGGAGGCGATCTCGCCCTGTTCCTGAATATTGCTCTGCCAGGTTCTGAAGCCGAATACAGCAATCATCGCCACAGCAATACCGATAAGCAATGAATTGCTGTTCTCACTCCACCACTCCTTTAGTGCCTCAATCTGTTCGTCTTCAGTTTCATAATCAGCCACTATTGACTCCCGTTCTTCGTGCAAGCTACTTTTCTAGATGACAAGCTACTTTTCCAGACTAGATGTCGATGTCAGTCAAAGACTTTCTTCAGGTATCGTTCCAGCGCTGGCCAGGACATTCTTCGCTGTGGATCTTCAGCTCGCAACGGTTTGACCGTCACCTCGGCAGCAGCGATTTCATCCTCTCCCAGAATCAGGGCAATCAGCGCACCACTGTTATCGGCTCTTTTTAACTGGCTCTTCAATTTGCCGTCACCGCAATGCACGCCGATGTTTAAACCCACAAAATTACGACGCAGTTGTTCGGCGAGCAGCATACTCTCTGTTCTTGCTTCACTTCCAAGCGACGCGATGAAAAGATCGAGGTCACCCACCTTGTCAGTGACACTGTTCTCTGCCACCAACAGGGCAACTCTATCCAGACCTATGGCGAACCCGACGGCAGGTGTTGGGCGTCCTCCCAACTCTTCTACCAGCGTGTCGTAGCGACCACCACCACACACGGTGCCCTGTGCACCAAGAGACGCTGTGGTCCACTCGAACACAGTCTTATTGTAATAGTCCAATCCCCTCACAATAAGCGGATTGATCACGTAGGGGACCTGTGCTCTCTCTAACAGTTCTCGCAATCCATCGAAGTCTCTTTTCGATTCATCGTCCAGATGATCGATCAACAAAGGGGCTTCTTTAAGTATGGCCTGGGTGCCGGCGTCTTTGCTATCCAGAATTCGCAGTGGATTTGTCTGCAGGCGTTTCTTGCTGTCTTCATCCAGTTCATCTTCACGTGCCGATAGGTATTCAATCAGCTCGGTCTTGTAAGCACCTCTTGACGATACGTTGCCAAGTGAATTCAGCTCCAGAGTCACCTCACTGGTCAACCCCAATTCCTGCCATATTCTGGCTGTCAGGAAAAGGATCTCTGCGTCTATGTCCGGTCCAGGCATACCAAAGCACTCTACACCAATTTGCTCGAACTGCCTGAATCTGCCCTTCTGTGGACGTTCGTACCTGAACATCGATCCTGCATACCACAAGCGTTGCATCTGGTTATAGATAAGTCCGTTCTGCTGCGCCGATCTGACACACCCGGCAGTTCCCTCGGGTCGCAGGGTAATGCTGTCGCCGCTGCGATCCGTAAAGGTGTACATCTCCTTCTCTACTATATCTGTGGATTCACCCACCAACCGTTCGAACAGAACGGTGGATTCGATGACGGGTAAGCCTATCTCGCTATAGCCATAGCTTTTGAGGACAGGACGAATGGTATCTTCCACATACCGATAGATCGCCTTGCTTTCCGGAAGCAAATCCTGCATGCCTCTGACTGCTTGAATTTTCACCTTGCAACCCTTGAGTGTGAGCGGCTGTGCTCATGTAGCGATTATGATGCTCGTTCCTTGGATTCTTCTGCCTGCAGCTTCTGTGCGACTTTCTCACGCACCATGTTTTCCAGATCATCCACTAGCTGTTTGTTGTCGACCTTGTGGTGGGGTTTACCATCCACATAGATAAGGTTGTGCGGAGACGCCCCCGTCAAACCGACGTCAACCTGTTTCGCTTCACCAGGACCGTTGACAATACAACCCATAATGGCTACGTCGACAGGGGTCGTAACATCTTCCAGGCGCCGTTCAAGTTCATTGATCGTCGCAATAACGTCGAAATCCTGCCGCGAGCAACTCGGGCAGGCGATAAAGTTAATTCCCTTGCTTCGCAAATGCAGACTCTTCAGTAACTCGAATCCTACTTTGACTTCCTCCACAGGATCTGCCGCTAACGATACTCTTATGGTATCACCGATCCCTTCCATCAGTAACAAGCCCAGACCGACGGCAGATTTGACCGTACCTGTCCGGAGCCCCCCAGCTTCCGTTATACCCAGATGCAAGGGCTGTTCAATCTGACCGGCAATCTTCCGATATGCCTCGATCGCCATGAAGACGTCGGACGACTTTAAACTGAGCTTAAAGTCCTGAAAATCCTCCCGATCGAGCAATTCGATATTGCTCAGTGCAGATTCGACCAGTGCATCCGCGCATGGTTCCCCGTATTGGCGCAACAGATCCTTCGCCAGGGATCCTGCATTGATACCGATGCGAATCGGGATTCCTTTGTCCCTGGCAGCCTGTACAACCGCCTTGACTCGATCTTGTCTGCCGATATTGCCCGGATTGATGCGCAGACAATCGACACCCAGCTCGGCCACTTTAAGGGCAATTTTATGGTCAAAGTGAATGTCGGCGACCAGAGGGACCGCAACTCTTTGCCTGATTGCACCAAATGCAGCAGCAGCATCCATACTGGGAACGGACACCCTGACGATATCCGCACCAACCTTCTCCAGGTCCTGTATTTGCGCCACCGTCCCTTCGACGTCACAGGTATCGGTATTGGTCATGCTTTGCACCGAAATGGGCGCATCACCACCTACGGCAACTCCTCCGACCATGATCTGCCTGGAAATACGGCGAGTTATATTCGATGCCTGCTTCATCTGACCCTCGATGCCTGCTTCATGGGACCGTCTCAATCACCAAGCACCAATTTGGCTGTGTCATTTGAGATGTGCGGTACCAGGCTGTAAGGCTGATCATTGAAGAACAGGGTCACCGATTGAGCACGACCGATGAGTATCTTGAAGGGAGCCTGACCGTAGATGTCGACAATATCGCTGGCGTGATTCAGGTCTGCATAAACCACATATTCCTCGGCGTCCGCCACTTCCAGCCAGCACTCATCGACAAAGTTGAAACGCAGATGATCCTCGCCGTCGGCAAGTACACTTACAACTCTGAATTCCCCCTCCTGAGATCGTTCAATGCTGACCTCTCTGGCCGACTCCGCTGCGTTCGATTCATCACCCTCCACATCCAATGGCTCCGTCACGACAGATGATTCATCCCGTGAGTCATCCTGTATCTGCACCATCTGTTCATCGTCCTCGCCGGCGCTGGCTGGGGTTCCCGCGCCATCCACTGCCGTTTCCAGCGGTTGCGCCTCTGTGGAGTCGTCAGCGACGATCGGCGGGGTCGAGTTGTCGGGGCTCGATTCTGAAGGCTGTGCGGCAACCCCGGCAGGTTCGTCGATCGTTGCAGCATCGATTACTCCCGGTATCGATTCGACAGCGGCTGCAGATGCCGGCTCGGCGGACCTCCCGGCAATCTGTTGCACTGGCTGAGTGCTATCTTCCGAACTCTGATCGTCCGGGGGTACCAACCACGAGACCAGGAAAATTAGCAGCCCAATACCTACTAAACCAATAAAGCCGGTTTGAGCAACAGGACCTGTAAATCTGGCGGCTCCCATCTCCTCTTCCGTGACATTGCGCAGTGACGCGGCCTCGAACTCCGTTCTTCCATTCGCCGCGTCATAGCAATTGACCACGTCATCGCCGGAGACTCCCACAATGCGCGCATAGGACCTTAGATAACCTCTGGTGAAGGGCGGCTTCGGGATCTTGTCGAATCTGCCCTCATCGATATGTTTGATGTAACTCACCGTCAGGAAGAGCTTGTCGGCAACGTCCTGCTGAGACAGGTTTTTCTCTTGTCGGGCCCGCACCAGCATCTCAGCTACAGGCGATGTCTGCACCTCATCGGTAGGGGACGCGATCTGATCCGATACCAGGTCGTCAGATTCACTCATTGTCTGGATTCCTGGAACGCGAACTCAAGTACATTTGATACTCAGGAGATGTCGGAAAGATGTTTCTCAACATCAGAATATAACTGGCAGCTTCATCGTCATTCTGAAAGATCTCTGCAATTCGAACTCCCAACCACAGACTGCGAGCAGATTGCTCCTCGACCTCTATATAGTGCCTGTACAGATTGCGTGCATTAACGTGATCCTGTTGTCCAAACAGCAGTACTGCCAACTCGAGCAACGACCGGCGTTGTTTTGAGTTCAGAGCAATCGCATGTTCGAACGCCTCTTCTGCTGAGGCCGTGTCACCCAATTTCAGATAACAGACACCGAGGTTTTCATAGACCTGTGATCTGGCCCGGTAAAAGGGATCCTGCACGCCGATTTTCAACTGTTCAATCGCCTCCTCGTATCTGCCCTCTGCAAACAGGAAGGCACCGTAATTATTCCGTGCCATCGCAAAATTGCTATCCAGCCGAATGGCGCGACGGAAGTGTTTTTCGGCGAGCTTCATTTCCTCTTCGAGTTGAAACAGCAATCCGTAAGCATTGTGGGTAAGTGCTGAATTTGGATCAATCTCCATGGCTCGAGCTAGTTTTTCCTTGGCAACTGCCAGGTCGCCCTGGGCCAAATATCCCAATCCCAAGTCGATATGGTTTTGCAGAGATTTCTCAGGATCTGCCTTCAGCTCCTCTCGATTGGTTTCGGTGATACAACCGGACAGCACCAATAGCAGAATCATTGCACAGTTTGTGCGTCTATAGCTGTGAACCCAGCGTCCGTTCATAGTGCCCGCCTCAGGACGTCATCTACCGGGTACTGCCCACTCGGGGGCAACGCGCCGGAAGATTCCGCTCTCTTCAGCAACTGCCCCGCCAACTGGCCACAGGCTGCCTGAATGTCCTCCCCTCTGGTTGTTCTAACGGTCACGGAAAGTCCAGCGTTGACCAGCCTGTGCTGAAAGGCCCGAACCGAAATGTTGTTAGGCCGCTTCAATTTTGAGCCCGGAAACGCATTAAGCGGAATCAAGTTAATCTTGCACGGGAATCCCCTCAATAGCGTTGCCAGTTCCTGGCCATGGTGTGGTTGGTCATTGACTCCTTTGATCAAGGTATACTCAATCGTAAGGGTACGTTTTTCTCCTAGGGTGCCAAGATAGTGGCGGCATGCTTCCAACAACTGGGCAATGGGGTATTTTCGATTGATCGGTACCAGCATGTTTCTGATTTCATCATTCGGTGCATGCAGTGACAAAGCCAGGGACACATCGGTTTTTCCGGCCATCCGGTAGATTGCCGGTACCACACCTGCAGTAGAGATGGTCACCCGCCTCTTGGAGATACCGTATGCCAGGTCATGCATCATCAGATCGACGGAGTCCAAGACGCTGTCAAAATTCAGGAGTGGCTCGCCCATACCCATCAGGACTATGTTGGTGATTCCCCGTTCATGTACGGGCTCTTGCACCTCAATCAGCTTCTTGACAATTCGAACCTGACCAATGATCTCTGCTGTGCTTAGATCGCTGTCGAACCCCTGCTGGCCGGTCGCACAAAAGCTGCAGTTCAAGGCACATCCTACCTGTGAGGAGACGCACAGGGTCCCTCTGTTCTCTTCCGGTATAAACACCGTTTCGAAACAACTGCCACTTCCAGCCTGCATCATCCATTTGCGCGTTCCATCTATCGAGATCGTTTCGGAGACAACCTTCGGGTCTTCAATGGTGCCGATAACGGTCAATTTGTCACGCAGCGCTTTGCTGATGTCGGTCATCTGACTGAAGTCGTCATGGTAGCGGTGATGGATCCATTTGAGGATCTGCTCGGCACGGTAGGGCTTCTCTCCCAGGCTGGCGAGGAGCTGCTCCAGTTTACACTTGGTTATGCCCAGAAAATTGGTCTTTTCCATCCCTGATTCCGCCACATCGATCACCTGTACGAAGCTAGCCGCGAGGACAAATCTGTTCAGCCCCAAAGAAGAAGGCGACCTCCCGCTCAGCTGACTTGGGGGAATCCGAGCCATGCACAGCGTTGGCGTCGATCGATTTGGCAAAATCGGCCCGGATGGTGCCCTTTTCAGCTTCCGTGGGATCAGTCGCACCCATCAATTCTCGATTCAGATCGATCGCATTACTCCCCTCCAGAACCTGCAGGACTACAGGACCCGAGGTCATATACGCGACCAGATCCTGGTAGAAGGGTTTACCATCGTGTTCGGCATAGAAGCCCTTTGCTTGTGTTTCAGTCAAGCGTTCCATGCGTGCTGCTACCACCCTCAATCCCGCCTGCTCAAATCGACTGACGATGTTGCCAATGACATTCTTGGCAACCGCATCGGGTTTGATGATGGAAAGCGTTCTTTCTATCGACATCCAATAACTCCGAGGAATCACTACAAAAAAGCGAACCCGCATTATACGCGCGTTGCTGGTGGATTAGAATTTAAAGGGTTCGTGGATGGGGGTTGCCGCACGGCAAACTTTCAGTCGGCTTCTTCGATCCAGGCCATCTGAATAGCTTCAAGTATCTTCTCATTGGAGCGGTTGGGAGGATCGTCGAATCCCTCCAACTCCAGCACCCAACGATGTAAATCCGTAAATCTGATCTGCAACGGATCCACGTCGGCATGGCATTCCAGCAGGCCGAGCGCAATTTCTTGTATGTCAGTCCATCTCAAGCTCATTGCCGTGCCACTCCCATTCGATGGATCCTTCCGACACTTGGTCATCCTTCCGACACTTGGTCATCCTTCCGATACCTGGTCACCCTTCCGATACTTGGTTAAGGGTGTATTTGGGTATCTCAATCACCAAATCCTCTTCACCCACCTCGATCTGACAGCTTAAGCGGGACTCGGCTTCCAGCCCCCACGCCTTGTCCAGCAGATCGTCCTCCAAATCATCGGCTTCAGTCAGGGAGTTGAATCCCTCCCTTACTAATACATGGCAGGTGGTGCAGGCACAGGACATTTCACAGGCGTGTTCCAGTTCAATGCCGTGGGCCAGGGCTATTTCAATAAGGTTGTCACCCGGGTGAGCTTGCACGATCGCTCCCTCGGGACAGATCTCCGGGTGCGGCAAGAAGATAATCTGTGTCATTGCTCCAACCCCGTCTCCAGATCCTCGATCTGCAGACCGGCCAGTGCCGCTCTTACACCAGCGTCCATTCTCCTGGCTGCGTATTCCTCGCTGGCTTTGCCAAGCAATTCCACTGCATCGTTGATATCCTGGTAATCCAGTCCTTCCATAACGGACTGGAGTCGCCCCATCCCTTCGTTCAACACCGCAATTTCCTGAGCGGACAGTAGTTCACGGCTGTCCGCTGCCAGCGCTGCAGTCAGGGCGTTAATCATTCTCTGCGCCTCGACGATCGATTCATTCAACGCCCTCGCCTCAGCATCCTCCTGCGCACTGGTCAGGGACTCCTGCAGCATGGTGACAATTTCATCTTCACTAAGCCCGTAGGAGGGTTGTACCTCGACACCGGTTTCAATGCCACTACCGGTTTCCATGGCTGTTACCGACAACAGCCCATCCGCATCCACCTGAAACGTTACACGGATGTGAGCCGCCCCGGCTGCCATGGGTGGTATCCCGTGAAACTCAAATCTAGCCAGTGATCTACAGTCCTTAACCAGCTCCCGTTCGCCCTGTAATACGTGAATGAGCATGGCCGTCTGCCCATCTTTGTAAGTGGTGAACTCCTGTGCTTTGGCAACGGGTATAGCCGTATTTCGATAGATGATCTTTTCAACCAGCCCACCCATGGTCTCTATTCCCAGGGACAGGGGCAGAACATCCAGCAGCAGCATTTCATCATCCGATTTATTGCCGACCAGAACATTCGCCTGTATCGCAGCGCCAATGGCTACGACTCGATCCGGATCGATATCAGTCAGGGGCTCCTTGCCAAACAGGTTCCCCACCTGCTGCCTGACCAGCGGTATTCGTGTAGATCCGCCCACCATCACGACATTGGTGATCGCCGTGTAGTCGATCCCGGCATCCCGCACCGTTCTTCGACATGCCTTTATGGTGTCGTTCAGCAACGGATCCATCAGTTCATTCAGTTCCGAACGGCATAGAGTGCCACTCCACCGAAGATCTCCCAGATCGACGAAGACCTTCGTTGACTCTTCTGCACTGAGAGTTTCTTTGAGGTCCTTGCAGTAGATCAGCAGACTGCGCAATTGCGCTATACTCAAATCGTCCTCGAAGCCCGCCTGTTGCAGGATCCATTCAGCAAGTGTCCGGTCGATATCATCGCCACCGAAATCCGAATCACCACCGGTTGCCAACACCTCAAAAACTCCACGGTTGAGGCGCAACAGAGAGATATCAAACGTACCCCCACCCAGATCGTAGATGGCAACAACCCCTTCAGCGTCGCTCTCCAATCCATAGGCCACCGCGGCGGCGGTTGGTTCATTCAGAAGCCTGAGTAGAGTGAGTCCGGCTAGTTGCGCGGCGTCTTTGGTTGCCTGCCTCTGGGCATCGTCGAAATAGGCGGGAACGGTTATCACAACCCCGTCCAATTCGCCCGCAAGGGAATTCTCCGCTCGTTTCGCCAAGGTCTTCAATAACTCGGCGGATACTGCGACCGGGCTTATATTGCCGTTCACGGTACGAAAATAAGGCATGCCGCTGTCGCCCTCGACAAATTCATAGGGCATCCGGTTGCCGATCCTATGGATGTCCTGCAAGCCCCTCCCCATCAATCTCTTCACTGAAACGATGGTGTTAACGGGATCGGTTTTGGCTGACTGGTAAGCAGTCAGGCCCACTTGTGGCTCCTGCTCCGGCCGGTAGCGGACAACTGAGGGCATGAGATGATGGCCGTGTTCATCGGCAAAGGTGGTCATCACTCCGCTACGCATCCCGGCAACCAGTGAATTGGTGGTTCCCAAATCAATACCAGCCGCTCTTTTCCTCAGATGTGGTTCGACTGACTGGCCCGGTTCAGTGATTTGAAGTAACGACATGACAATTGATTTTGATTAATTCTCGGAGATGGACTCTGGGTGATGGATGGGGCAGTGGTTACAGGTCAAGAAATCTCTCTTCTATCCTGTCCGCTTCTTGTTTCAGTTTGTGCATGAACTGCATCTTCCTTACCGATGTTTCAGCCTTGATCAAGTTGGTCTCACCCTTCTCTTCAATTCGACCGACAAAATCCTTCTCAAGGGACAGGGTAATTTCATTCACTTCAGCTCTAAATTTGCGCAATGCGACCGGGTCTTCCTGCTCAGCCACATTCTGCAATTCCTCCCGCATGCCGATCTGCAACAAAAGAAAATCATCTTCCATGGGCCCGCTGTAATCTTCTCGCGCGACATCTATGCCGTTCAATTGCAGCAGGTAGATCGCTCTCTTTAGAGGAGATCTCAACGTCTCTGCCGCTTCATTAGCCAGGGTTGCATATTGAAGCGACAAGCGGAGTTCCCGTTTGTCGGCATTGACATATCGATCAGGGTGAACGCTACTTTGGATAGCGCGGTAGCGTTCGGCAAGCAGATCAAGATCGATTTGAAAACTGACGGGAAGATTGAAAAGTTCGAAGAAGTTCTTTTGCAGATCCACGGGTCTTATATGTTGAAGCTCTCTCCACAACCGCATTCGCTTTGGACGTTGGGGTTCTTACACTCGAATCCCGCGTTCAGCCCCTTTGTTACATAGTCCATCTCTGTACCATCCACATAGATCAGGCTCTTTGGATCTATGTAGACTCTTACGCCATGGCTCTCGAAGACTTGGTCTTCGGGAGTCTCTTGATCGACTGGTTCGAACACGTACATAAGCCCCGAACAGCCGGTAGTTTTCACTCCCAAGCGAATACCAATTCCCTTGCCTCTGTTCTGCAGATAGTCACTCACGTGAGTGGCTGCGGCTTCTGTCATCGTTACTGTCATAATTCTACTCCGGAATCTCCTTCTCAAGTTCGGGCAAACATTCTTCCCTTTTGCTCTTCTTCTCTCTCAGGTCTTTGATGGCTGCTTTGATGGCATCCTCCGCCAGAACCGAACAGTGTATCTTCACCGGTGGTAACGCCAATTCCTCTACGATATCGGTATTCTTGATCTCTTCTGCCTCTTCCAGCGTTCGCCCCTTTACCCATTCGGTCAGCAGGGAGCTGGAGGCTATGGCCGACCCACAGCCATAGGTTTTGAACCTGGCATCCTGAATCACGCCACCATCATCCACCTTGATCTGCAGCCGCATCACATCCCCGCAAGCCGGTGCACCAACCATTCCCGTTCCGACATCATCGGCCGCGTCGTCCAGCTTACCGACATTCCTCGGATTCTCATAATGGTCAAGTACCTTACTGCTGTACGCCATGGCTGTTCTCCAGTCTGAAAGGCCCTACGAAGAAGCCCACTCTATCTTACTTATATCAACTCCCTCTTTGTACATATCCCAAAGAGGTGACAACTCCCTCAACTTCTCAACGGAGTTTCTGATCTTGCCGATGGCATAGTCCACGTCCTCCTCGGTCGTGAAGCGACCGATGGAAAATCTCAGGGAACTGTGTGCTAACTCATCATTAAGCCCTAACGCTCTCAAAACGTAGGAGGGTTCCAGGCTGGCAGAGGTACAGGCGGAGCCGGAGGAGATGGCCAGATCCGTAAGGGACATGATCAGGGATTCTCCCTCGACAAAATTAAAACTTACATTGAGGTTACCAGGTACACGCTGTCTGTCATGACCATTCAGGTAGATCTCTTCGATATCCTTCAAGCCATCCCAGAGCCGCTCGCGCAGATTCAAGATACGTACACTTTCCTCCTTCATCTCCACACCGGCAATGCGAAACGCCTCACCCATACCGACGATCTGATGCGTCGCCAATGTGCCGGAGCGCATGCCCCGCTCGTGGCCGCCACCGTGGATCTGGGCTTCCAGCCGCACCCGCGGTTTTCTTCTCACAAACAACGCGCCAATCCCCTTGGGGCCATAGATCTTGTGGGCTGAAAAGGACATCAAGTCGACCTGCATCTGCTGCAAATCGAGTTCCAGCTTGCCGGCACTCTGGGCAGCATCGACATGCAGCAGTACCTTGCGCTCACGCGTGATGGCACCGATGGCACCGATATCGTTCGCCACCCCAATCTCATTGTTCACATGCATGATCGACACCAGCAGCGTGTCGTCTCTAATTGCATCAGCCACGCTGTGAGGCGATACCAGTCCGTCTGGTTGAGGATCCAGGTAGGTTACTTCAAAACCTTCTCGCTCCAGTTGGCGGCAACTGTCCAACACCGCCTTGTGTTCGATCTTTGAAGTGATGATATGGTTGCCCCGTTTGCGATAAAAGTGGGCAACTCCCTTGAGCGCCAAGTTATCGGATTCGGTAGCCCCGGATGTCCAGACGATCTCTCTTGGATCACAGTTTACGAGATCCGCGACCTGTCGCCGGGCGATCTCCACCACCTCTTCAGCTTCCCAACCGAACTTGTGGGAACGGGACGCCGGATTGCCGAAGTTACCGGTCGCCAGCAGGCATTCACTCATCTTTTGGGCGACCCTGGGATCAACCGGGGTCGTGGCTGAATAGTCAAAATAGATGGGTGTTTTCATGGCAGTCTGCTCCTATGCCTCCTGTGCCAGCGCCCTCTCAATGTTTTCTTCCTGGTGGGCATCTTGTCTGTCTGCCACCTCCCGCACTGTACGATTGGCAATAATGGTAGCCAGATCGATACTACTCAAGAATTGATGAATCTGTTCACTCAAGTCTGCCCACAATTCGTGCGTCAAACAAGTTTCGCCATGCTGGCAATTGGCACGACCAGCGCATTTAGTAGCGTCTACTGTCTCATCGACCGAATCAACGATCTGGGCAACGAAGATGTCGCCGGCATCGCGGCTCAGTTTGTAGCCTCCGCCCGGACCCCGCACGCTGCTCACCAGCTCATTTCTACGTAGTTTGGAAAAGAGTTGCTCCAGATACGACAGGCTGATTCCTTGACGTTCAGAAATGTCAGCCAGACTGATGGGTCCCTTTTCCTGGTGCACGGCAATGTCGAGCATTGCTGTGACTGCATAACGACCTTTTGCTGTTAATCTCATAGTTTTGCCTTTTCTGTGCCCTTAATGTCAGGGGGTTCTTAGTATGTAATACCCGACTTTTTTAGTCAAGTATTGTAGGGGAGGGAAATCGAGTTTTTTGCCTGGCTACTAAATACGCAGTTCTATCACGGGCCTATGGCCCCTTTACCGCCTTATCTTCTTGCCGACGGCGGTCAAAAAGCCCCTCAGGATAGCAGCTTCCATCTTGTCCAGACGAATGCGATTGAGCATTCTGCGCAACCTGGTCATCAACTGCCTTGGATTGTCCGGGTCGTGAAAATCCAAATCGACCAGGGTCTGTTCCAGATGGCTGAATAGATGTTGGACCTCTTGACTGGTAGCGAATTCCTGGTCCCAGGCATCACGAACCGTGCCGGGTTCACTCCTGTCCAGATACGCCTGTCGGATTTCATAAGCAACTATCTGAACCGCCATGGCAAGATTTAGCGATGTGTAATCCTCGCTGGCCGGGATCTGCAGGTGGTAGTGACAAAGGAGCAACTCTTCGTTCTTGAGACCGCGGGCCTCCCGCCCAAACAGCAGTGCCACCTGGTGCCGTTCCATCTCATCAACGACTTTGAGACCACAGGATTTGGGCGTCAACATAGGCGAGGGGATTCTTCTTTGTCTGGCACTGGTACCGATCACCAGGCCACAATCTGCGATGGCTTCATCCAGGGAATTCACGACCACGGCTTTATCCAACAGATCTGCTGCGTTGGCGGCCCGCCATCTGGCTCTGTCGCTCGGAAAATCCAATGGCTCAACCAGGTACAGACGCGACAAACCCATATTCTTCATTGCCCGCGCTGCCGCACCGATATTTCCGGGGTGGGTCGTATTGATCAGAACAATTCGGACCTTGTCCATCTCTGCCGACATCGGCCTCATTCCCTCTTTGCACCAATCCACTATGGTACACTCAACTGCGCAAACTTAGTCCTGATATGATTAACTGAAAGCAGAGAAATCTACTGCTCTGGATCCAGCCGGAATCACCTGATGCAACCCATGATCACCATTGCTTTGCGGGCAGCCCGTGAAGCGGAGCAACTGATAAGCCGAGCCATCGATCGCCCCGACCTGCTCAAGATCAGGGAAAAATCCCCGCATCAATATGTAACCAATGTGGACCTGCAGGCTGAAGAGATCATTATCGAAACAATGAAGATCACGTACCCGCTGCACTCCTTCCTGGGAGAAGAGAGCGGCTTGCAGCAAGGAACAGGTGAGGACAAAGCGTATCTCTGGATCATCGACGCTCTGGACGGCTGCAACAATTTCGTTCACGGCATTCCCCACTTTGCCATCTCCATTGCCTGTCAACTGCGTGGCCGCATCGAACATGCTGTCATCGTGGATCCGATTCGACACGAAGTCTTCACCGCCAGCAGGGGCGATAGTGCACAAATCAACGATTCGCGCATCCGGGTGACGGATCGAGATTCTCTAGAGGGCGCCATGTTAGGGACGGAACTGCCATCGGGGTTGGAGACAGCTAACAGCGATGGTCAGGCGGAAACCATCAAGTCACTGCAGCGGCAGGGAGCCGCCATAAGACAAAGCGGCTGCGGCAGTCTCGATCTCGCCTATGTCGCTGCCGGCAGGCTGGATGCCCTCTGGCTGCTGGATCGCAAGCAATGGCAGTTGGCAGCGGGCTGCCTCCTGGTCACTGAAGCAGGCGGGCTGGTCAGTGATTTCAGTGGCGGTCAGAACTACGTCGAGTCCGGGAACCTGGTCAGCGGCACTCCCAAATGCTTTAAGCCACTGCTGCAAACGGTAGCGCGGACCTTTCCCTAGGGGCTTGTCAGATCCGGATCGTCCGCACCTTCCTTGACTGGCAGGGCAAGATCTTCTCTGCTGATATCGAGTACCAGAAGCAGGTTTGCGGCAATATAGATGGACGAGTAGGTACCTACCACCACGCCGATAATCAGGCCAATGGCAAAGCCATGAATCAGTTCTCCACCAAGGAAGAAGAGCGCAAACAGTACCAGCAGTGTTGTCATAGAGGTAATGAGTGTTCTGGCCAGGGTTTGATTAAGTGACGTATTGATAATCTCTTCAGAGGTGCCTTTGCGCAACTTTCGAAAATTCTCCCTGATGCGGTCGGAGACTACGATGGTGTCGTTAAGGGAATAGCCAATCAGCGCCAGCAGAGCCGCCAAGACCGTCAAGTCGAAATTCCATGCAAACATGGAGAACAGTCCCAACGTGATCATGACATCATGGAACAGTGCCACCACGGCACCCACTGAGAATTTGAGCTGGAAACGAAACGTCACGTAGATCATCACCACAGCTAACGCAAACAGCAACCCCAAGCCGCCCTGTTCGGTCAACTCTTCGCCCACAGCAGGACCGACGAACTCAGATCTCCTTAGGGTCACTTCCCCTTCGTGGGCTTGTCGTAGAGTGTCGAGTATGCCATCACCCAATTTCGCATTGGCTTTGTCATCCAGACTCTTCTGGGGAGGGATCCTTACCAGAACATCTGACTCAGATCCAAAATACTGCACCACGTGGCCTTGAAATCCCCCAGCATCGAGAACTGCACGAACGTCCACGGGATTTACCGGAACATCGTAGGTCACTTCAACCAGTGTTCCGCCGGTGAAATCCAAACCCCAATTCACCTGATTAACCAGCAGGGAAATGGCCGAGAGTATGACAAGCACCGACGAGATCGCCGCAGCGATCTTGCGCTTCCCCATAAAATCGATTTTGAAGGATGTCACTGCCATATCAGTTCACTGTTCGTCTGCACAAGCCTTGGATTCATATTCGCAACGTCTTGATTGTGCGGCCGCCATAGATCAAATTCACAAGAGCCCGTGTACCCATGATTGCCGTGAACATGGAAGTCATAATCCCTATGGACAAGGTAACTGCAAAGCCCTTAATCGCTCCCGTACCAATGCTGTAAAGAATCACGGCTACCAGCAAGGTGGTTATGTTTGCATCAAGAATGGTCACGAAGGCTCGTTCGAAGCCGACATTGATCGCTGCCTGGGGCGTCATCTTGTTTGCCAACTCCTCCTTAATGCGGGCAAAGATCAAGACATTGGCATCTACCGCCATACCCACGGTCAGAACAATACCGGCAATCCCCGGCAACGTCAGTGTGGCCGAAATGCTGGACATGACGGCAATCAGCAGAACCAGATTGGCTGCCAGGGCAATATTGGCTGCCAGGCCGAAGACGCGGTAATACACCAGCATAAACAGCAGTACCATTCCAAGACCGACCGCGACCGAGATGGCCCCCTGGACAACATTCTCCTCACCCAGGCTGGCTCCCACGGTACGCTCTTCCGCTATGTACATGTCGGCTGCAAGCGCACCAGCTCTGAGCAGCAGGGCCAGATCTCTCGCTTCGGCTGCGTCCAGTCCCGTGATTCGAAATCGGTTGGCAAGCGCAGACTGTACCGTTGCCAGACTGATAACCCGTTTGACGATATAGGGAACGGTCTTCTTCACCTCCTCGCCATCCACCATCGCATAGGTGGTTCTGGTTTTGGTCTCTATAAAGAGCACACCCAGGCGACGACCAACGTTGTTCCTGGTGGCGCGGTGCATTAATTCGCCACCGGTTCCGTCGAGTGAAATGTTTACCTGGGGTAAGCTGGTGTCGGGATCAAATCCAACCTGGGCGTCGACCACCTGGTCTCCCCTAACGATTATCTTCTTCTCCAGTCGAGCGTTTCGCCCTTCATAGGGAAAGTCAATGGTGGTGCTTCTAGCTGCATCCGGCTTCGCCTCAAAGCGAAACTCAAGGGTCGCCACCTTACCAAGAATCTTTTTTGCCTGAGCGGTGTCCTGCACGCCGGGGAGGTCCACAACGATTCTATTGCCTCCCAGCGTCTGCACCAGGGGTTCGGCGACGCCAAGTTCATTGACCCTGTTTCTAATGGTCTGGACATTCTGTTTTACAGCATAGTCTTCGATGTTATCGATCTCTTGTTGGGTGAGGGTGAGTAACAGCAGATTGCCGCCTTGATCAAGAGACTGGAAATTGAACTCCGGGTGTTGTGGTTCCAGTAAGGATCTGGCCTCGTCCCTCGACTCGGCCCGCACAAACAATATGCGCAGAATTCCATTCTCATCGGTGGCCACGCTCTTGTATCTCAGCTTAGCCTCCCTGAGTTTTCTCTTGAAGTCAGTTTCCTGACCTTTGAGTCGGTCGGCGATCGTTGCGTCGGTGTCCACTTCCATAAGAAAATGCACACCACCGCGAAGATCCAATCCATATTTCATCGGCTGTGCGCCGATGGATTTCAACCAGGCCGGGGTGGTCGCGGCAGAGTTAAGGGCAACCACGTAGGACTCGTTGGTATCATCCAGGGCCCGTTGTGCAATCGCCTTTGCTTTCAGTTGATCATCGTCCGTGTGCAGACGAATCAGGCCGTTGTTGCCTTGCAGTTCATCACCAAAATACTCAATGCCCGCTTCCTTCAGAGTGCGCGTCACCCTGTCCAAATTCACCTTGTTGAATTCGCCGCCACTGGCTTCAGCGGATATCTGAATTGCGAAGTCAGGGGGATAGAGATTTGGCAGCGCGTAAACAAAGCCAAACAGAATGACAGCAGCAATGAGCGAATACTTCCATAGTGGGTAAGTATTAAGCATGCGAACCTACTGGGTGATTAGAAACACGGGTGTCCATTTCAAATTGTTGTGTTTACAGCAAACACTTGTACCCTGTCGCATTGATTTCGCCAATTATGCCTATTTGTGGATGGACACTAGGTGCCCATTTCAAGTTGTTGTGTTAACAGAGAACACCTGTACCCTGTCGCATTGATTTCGCCAATTGTGCCTATTTGTGGATGGACACTAGCTGAGTGTTAAATCTTCTTG
>PVBE012980285.1_pt1 | contig 20052 bp, 18 predicted proteins | sample 1631181 | NCBI WGS metagenome assembly PVBE01 (sample SAMN08397723, study PRJNA350692) | Marine metagenome, whole genome shotgun sequencing project. | isolation source: water | place: Pacific Ocean | collected 2012-04 | reverse complement strand
GGCGCGGCCGGCGCGTGCGTTCCTCCAGGGTCGTCAAGTCTCGGGGCTCAAACCGCTTCCGCCAGCGGTACAGCGTGGCCCGGCTCACCCCAAAGGTCTTCATGACCAACCCGACATCTCCGCTCTCCCGCCAAAGGCTCAGCGCACGAAGACGATCCCGGCCCGTAGCGGACAACTCCACCGCCTCGTAGCCTCCTGCGCGCAGGGGGCTCCGAGGCAGCCCAAACACTTGCATCCAGGGACCTCCTCTCTCTCTGTTGGCCCCTGGAACTCTACTCCCTACCCAAGGAGATGTCTCACATCTATCTGAACCTATAGATCATTAAATTAGGTATTCCACCTGATTCTTCTGTGTCTAGAAGGCCAAATATTTTTTAACAAGCTAAATATCAATTAGTTACATAAATATTGATCCAATCCCACCTATCCGCCGGATCCCGCGATTACTTAGGGATCTATCCACAACCACAGGTTTTCCGGCCCTACAACAAGCCCGCAAGCCGCTCCCGCCACTCCGGAACGATGCGTCTCATGATCTCCAGAACTTTCAGCCGGGCGGTTTCCGCCCTTTCCTGCCTTTCCTCTGTCGTGGCGAATTCCTCCAGGATGACGCGCCCCAGCCGCGAGTGGAACACCTCATCCTTTTGGATCTTGCGATACAAGGCCGCCGTGCGCGGCTCGAAAGGCTCAATCACGTCGATGAAGCCGACATTCGCCCAGTAGGCCAGGACGGTTTCCTCCGTGTAGTTGTTCATCATGATGCACTCGGTGATGTCCCACGGGGCGCCGTCCATGAAGAAATCAAACAGGTCGCGATAGCGCGTCCAGGGGTTCCCAATCCCATGGCGCCTCTTCCCCGATCTCCTTCAACCGGGCCTGAACCCATCGAACGCGCCGGAACTCGTCATCCACCTGGCGGGCCGGAAGGCGCTGGGCCTTGAGGGGCGAATTGTGAATCCACGCGGCCGAAACCTCCGAGACGCGCAGCTCGTTGTAAAGACCCTGCTTCAGACGGAGTCGAACCATCTTGTGGACCTTCACCGGATCCTCCGGGCGGATGGACATGAACGATTTTTCAACGTCCATTTCTTCATGAAAGGCCCGGTTGCGCCTTTCCACTTCCTTCACGAACGTCTTGCTGTCCACGAAACATGTCCTCCGCACCAACGCCGATCGGGAATTTCCTCCGGAACATGCTACATCGAAAAACGGAATTTTCAAGGGCCGACCGAAGTCCGCTTATTGACAGGTCCCGCACCGCATGATGATATACGGAAATTCCAGACTTGCCCCCTTGAAGCGGCCCGAGATACGCCGGAGGAAAACCTGCAATGTCTTCTCATCCATCCCGGACGCCGGCCGCCGGCGGGCCTTTGTCCGTGATCGGCTCGAGCCCGCCCAAGGCGGACGCTTTGACCAAGGCCGCGGGGACGGCCCGCTACGCGGACGATCACGCCGGCCCCGGCCAACTCCACGTCAAGGCCCTCCGAAGCCCCCACGCCCACGCCCGCATCCTCCGGATCGACACCTCAAAAGCCCGAGCCATGCCCGGGGTCGCGGACGTCGTCACGGCGGCCGACGTCCCGGGGGAGAGCCTCATCGGCATCACCGTGACGGACCGGCCGGTCCTCGCGGCGGAGAAAGTCCGGTTCAGCGGCGAGCCGATTGCCGCCGTGGCGGCTGAAACCCCCCGGCAGGCCGAGCGGGCCGCGGCGGCCGTCGAGGTGGAATACGAGGCCTTGCCCGAGGTCTTCGATCCTGAAGAGGCCCTGGGCGATGGAGCGCCCCTCCTGCACGAAAACCGCCCGGAGGGGAACCTGTTGACCGAGTGGAAGGTGAGCCGGGGGGACGTGGAAGCGGCCTTCCAATCCGCGGCGGTCGTCGCGGAGGAAACCTATGAAACCCAGCCCATCGAGCACGCCTACATGGAACCCGAATCGGGCTTCGCCTACCTGGACGCGCAGGGCCGCGTGGTCCTTCACACCTGCACGCAATCCCCCTACAACTTTCGGTCGGAAATCGCCCGGGTCCTGGGGTGCGATCCGGAGCGGATTCGCGTCCTCCAAACGGAGACCGGAGGCGGATTCGGCGGGAAACTGGAAATCTCCCTCCAGGCCGTCCTGGCCCTGTTGGCCCTTCGGCTGGGCCGCCAGGTCAAGTGGACCTATTCCATGGAGGAGTCCTACCTCTCCACATCCAAGCGCCACCCGCTCAAGATACGGTGCAGACTTGCGGCGGACGCGCGGGGAAAGCTCTTGGCGATGGACATGGACATCCTCGGGAATTGCGGCCCGTACGGCGGGAGCAGCATCGCCGTCATTGCACGGACCGCCGTCCACGCGACGGGACCTTACTTCATGCCCAACGTCCGGACGCGCTCTCGCTCCGTCTACACCAACAACCCCATCCAGGGGGGCCAGATGCGGGGGTTCGGCATCCCCCAGTGCGCCTTCGCCCTCGAGCAGCAATTGGACGTTCTGGCCGACCGCCTGGGGATCGACCCGCTGGACTTCCGCCGCCGCAATGTCCTGGACGTCGGGATGGAGACCCCGACGGAACAACGTCTGGAGAGCAGCGTCGGGATCGGGGCCTCGCTGGACGCGCTGCGGCCGGCCTATGACCGGATGATCGCCCGGGCCGGAAACGAATCCGCCGACGGACGCCGGCTGGGCGTCGGGATTGGGGGGATGTGGTACGGCATCGGGAAAACGGGCATGCCCAACGCCTCCACGGTTCGGGTGGACATCGAATCGGACGGCGGGGTCCTGGTCTACTCCGATTGCGCCGACATCGGGCAAGGCTCGGACATGGTCGTCCGGATGGTCTGCGCCGAGACGCTGGGGGCGCCGCTGGATTCGGTGCGTCTCCATGCGCCCGACACCGACTTGACGCCCAATTCGGGGAGCACGTGCGCCAGCCGCCAAACCTATGTCACCGGAGAAGCCGTCCATCGCGCGTCGAAAGACGCCTTTGAAAACCTCGTTCGGGCGGCCGCCGACCGGCTGGAAGTTCCTTCAGACCTCGTCCGCTGGGAGGGGGACCGGGTCTTTGTCTCCACCCACCCGGAGCGATCGATTTCCCTGGAAAACCTCAACGGCGGCGGCAAGACCGTCGTCACCGGAGAGGGGGTGTACAACCCCGACACGACGGCCCTCGACCGGGAGACGGGAACCGGCAACCCCTACGGCACGTACGCCTTCGGCGCGCAGGTGGCCTTGGTCGAGGTGGACCCCGAGGTGGGGAGGGTGGACGTCCTGGAGATGTGCGCGGCCCATGACGTCGGACGCTCGATCCACAAGGTCAACACCGAAGGCCAGATCGACGGGGGCATCTCCATGGGCGTGGGGCAGGCCCTGATGGAGAACTACGTCCACCTGAAGACGCCGTCGCTGACCGAATACCTCCTGCCGACCTCCGCGGATGTTCCCGAGGTGACCTCCGTTCTGGTCGAAGACCCCGAGCCGACGGGTCCGTTCGGGGCCAAAGGGGTCGGAGAGCCGGCCATGATCCCGACCCTGGCCGCCATCGCCAACGGCGTCTACCGGGCGACGGGGGTCCGGGTGGTCCGTTTGCCCATCAGCCCGCAAGTGATTGCGAAGGCCAAAGCTCAACCCGACGTGTAATCCAGCTCCAACTGTCCGACCCCATGCAAGACGAGTCCCTTGAAGGACAACCACGGGTCCGGGCGTGGATGAACCCGCATTTCAACGGGGAAAAAAATGATCAACGGTCACACCGTCGTGGATGTCCATCATCACTACATCCCGGGCGAGCTCCTTCATCGCCTGGAAGACTTCCTGCCGGCCGACGTGACGACCACCCCAAAGGGGGACCGGATCTCATTTTGGCGGGACGGCATCGAGCTCCTGACGCCCGACACCATCATCATGCCCGACATGGACAAGCAGATCGCCGACATGGACGCGGGCGGGGTGGACATCGCGGTCAACTCCATCAGCAGCATCCAGGAGTTCTGCACGATGAAGATGGCGAAGGTGGTGAACGACGGGATGGCCGAGGCCCAGCGCGGACACCCCGATCGCGTCTGGGGCCTGATCCACGTCCCCCCCTTCGAGGACGGGGCGCTCGAGGAAGTCGAGCGCGGGGCCAAAGACCTGGCCCTCAAAGGCGTTTGCGTGACGACGCACACACAGGGGAAATACCTCGACGCGGAGGAGTACATGCCGCTGTTCCACAAAGCCCACGACCTGGGGCTGCCCATCGTCGTCCACGCCGCCACCATCCCGGCCGACTACAAGCGGACCCTGGAGGCCTACGACCTCGCGCGATCCATGGGCCGGGTGTTGGACCACACGCTGGCGACCATCCGCCTCATCTTCAGCGATCACCTGCGGGAGCTTCCGAACTTGAAGTTCTTCCAGGGCCACCTGGGCGGGGCCATGTTCATCCTGCGGGGCCGGTTCGATCCCTCCTACAAGACCCACTGGAATCCGGCCGAAGTCGAATACGACAAGTACATCGACCAGATGTACTTCGACACCGCGCCTCCTTTCTGGTACAAGGCGGAGGTCCGGTGCGCCATCGACACGCTGGGCGCCGACCACATCTGCTACGGGAGCGATTACCCCATCCAGCCGGACTGGATTGAACGCTCGCTGGACCTCATCACCGGCCAGGAAGACCTCGATGACGACGCCCTGGCCGACATTCTGGGGCGAAACGCCCTGCGGGGTTTCGGCGTTATCGATTAAAGAGAGGCGACGTCCGGTCTCCCCGCCTCACCTGCGCGGACCGGCGTTCCATCGGGAGAGCGCGAAGATGCCCAAAGACCTGCGGACTTACATCGACCTCCTCGACGAGCACCGGGAGCTCGTGCATGTAGACAAAGAAGTCGACCCGGACAACAACATCGGCGCCCTCTGCCACTTGGCGCAGGAGCGGGCGCTGTGGATGAAGAAGATCAAGGGGCATCCCGGCTGGACGGCCCTGGCCCAGGCGCCCGCCAACTGGCGGCACCTGGCCATGGCGTTCGGGATCAAGCAGGAAGAGCTGGTGTTGCACGTCTCCGATTTATTGTCCGCCCCCCCGACCGAGCCCGTCTTCCTGAACGGGGAGCCGGTCCCCTGCCAGGAAAAGGTGATCACCGGAGACGATGTGGACGTCCGGGCGCTTCCCGCCCACCTCCAAAACCGGGAGGACGGCGGGAAGTGCATCTCCGCCTCGATCTGCATCGTCAAAGACCCGGACACCGGCCAATACAACCTCTCCTACCACCGCATGATGCTCATGGGAAAGAAGCAGACGGGGTTCCTGATGCTCCCCCGGCACATGTGGAAGGTCTACAAGAAATACGAAGAGCGGGGCCTGCCCATGCCCATCGCCGCCGTGATCGGCCACCATCCGGGGTTCGCCCTGGCGGGGGGGATCTCGGAGTCTGATGAGATCGACGAAGTCCGCCTGGCGGGGACCTTCCTCGGCGAGCCCCTGCGGATGGCGAAGGCCAAGACCATCGACCTCGAGGTTCCGGCCGACGCGGAGATCATCATCGAGGGGGAAATCCCGCCCAAGATCCGCAAGACCGAGGGGCCTTTCGGCGAGTTCCAGGGCTATTACCTGACCGGCGAGACGGACTCGCCCGTCTTCAATGTCAAGGCCATCACGATGCGCCGCGACGCCATCTACAAAATCGTGCAAAGCGCCTATAACACCGAAGCGGCGATCTTTCACCGCGTCCCGATGGCGGTCACCCTGTGGAACCGGCTCAAGCAGAACGAGGGGGGCATGACGATTCACAACATCAACGTCATCCCCACCAACTTCACGGTAATCATCCAGATGACGCCGGGCTTCGAGGGACAGGCCAAGAACACCCTGATGTCCGCCTTGTCCGGGGGCTACCTGCACCACAAGGTCGCCATCGCCGTGGACGAGGACGTGGACCCTTTCGACATGAACGATGTCTTCTTCGCCATCTCCACCCGGGTCAACCCGGTGAGAGACGTCGTCATCATTCCGGGCGTCCGCAACCACGTGATGGATCCCTCCATCACCATGGTGGACCCGGAACGGGATTACATGAGCAAGGTGCAGAGCGTCGGATCGAAGATGATCATCGACGCGACCAAGCCGTCGTTGAGCCACCCGGCCCGGGAGCGCTTCGACCGCGTCGTTCCCACGGGCTGGGACGAGTTCGACCCGGAGGCGTTTTTCCCGGATGAGAAACCCTGGTAAGCGGAGATCCGGGCGCCGCGGCGCAAGGCTGACCCTCGGTCTCGTTCTCCTGCTCGCCCTCATGCTCCGCGTGTGGCCCCTTTCGTTTCCATCGGACGTGAATCCGGACGAAGACAGCAGCGTCACGCGCGCCCTGCGCATGGGCCGCGACGGACTGAATCCCCGCTGGTATAAATACCCTCCGCTGTTCATTTACACTTTGTTCGCGACCTACGGCGTCCGTTACGGGTTCGAGCGGGCCACGGGCCAGGTCCCCTCGGCCCAGGCGTTCGCGGAGCGCTTTTTCGCCAACCCGCTCCCCCTTTTCATTCAAGGGCGTCTCGTCTCGGTCCTGTTCGGCGTCCTCGCGGTGTGGGCCCTTTACCTCCTGGCCCGACGGCTCTCGCTGTCGCGGCCGGCGGCGGCGGCGGGTGCACTCTTCCTCGCGGTCTCGCCGCTCCTGGTGCGTCTTTCCCACTTCGCCCTGACGGACGGCCCGACGGTGCTGCCGTTCATCGCCTCGCTGATCCTGGCCGTCCGGGTCCTCAAAAAGGGCCGGGCCTCGGACGCGTTCTGGGCCGGAGCTCTGGCCGGTCTGGCAACGGCCGTGAAATATCCCGCCGGCGTCGGCGGCGTGGGCCTGCTGGTCGCGGCCGTCGGACGCGGACAGACCCATCAAGACGCACACGCCGGACGCCTCGTCGGCTGGGGACTCCTGGGCGCGGTTTCCGCGTTCCTGTCGGCCTGTCCTTGGGCGCTGCTGGACTTCAGCCGTTTCTGGCAATATCTCCTCTTCCTGGGAGATCACGTGTCAAAGTCCTGGGGCGGGCTCCAGCGGGGCCGGAGGTACGGCCCGTACCTGCTGAACTATCTGCCGGGGGCGCTGGGTTGGCCCATCTATCTCGCCGGCCTCCTGGGTCTTTGGGTCTGGCTCCGGCGAGAGGGATGGCGCCCGGCGATCGTGGCCGGACCGGCCGTCCTGTTCTGGGTCGTGATGGGCGCGGCGAAGACCCACTTTCTCCGCTTCGCGCTGGCGGTGCTTCCGGTCCTGGCGCTGAGCGCTTCCCGGTGGATCGATCACATTCCGTGGAGACCCAGACGCCGGGCCGTCCTCCTCGCCGGGGGGATGCTCGTGATGGCGGGTCCGCCGCTGGCCGCGTCCCTTGCCTGGGACTTGCGCACCGCCCCGCCCGACACGCGGACATTGGCAACCTCCTGGATAGAGCGAAACATCCCCGCGGGCGCGCGGGTGCTCTCGGAAAGCTACGGGCCCCGGCTGGCCTACACCCCGGACCGGGCCCGCGAGATCGCCGCGGCCGAGCGGGCCCGCAACCCGAAGTCCGGCGCCAAGTTCGCACACCTGGCGGCCCACCCTCCGGCTCGGCGGCCGGGGTATCGGTTCGTGAAGATCCCCATGCGCCGGGAAAGCTTCTATGCGCTGGACGCGGACTGGTACGATCCACACCGGGTCAACGCGTCGGGCATCGAGTGGGTGGTGTTGAGCAGCGCGGCTTACGGCCGGTACGCCAGACTCGGGAAATGGTTTCCGCGGCAGGTCGCTTTCGGCCGGTGGCTGAGCGCGTGTTGGGAGGAAGCGGCCCGGTTCGGCCCGTTCGAGCCGGTCCCGGAAGGGTGGATCGCGCGCCGTCTCGGCCAGTCGGGACTCACGCTTCGCGTCTTTCGGCGCAAGAAAAGGCCCCCGCCGGGGTGTCGAAAGGACGTGCGCTGAACCGCGTTTCCGGCGAGGGAAGCAAGCGCGCCGAAAAGTCTGATCCTCCCCGCTTCGTCCGCCCAACCGGACGCCCGGCGTCCGGAATTTTCGACCCGGCCGGCAAACCGCCCGTCACCGATTGCGCGGAGTTGGCCTGTTTTCGTGTCCGCTTGATGATTCAGAAGACAGAGCGGGCGCTCGCGGAACCGGGGCAACCCCATTTCGCGCATGGGTCTCGCGCAAGAGGTTTCTCATAAGCCACAAGCCCGGCGCGAGAGAAAGCACGAAGAGGATCGCGAAGGGGAGTTGTTGAGCCAAAAGGACGCCAAGACCCGCCGTCGCCTGGCCGGTGAGGACATCTTCGAAAGACACGCTTGGCGAACGGATCACGGTGTGTAAAGTCTCAATGTTAAAAAGCGCGGGGAGATACTCGCTGAAGATCCGAGGCATCCCCCAGCTGGAAACGGCCACTTTCAGCGTGTATTTCAGCCCGGACATGAGGTGGGCGATTTCGCCGGCTTAGGCGCTTAAGTAAGCGCTCGCGGCGCTGAGGGGAAGCAAAACCCGCCACCCCCATTTCGCCGCTTTCCAATCGGGGGCGAAACGCAGGAGTAGCGGGAGCAGCGGGACGATAAAACGGCCCGCGATGGCGCCGCCGCCCGAAAGGACGAAGTCGCTGAACCACCATGTGAAAAAGACCCAATGGGTCAGGAAGCAAATCGCCGCGAACCGACCCTCGGGATTCGAGCGCCCCTCCGGCTTGCGGAAAGAGCGGATTAATCCCCATAGACCGAGGAGAAGAACCGAATTGTAGACCAACGTGCCGCCGTAAGGGCTGAAAAACATGGAGAACGCCTTGAGAAACGAGCGTCCGCTCCAGAGGCTGGTCTTCAGAAAGTCCTGGTCGTAGGTCGTTCGCCAAAGCTCTCCATAAATGGCGAAGTTGTGCGCCATAATCACCGTTTGCATCGGAATCGCGATCGCCGCGACGCGGAGGGCGGCGCGCCAACCGCGGAGGTGGAAGAGGTAGAGAAAAATCGCGGGCCAGTAAATAAAGGTTGCAAGGTTCAGCAAAGGCAGGGCGCCGACCAACAGGCCCGTCGCCCACAAGGTCGACCGCCCCATGGCGACGCCCGAGTCCCGGTCTTTCGTTTGCACCCAGAGGAAAAGGACGATCGCCGCTTCGACAAAAGACCGCTACTTCAGCGCAATGGAGAAGGGAAAGTGATTCGTTGCGAACGCAAGGGCAAACGCGAGAAGGAGGGCGTGAGCGGGGCGCAGACCCTGGACCCGCAACCAGGCGTGGAAGAGCGTCACTGTCGCGGCGCCGAGCGGCGCCGCCAGGAGAAGCGTGAGGAGAAGATTGAGGACGAAAAGGCGCTGATCGAAGTCTTCTGGAAGGACCGGCCGGAGAATGAAGTAGACGGGCGCGAGCAGATAGCCCAGGCCGGGCGTAACCTGGGAGTAAAAAGAATCCCCCACTTGGATTCGGTTCGGACCCGGGGTGTTCAGGGGCGGGCCTAATCGGATTTCACCCCGGTCCACGATCGCCATGGTCTGACCAAGACCGACCGTCGTTTCCGACCAATCCGTTGCATAACCGAAGGGCAGATAGAGAAGGAGAACGCAGAAGAATAGTTTTCGATGACGAGGGCTCATCCGTTCCGATCTCTCCGCTTCGACTTGATGAGGTCAATCTCCGTTGCCGACGTGTCGCGGGCCATCTTCCCGCGAGAAATCATCGGCTTTGAAATTCCGATTCAGCAATCACCGCGGTCGGGATTGATTCTTTTCAGCGGCGGACAGATCGGCGTCCACGCCATTCAGTCTGTGCGGGGGAAGCTCAAAGGCGAGACATTTTACACCATCCCGGGAATCGTGGCGAAAGAGTGAAAACCGGCGCCCCCGGAGCATTAATTTTCTCGCCATTCCCCCCTGCCCGACCCGATTTTCCGTCATAATGGAACAGAAATCGTAATTTTCCTCAGCGCAATGGAGCGTTTCGTGGACGCCAATCACCCCTGGCTGAAAGAGATCCATCCGGAACCCCTGATCCGCACCCTGGTGGAGGCCATCCGAATCCCCAGCCTCACCGGCTCGGAACGGGAGATGGGGGAGTACTGCGCCGAGCGGATGCGGCGCGCGGGTTTGGAGGTGGCGGAGGAAACCCTTCGCCCGGAAAGTCCAAACTTTGTGGGCCGCCTTGCGGGGGGCCGGCCGGGTCTCTCGCTTTGCTATCACGCCCACACCGATACGGTCCCCCCCGGCGACGCCGGCACATGGACGAAAGACCCCTTCGCGGGCGTTGTGGAAAACGGCCGCGTCTTCGGCCGCGGCGCCTGTGACGTCAAGCAGGACATCGCCGTCATGCTGACCGTCGCGAAAATCCTGGCCGAACATCGGGACCGCCTGTCCGGAAGCCTGGTCCTGTGCTTCGCCTCGGGCGAAGAGATTGCGGACTCGGCCGGCACGCAGCACGTCATCGATTCGGGACGGCTCGGCGACGTGGACTTCGCCGTCGTCGGCGAGCAGACCGAGTGCCGGGTGGGCATCGCCCACCGCGGGGGCCTTCACCTGTTGGTGACGGTCAAGGGCGAGTCGGCCCACAGCAGCATCGCCGATCGGGCCGGCGTCAACGCCATCTACAAAATGAGCCGGGTCGTCGAAACCATCCGAACGCAATACCTGCCCGATCTCGCCGGAAGAAGCCACCCCTATCTGCCCGCCCCCACCGCCAACGTGGCCATCATCCGGGGAGGCGTGAAGCCCAACATGGTCCCGGATCGGTGCGAAATGGTCATGGGCAGGCGCACGCTCCCCCATGAGACGCCCGAACAGGTCAGAGACGAGGTGGACGCGATTCTGGGGGGCCTGCGGCGGGAGGACCCCGAATTGGACGTTGAGGTCGAAGTCACGAAGGTCATGGCGCCCTTCGAGACGGATCCCCAAAACCCGCACGTCCGGTCCCTGCTCCGGGCGGCCTCCGAAGTCCTCGGAGCCCCGCAGGAGCCCATGGGCTACGTGGCCGGAACGGACGCGCGCCTCTTCCCCCCCGCCGGAATCCCCGCCGTGGTCTTCGGCCCCGGCGAGTTTTCCCAGGCACATACGGCCGACGAATCGGTGTCCATCGATCAGGTCGTTCAGGCGACCCGGATCCTCGCGCTTCTGGCCGCCGACCTCCTCGAATAACCGAAACCCCGACCCGCCGCACCCTCGGATCTCGCCCGAGGAAGTTCCAAGGTCCTCCCCCGCGGCGTGATAGAATTCCGGGAGAATCCAATCGAGAGGAGGGTGAAATTGACGACTGCGGGCGATCATCCAGAGCGGGGAGTCTGGGGAAGCCGCTTGGGCTTTCTCTTGGCGGCCATCGGTTCCGCCGTGGGTTTGGGCAACATCTGGCGCTTCCCTTACATGGCTTACAGCAACGGAGGCGGGGCATTCCTGATCCCGTATGGCGTGGCCTTCCTCACCGTGGGTCTTCCCTTGCTGCTCTTGGAGTTCGGTCTCGGTCACCGCACGGGCAAGAGCGCCCCTTTGGCGATGGCCGAGGCGGGCAAATGTTGGGAGTGGGTCGGCTGGTGGGCGCTGTTCATCGGGATGTTCGGCGTCAACCCTTACTATTGCGTCATCATCGGATGGACGGTGGATTACTTTGTGTACGCCGTCGGGCTGGCCTGGGGGGCCGACCCGGGGACGTTTTTCTTCAAGGAATTTCTGGGGCAGACCTCCGGGCCGGGGGACCTCGGCGGCTTCCGCTGGCCCATCCTGATCGGGACCCTCCTGGTGTGGGGAACCACCTGGGGCGTGACCCGCCGGGAAGTCCGCCGGGGCATCGAGCTTGCGAACAAGATCATGATCCCGACGCTTTTCCTGCTCATCATCGTCCTGGTCTTTTGGAGCCTGACGCTCGAAGGCGCGAGGGCCGGCATCCGGGCGTACCTCACCCCGGACTTCGCCGCCCTCAAGCGTCCGCGCGTCTGGGTTGACGCCTACGCCCAGATCTTCTTCAGCATGAGTCTGGGGTTCGGAATCATGGTCGCGTTCGCCAGCTACCTCCCCCGGGAGTCCCCCGTCGGCCGCTCCGCCCTGACCGTCGGGGTGGCGGACGGCCTGTTCGCGGTCTTCGCCGGCTTCGCCATCTTCGCCACGCTCGGCTACATGTCCCAGGTCGTCGGCAAACCCGTCGGCGAGGTCGTCACCCAAAGCATCGGTCTGGCCTTCGTCGTCTACCCCGAGGCCATCAACAAACTGCCGGCCATGCGGCCCCTATTCGGGGCGATCTTCTTTTTGGCCCTCGCCCTCGCGGGAATCAGCTCGGCCATCTCCCTGACCGAGGCCTTCGTAGCGGCCCTGGTCGACAAGTTCCGGATGGAACGCCGGCGGGCGGTGACGATCCTGTGCTCCGCCGGCGTCCTGTTGAGCTTGACGTTCACCACGGGGGGCGGCCTGTTCTGGCTGGACATCGTGGATCACTTCATCACCCACTACGGACTGGTGACGATCGGCGTCCTGGAGGCCGTATTCATCGGCTACATCCTCAAACCCCGATTCATCCGCGATCACCTGAACCAACACCGGAAATTCCGCTTGACCGGCCGGTGGGACCTGGCGGTGATGGTCTTGATCCCCCTCATTCTCATCCTGGTCATCGGCCTGGATCTGTTAGAGGAATTGCGCGGCCCCTATGGGAACTATCCGTGGACGGCGATCCTTCTCCTCGGCTGGGGTTGGCTGGCCGTCCTCGCGGGCGGAGCGGCCTGGATGACTCGCCAAAATGGATGAGCAAAGGTCGGCGGGAGGCGCAAGCCCGCGAAAGGGAAGGACATAGACGTCTATCGGTCCACAGACGGAAGGATCCTCTCCTTTCCTTAGGAAGCCTTCAATAATCTGTAACAGAATATTTTCGACCGGAAGTGGAGATTCGGCTTGAAGCCGGATCAATTCTCCTGAATAGTCTAAGAGCAGGCGATGGAATCCCGGGAGACCAATGACCGGATAACCTTTCGCGGGCCTCTCAATCCACGGTCAGGCGGACGTTGCATGGGGCGGATTCCGAATATGGTGACAGTCGGCGGAAGGGCGTCCTCCTTAAAGCCGGGCGAGCGCCGCCCAGTTCTTCGAGACCATCGACATCGAGGCCGGCGCGCGAAAAAATTTGGAATTTCGGATAGATGCCTCCAAATTTCAGCTACGACCCCATCTGAACAAGTTCGGCGCCCCCTGCCAAGGCGGTCACTGATAAGGAGAAAACTGGGGAGGGAACATTCTGACACCCAGTTCAACTTTCGCAATGCGCCTGACCCTTCGAAAGAAAATCTTCTTCTATACGGCCGTTTTGATCGCCGGCGCCATTGCGATCACCTTCTTGATCCTGGGCCGCGGGATCGAGACCGACCTCCGCCGATTCGCCGAGGAGAACCTGATCAAGACACGTTCGGTCTTCCGTGAATTGGAAAAGGCGCGCTTCGACCGCCTCGTCTCCCTCGCCAACGTCATCGCCGAGGTCCCCGTCCTCAAGGCGGTGGTCACCACGGGGGACCCGGCCACCGTCGTTGAGGCGGCCCTCATTTATCAAAAAACCGCCCGAAGCGACTTGTTGATTGTCACCGGCCGGACCGGCCGGGTCCTGGCGAGAACCCACAACCCGTCCCAACATGGAGATTCCCTACGCGACAATCCCCACGTCTCCAACGCACTGAAAGGAGAGGTGGTCGTGGGGACCCTATTTCACGGCGACTCGCTGTACCAGACAGTCGCCCGGCCCTTGACCCTCAGAGATCAGCTCCTGGGCGCGATTGTCTTGGGCTTCCGCGTCGGTGACCCGCTGGCCACGGAACTTCACAAGATGACGGGGACCGAAGTCGCCTTCCTCCTGGGCTCCCGAATCCTGGCCACTTCTCTTCAGCCTGAGAAAAAGACGGAGCTGGCCCGACTCCTGAACCGCCGTCTCCGCAAGGAGGCCCCCCCGCCCGCGGAGGCCATCGCCGCGAAGCCTTTCGAATTGACCTTGGCGGGAGAACCCTTCCTGGTCCTGTTGGAGAAGGTCACCGAATCCGGGACCGGGAAGGCGGTCATCCTGAGCATCATGAAGTCCCTGCGTCCATCGATGGCCGTCCGCAACAGCCTCGGAAAGAACCTTCTGTGGATGGGCCTGGCCTTCCTGGTCACCGCGATGGGGATCGCGTTTTCCTGTCCCGGACGATCACGGGTTCCCTGCGCTCCCTCCTTCAGGGAACACGCCGGATTTCGGCCGGGGACCTGAATCAACCCATCGAGACCGACAGCCGGGACGAGATCGGTGAGCTGGCCCGCTCTTTCAACCGGATGATGGATGACCTCAAGACCTCCAGGGCCCAGGCCGAGGACTACAGCCGACACCTGGAATCCAAGATCAAAAACGCGATGGACCGCCTCCGTGAAAGCCAGCACATCATCCTGCGGTCGGAAAAGCTGGCGAGCATTGGGAAACTGGCTTCGGGCGTGGCCCATGAGGTCCTGAATCCCGTGAACATCATCGGGATGCACTCCCAATCCTGGCTGCGGGACACCAACATTGAACCCAAACTCCGCAAGAGCTTCGAGGTGATCGACGAGCAGGTCCACCGGACGGCGCGAATCACCGATGGACTCAGGCGCTTCTCCCGGCAAACCGAGCCCGAGCGGAACCGGATTGATCTGCATGACCTTCTGTCGGAAACCCTTCACCTGGTGGCCCACGAATTGCGTCTCCAGGAAATCGACGTCGTGCAAGACCTGGAATCCAATCTTCCGGAGGTTCTCGGCGACAAGGACCAGTTGGCCCAGGTCTTTCTGAACCTGCTCACCAACGGCCAGGACGCCATGCCCGACGGGGGCCGGCTCAGCCTTCGCGGCCGATGCGGAATCCCCGACGGCCTGATGGCCGCCGGCGGCGGACTCGGTGAAAAGAGATCCGGGAACGGAGACAACGGAACAGTTGTCATCTCGGTGGAAGACACCGGCGAGGGGATTCCAGAGGAGCTGCTCTCGAAGATTTTCGATCCTTTCTTCACGACCAAATCGGTGGACAAAGGGACCGGTCTGGGCCTGTCCATCTCCCACAGCATCATCGAGGCCCACAGGGGGGAGATTCAAGTCCAAAGCCGGATCAACGAGGGAACCGTCTTCACCGTGCGTTTGCCGGTGGGAAATTAGAAGGGCCGCAATTCATTGATGAGGCCGATGGAGATCAAGTCGTCATGTTTCTGAGAAAACCGATCAACCCAGATGGGTTGGATAGGTCGATATCGCATGCGCTCAGACTAATCGAATAATTCATAAAGGAGATGCGGATGGCAAAGATCCTGGTGGTGGACGATGAAGTCATGGCCGTGAATTTACTGAAAAAGGAGTTGGAGCGGTGGGATCATCACGTCATCACCGCCCGGAACGGTCCCGAGGCCCTCGAACTGATTGACGCCGAGCAACCCAGCCTGATGCTGCTGGATATCCGCATGCCCGGCCAGAACGGCATCGAGATTTTGCGAGAAGCCAAGGCCAAGGACCCGGAGCTGAGCGTCATCATGGTCACGGCGGTGGCGGAGAAAAACATCGCGAGGGTGGCGTTGGAGTCGGGGGCGGACGATTACGTGACCAAACCCATCGACCTCGACTACCTTCAGACCACCATCCTGGTCGGGCTCACAACGCGTTCCTACTAGGCGCCCAAAGCTCCCGGCGAATCCCGTCTCCGGCCTCCTTCAGTCCGACTCGGGTTCCGCCATCCGGTTCCTCGGCAATCCGGCCCGCCCCGGGTCCTTGACCGCGCCATCCCGGTCCCACGGCCGCATTGACACCCGCCCGAACCCCATAGGAAAATCAACCTCGCCGCCCGGTGACCGGCGAATTCGGCGGGACCCCCATCCCCTTTGGACGCATCCCGATGAACAAGAACCGGCAGGACAAGCTTCGCGCCCTTCCCTCCGTGGACGAGGTGCTCCAGGCCCTCCGTCGGATATCCCCGAACGGTTTCCCGGCCGAAGCCGCAACGGATTGCGTCCGGGAAACCCTGGCCCGCATGCGCCGTCAAATTCTGGAGACGGACGACACCGCGGACGCCCTGGACATCACGACGGACGCCGTCGCCCGCCACGCCCTCCTCGCGCTGGATCGGGCCCTCGCCCCCGGGATCCGAAGCGTGGTCAACGCCACCGGCGTCATCCTTCACACCAACCTCGGCCGCGCCCCCCTGGGCCGGGAGATCCTCGACGAGGTCGCGGGCGTCGCCTCCGGGTACCTCAATCTCGAATACGACCTGGCGGACGGTGGGCGCGGAAGACGAGAGGCCCCCGTCGAGGGGCTGCTCCAGCGGCTCATCGGCGCGGAGGCCGCGGGCGTCGCCAACAACAACGCCGCCGCCGTCCTCCTCTGTCTCTCCGCCCTGGCGGCCGGAAAAGAAGTCGTCCTCTCCCGGGGGGAGCTGGTCGAGATCGGCGGGGGATTCCGAATCCCCGAGGTCCTGCGACAGAGCGGCGCCTTGCTTCGCGAGGTCGGGACGACGAACAAGACCCGCCTCGAGGACTACGCCGGCGCCGTCGGCGAAAACACGGCCCTGCTCCTGAAGGTGCACACCAGCAACTACCGGATTCTCGGCTTCACCGAGGAGGTCTCCCTCCCGGACCTGGTCCGCCTGGGCCGGGAGCGAAACGTGCCGGTCATGGTGGACTTGGGCAGCGGCTGTCTCATCGACCTTCGACGCCACCGGATGACCCCCGAGCCGACGCCGGCGGACCTCCTGGCCCAGGGCGCCGATCTCGTCGCCTTCAGCGGGGACAAGCTCCTCGGCGGCCCCCAGGCGGGCCTGTTCGCCGGCCGGCGCGAGATGGTCGTGCGGGCGCGCCGCCACCCGCTGATGCGCGCCCTCCGGCTCGACAAGCTCTCCCTGGCCATCCTGGAACGAACGCTCCTGGCCCACCTCGACCCGGACTCCCTGCCCGAAAAGGTCCCCGCCGTCCGGTTGCTGCTGGCGGCGGAGACCGAGGTGCGCGGGCGGGCGGAAGGGCTCCTGTCCCGCCTTTCCGACCCGGCCCGAGACCGGCTGCGTCCCGAGGTGATTGCCGGCGCCTCCCGGGCGGGCGGGGGGACGCTGCCGACGGAAGAGATCCCCACCGCCTTGATCCGCCTTCCCCGGAACGCGCCCCGCGGCCTGAGTCCCGAAGAGATGGAAGAGCGGCTCCGGACGGGTGAGCCGCCCATCATCGGCCGGATTCAGGACGACGCGCTCCTGCTGGATCTTCGGACCGTCTTCCCGGACGAAGAGGCCCACGTCCAAACCGCCCTCGAGGCCCTGGCGCGAGAACCCGCCCCTTGAAGGCGCCGCCCGCCCGGGACCGTCCGTACGACGGAGAGTCCATTGAAGCAAGTCGTCCTCGGAACTGCCGGCCACATCGACCACGGAAAGACCGCCCTCGTCAAGGCCCTCACCGGCGTGGACACCGACCGGTTGAAGGAGGAGAAGGAGCGCGGCATCACCATCGACCTCGGCTTCGCGTCCCTGGAGCTGCCGGGCGACATCCGGGTCGGCGTGGTCGATGTCCCCGGCCACGAGCGCTTCGTCCGCAACATGCTGGCCGGCGCCGGGGGGATAGACCTGGTGATGCTGGTCATCGCGGCCGATGAAGGCGTGATGCCCCAAACCCGAGAACACCTCGCCATCTGCCGGCTCCTGGAAATCCAGGACGGGATCGTCGCCCTCACCAAAAAGGACTTGGTCGATCCGGAATGGCTGGAGCTCGTCACCGACGATGTACGGGAGTTCCTGGGCGGGACCTTCCTGGAGGGAAAACCGATCATCCCGGTTTCCTCCCGGACGGGTGAAGGGCTGGAGGAGATCCGCGCGGCCCTGACCGACCGCGCCGCGAACGTGTCGAACAAAAACGCGGACGGTCCGTTGCGTCTGCCCATCGACCGGATTTTCACGATGCGGGGATTCGGCGTGGTCGTCACCGGGACCCTGTTCTCCGGCCGCGTCCACCTCGAGGAGCGCGTCTCCCTTCAGCCCAAGAACGTCACGGCCCGCGTTCGAGGGCTCCAGGTCCACGGCGAAAACCTGCAACAGGCCACGGCCGGGCAGCGGACGGCCGTCAATCTTCAGGGCCTGGAAAAGGAAACCCTCGAACGGGGCGATGTCCTGGCCGCGCCCGACAGCCTGAAACCTTCCTACATGCTGGACGCCATCCTCCACCACCTGGCCGACGCCCCGCGGCCCCTCAAGAACCGGGACCGGATCCGCCTCCACCAGGGCACCGTCGAGGCCATCGGGCGCGTGGCCCTCATCGGGACCGACGCCCTTCCGCCCGGAGAGGAGGGGTTCGTCCAGTTCCGTCTGGAACGGCCCGTCGTGGTGCGGCCGGGCGACCGATACGTCATCCGCTCCTACTCGCCCGTCGCCACCATCAGCGGAGGGAAGATCCTCGACAGCCATCCCCCGAAACACCGCCGCCTTCGCCCGGAGACAAAGCGCCGGTTCGAGACGCTGGCCGAAGCGGAAGACCGGGCCCGGGCCGCTCTGTTCCTGAAGGAGGCCGGTGGCAAGGGCCTCGCCTTTCCCGAGCTCTTCCCGCGCACCTCCGCCGGCCGCAAGGATCTCCTGAAAATCCTCGAGGCCTTCCACCGCGACGGCACGGCCCAATGGGTCGACGCCCAGGCGGGCTGGGCCGTTCACCATGAGGCCCTGGAAGGGTTGGAGTCCGAGATCAAGACGCTCCTGGAACAGTTCCACCGGGAGAATCCCCTTCGTCCCGGGATTTCCAAGGAAGAGCTGCGAAGCCGATTCCCCGGCCTGCCGGAGAAGGTGTTCGGCGTCTTGCTCAGGCGGATGGAGGGGGGGGAGGTCGCGGCCGAGGGCGACGCGGTCAGGCTCGCAACCCACAAGGTGAGCTTGGGGGCCGGCCAGAGCAAGCTCCGCGAGAAGATCGATCAGTCCTACCGGGAATCCGGCTATCAACCGCCCCGGATCGGCGAGGTGTGCGACGCGCTCGGGATATCCCGCAAGCAGGACCGCGAGATCGTTCAGGTCCTGGTGGGCGAAGGCGTCCTGGTCCGGGTCCAGGACGATCTCCTCTATCACCGGGAAAGCATCGAGAAGATCAAGAAGACCCTCGCCGGCCATCTGAACGAAAAGGGCGAGATCTCGGCCTCGGGATTCCGGGACCTGCTCGGGATTACGCGCAAGCACGCGATCCCGCTGCTGGAACACCTGGACTCGACCCGGTTCACGATGCGCGTCGGCGACAACCGCGTCCTGCGGAAATAGAACGACAAAGTCCTGGGGGGACATTTTGAAAACCGCCCCCTGGGATTTTGACTCTCAGATCGCCGTTCCGACTTTGGAGGAATCCATCGTCTTTTGGACCGGTCGGGAGGGGTCATCGGCCGTGACCATCTCGGCCAGGACCTCATCGACCGAGTCGGCGTCCAGCCATGTGGCCTTGTACTCCACCTTCCCCTCCTTGTTGACGATGTAGACGAAGTTCGGCAGGTTCCCGAGCTTTAGGTGGCTCGCCTCGTCCATCCCGTCCACGAGAACGGGAAGCGTCAGGGCCTTGACCCTCGTCAACTCGCGGGCGCATTCCATCTTGTGCCCGTAGCTTTCGTGTTTCCGGTTCGGTTTGAAGCCCGTTTCACCGGGGTGAGGCTCCCGGACGTAGAGCGTGAAAAACGCCACGTCCCGATCGGCGTACTTCTCTTTCAGCTCCTCCATGAGCGGCAACTGCCGCCGGAAGGGCGGTCACGTGATGGCGCCGGTGAAAAGGACGAAATGCTTCTTGCCGCGCAGGTCGGCGGTGCGGACGCGCGCGCCGTCGGTGGTCTCGAGCGCAACGCCGGGAAATTCGGCGCCCGGCGGAAAGAGGGAGGGGAACTTTTCATAGAACCCCTTCACCCGCTTGCTGGTGATGAGCCTCAGCGTCTTGAATTTATTAAGGTAGCGCCAGGACCACAGACCCATCAGCGGGCCCGGCGGTCTGGGCAGCATGTGGTTTCGGTCGACCATCAATGCCTCTTTCGATGAATCAGGGCCATCACGGAAAAGGCGGCGGGACTTTTCGGCCAGACAGCCCGGCGGAAATCCCCCCCCCCCCCGCCCAATCCCCCCCTGGCCCCAAAAATTATACCACCCCCTTAATCCCCCTCCCGAGCCACTTTACCGGGGC
>PVBE010574755.1_pt1 | contig 20053 bp, 20 predicted proteins | sample 1631181 | NCBI WGS metagenome assembly PVBE01 (sample SAMN08397723, study PRJNA350692) | Marine metagenome, whole genome shotgun sequencing project. | isolation source: water | place: Pacific Ocean | collected 2012-04 | reverse complement strand
TTGCATAACTCCGGTTAAAAACCTGACAACTATTTCTCCCACGTTCGCTTCAACAATTTCTTCACAATACCGGCCAGGTCATCACCATGGTTTTTTACTTTTTTGCTGGTAGCAGTGAGTTGCCGAATCAATTCCTCGGTTTCTGGTGAAAAAGTAGATTCATCCAGCGATGCTTTAAGTTCCTCAACAATCTCGGGAAGCAGCCCGGAAAAATTGTTAACAAAATTCAAAGGATTCTGCACCTCATGCGCCATCTGTTGTGCAATTTCACCAAGGGTAGCCATCTTTTCTTTGCGCACTAATTCATCCTGGGCGGCTTTCAGGTCTTCGTAAGCTTTTTTGAGTTCAGTGTTCTTTAAACGTTCTATTTCAGCCTCTTTCTTTTTTTGATCCACCTTAAAGCGGGCCTGCATTTCAGCAAACTTTTGCGCGTTGTTTGCCTGAACATCTTTCTTGTAAACTTCGCCATGTATTTTCTGAAACTTCAGGGCCTGGTGATATTCACCTATTTCTTCATAGAGTTCGGAAAGCATTGCATACACCTGCTGGTTGTGGTTTTTAAAATGAGATTTGTTCAATAGCCTTTCAGCCCGGTGAACAAACTCCAGCGCTTTGTGGGGTTTGTGCAGTAGTTGCTGGCACAACCCCATTACAACATAAGTATGTATGTTCGATTGGGGATCTTCCAGATCGTCAGTAATCATGCTGATGGCCTCCTGCATGATATCGGCTGCATCTTTAAAACGCTCCATCTTTATCAAACTTGCGCCCATGTTGCTAAGGTTCATGCAGATATCTGCCGTCCAACCCCCTTTGCGATTCAACTCAATTGCCTGCTGGCTATATTCCAGCGACTGATCGTAGTTTTCCATTTGTCCGTGGATGGCTGCAAGCTGGGTATAGCCTTTAGCTAATCCCTTGCGGTCATCCTGTTGTTTTTTCAATTCAAGGCTCTTTAGACAATACTCTAGAGCTTCCTCGTTTTTCCCCTGGCCTCTTAAAAGAGACGAAATGTTGCTGTACACAATTGCAGTCCCCCTGACGCAATCTGCAAGTTCGAAATGACGATGCGCTTGCAGGTTGAGGTCAAAAGCATGCTCGTAGTGATTATTGTCCTTGTTGAAATTTGCAAGAATGATTAACGCCCTGCCAATGAGCAGATCAAAGCCTGCCTCCCGTATCTCTGGAAGCAAGTCGCGGGCAATTTGATTTGCCATTGACTTGTTTTTCATAAATAGGATCTCTGCCTTCCTTATACGTGTCTGGATGGCCTCGTAATTCTTATCCATTCTCATACCCTGGTTATTGGCTGATGAGACGTCAAAAAAGCGGATTTCATGCACAATTGCTTAAAGTTGGCATAACCGGCTATTATAGTTGTGCAGGTGTTAAGCCAATGTGCAGAACAATCGGGCACAGACCTTCTTAATGTCAAAACACTTTATACCTTTGCAGCGAATTTTTGAAAGGCTGTTGTTTTATACAATATAAACTGATGTCAAGACCCACATTTTCGTCCGTTCGTGATGACTGCCCATCCTCAAAGGCAACACCAAAAACCATTTTTCAAACTGCTATTTCTACCGGGGTAATTTTGATGCCTTTGTTGGCGATTACCCAGGAAGGAAGCGTTATGCCGGCTATTACCAATCCACTTGTTATTGGCATGGCAAGTCTGTTACTTGTTATGCTGGTTACAGTTGCTGATCGCTTCTTGCTCCGTTCAGTTGAAATGACTGGGCTGGAAGGAAATGCTGCCAACGCAATTGACGGTGGTTTGGTGCTTTGCAGCAATGGTCCTGGGGGAGTGGTTAAACTTTCCAAAGGCTTCAATATCAATATTAAAGGCAAGGCGCAATCCCAAATCAAGGGAACACTTGAAAGTGCAACTTTTGCTGTGAAGCCTGTAGATTTTCATGGCATGGCACCGATTCCGAAAATGATGGTGGAAGTTGGCCAGGAGGTGAAAGCCGGTGATGGCCTGTTTTTCGATAAAAATCGCCCCGATGTGTTGTTCACTTCACCTGTTTCAGGCGAAGTAGCCGCCATAACACGGGGAGCCAAACGTGCTATTGTTGAGGTAGTTGTTTTGGCCGATAACAACATGAACTGCAAAGCGTTTTCTGCCGGTAATCCGCAGAATCTCTCGAGGGATCAGATTAAAGAAACCATGCTCGAAAGCGGTGCATGGACTTTGATGAGACAACGGCCCTATAATATGCTGGCAGATCAGGAGGTTGTACCCAAAGCCATACACGTTTCAGGCTTTAACAGTGGCCCGTTGGCAACTGATCTGAATCTGGCGCTCGAGGGCAAGGATGCAGCGTTCCAGGCCGGTCTGCATGCATTGGGTAAACTTACCGATGGAAAGGTTCACCTGAATCTGAATGCGGCCACCAACGCATGTTCAGCCTTGGCTAATGCCAAAGATGTAGTGGTAACGAAATTCCAGGGAAAACATCCTGCCGGAACAGTGGGAGTTCAAATTCACCATATAGACCCGATCAATAAAGGTGATCATGTCTGTACCATGGCTGCGCAGGATGTAGCAACACTGGGTACTTTGTTTCTTGAAGGCAAATACAGCCCCGAACGGGTGGTAAACGTTGCCGGTCCTGAGGTGAAAAACCCACATTATGTAAAAACCTGGTTGGGTGCCAACATCGAAAACCTGGTGAAAGACAACCTTGCAACTGATAACGTTCGCTACATTTCCGGGAGTGTATTAACCGGCAGAAAAATTGAACCCAATGGTCACTTGTGTTTCTTTGACGACCAGGTGAGTGTGATACAAGAAGGCGATTTCCACGAATTTATTGGCTGGCTGGTGCCAAGCTATGGCCGGCCAAGTTTGAGCCGAACTTTTCTTTCAGCACTTTCGGGCAGCAAGGAGTTTCGTGTAAACACCAACACACATGGCGAGGACAGGGCATTTGTAATGACCGGTCAATATGAACAGGTTTTGCCCATGGATATTTACCCTGTGCATCTGCTCAAATCAATTCTGTTTGGCGATTTAGACCAGATGGAAGGCCTTGGGTTGTACGAAGTGGTGGAGGAGGATATGGCACTTTGTGAATTTGTCTGCACTTCCAAACAACCCGTTCAGAAAATTCTGCGTGAAGGCATGGAAATTATGATCGAACAAACCTGACAAGAAATACTGAGTTCAGGAGAAACGGAAACCGGGATGAATGTTAAACAAAAAAAAATCAATAAAGACTCAGCGTCTCAGCGGCTCTGCGTGAAACAATAAACCCAATGAAACCGATTCGCAATCTATTTGATAAGCTGAAACCCATGGCGGAAAAGAACAACTTCGCTCATGCGGTGTACGATGGGTTGGAGACGTTTTTCTTTCAACCCAACCATATCACAAAGCAAGGAGTGCACATTCGCGATGGAATCGATCTGAAAAGAACGATGTTTCATGTGGTGATTGCGCTGCAACTTTGCCTGTTGCATGGCACACTCAATATTGGTCACTGGCATTATGCAGCGCTGGGGATGTATCCTGGGTTGATGGAAGGGTTGGTACCCAAGATGGTTTATGGTCTTTTACAATTGCTGCCAATCATTTTGGTAGTTCATATTGTTGGTCTTGGAATAGAATTCATTTTCGCTGCGATAAAGCGGCACGGCATTGAGGAAGGCTTCCTGGTTTCCGGGGTGTTGATACCTCTTGTTATGCCACCCGATATTCCTTTGTGGATGGTTGCAACTGCTACCGCTTTTTCTGTTGTAATTGCTAAAGAAGCATTCGGGGGAACCGGAATGAACATCCTCAACGTGGCCCTGACAGCCAGGGTTTTTGTCTTCTTCGCTTTTCCAACCGCCATTTCGGGCGATGCTGTTTGGGTGAGTTATGATTACAACATTTTGCATCAGATTGTTGCGCCAATCGTACACGCAACCAATGATGTGGCTATTGTGGATGGTTTTTCCGGTGCCACACCCATGGCGCTCGCTGTAACAGGGGGCGTGGAAGCCATAAATGAGCAATTTTCATTCATGGATATATTCCTGGGAGTAATTCCCGGATCGATTGGAGAATCCAGTGTACCGGCTATTTTATTCGGGTTGCTGGTTTTAATCTTTACTGGGATTGCCAGTTGGCGGGTAATGCTTTCCATGCTGCTGGGTGGTGTTGTAATGACCCTTCTGTTTAATGCATTCGCTGTGAATCCATTCATGGAAGTGCCCGTACATTACCAACTCTGCATGGGTGGTTTTATGTTCGGGTTGGTTTACATGGCTACTGATCCTGTTACAGCCGCCCAGACCAACACAGGCAAATGGATATACGGATTCCTGATTGGTTTTATCGCCATCCTGATTCGGGTATTGAATCCGGCATATCCTGAAGGTGTAATGTTGGCGATTCTATTATTGAACGTATTTGCGCCACTTATTGACCATTACGTTATTGAAGCAAACATAAAAAGGAGGTTAGCTCGTGCATAGTAATAGTTATCACGTAATCTACGCGGCAGTTATGACGGTAATCGTGGCCGTTCTACTTTCCCTGGCTGCAGTCGGATTGAAGCCATTCCAGGATAAAAACATTGCCTTGGAAAAGAAGACCAATATCCTCACTTGTGTACTCGGTACGGGTATCTCGGATAAGGAGGATGTGGAAATTGAAACAACCTACGGTAAACGAATTTCCGAAGCTGTGGTGAACAGCAATGGCGAAGCTATAGCCGGTGTAGCTGCTTTCGATGTGGATATATTGAAGGAAGTGAAAAAGCCGATTGCGGAACGCATGCTTCCCCTTTATACGTATAAAAATGATGATGGCTCTACCTACTACATCATGCCGGTTGTTGGCAATGGATTGTGGGGACCCATCTGGGGTTTTGTGGCTTTGCAGGAAGATTTCAACACGGTGGTTGGAGCCTCTTTCGGACACAAAGGTGAAACTCCTGGATTGGGAGCTGAGATCACTACAGGTTGGTTTACCGACCAGTTTAAGGGTGAAAAACTGTTGAATAAAGGTGGCGAGTACGCCTTGAGAATCCTGAAAGGAAGAGGCAATGCAAAAGCCGATCAACCCAATTTTGTTGATGGAGTTTCAGGTGCAACAGTTACTACCAACGGAGCAGATGAAATGCTGCTCAACGGTTACCAGAATTACAAGACCTATTTTCAATCTTTATAATAACAAGCTATGAGTACAGATACTGCTCAGGTTGCAGCCGCTCCCACCGAAGGGTTGTTTTCGAAGAAGAACAGAAAACTTCTTTCCGATCCGCTTGACGATAACAACCCGATAACGGTTCAGGTTCTTGGGGTTTGTTCGGCATTGGCTGTTACCGCCCAGGTGTTCCCTGCGGTTGTAATGTCGGTTTGTGTAATCGTGGTTACCTCACTTGCCAACCTTATCATTTCATTGCTGCGAAACAGTATTCCTTCAAGAATCAGAATGATCGTGCAATTGGTGGTGATTGCCGCCCTCGTGGTTATGGTTGACCAGGTTCTAAAGGCATTTCTGTACGATATGTCCAAACTGCTTTCAGTATATGTAGGGTTAATCATTACAAATTGTATTGTCATGGGGCGTTTGGAGGCCTTTGCGATGGCCAATAAACCCTGGCCTGCTTTCCTCGATGGTATTGGGAACGGAATTGGTTATGGCGCAATTCTGATAGTTGTGGCTGCTTTCCGTGAAGTTTTTGGTGCCGGTACTTTTCTTGGCTTTAACGTGATTCCACAATTTATGTACGATGCCGGATATTCAAATAATGGAGTAATGGTTATGCCGGCAGCAGCTATGTTCCTGATAGGAATCTTTATTTGGATTCAAAGAAACCGAAACAAAAAATTGGTAGATATCTCTTGATTAGTGTTTAGTTGTTAGCTGTTAGAAAAAATTACAATAGATGGATTTGGTCAACTTATTTATAAAGTCAGCATTCATAGAAAATATGGTGTTGTTCTATTTCCTGGGCATGTGTTCCTACCTGGCCGTTTCCAAAACGGTTAAAACTGCCGTGGGTCTTGGAAGTGCGGTGATTTTCGTTTTGGGCATCACCATTCCAATTAACTGGATTATTCAATATGGCCTTTTGGAAGAAGGTGCTTTAGCCTGGATTCACCCCAGCATGGCAGAGGTTGACCTCAGCTTTTTAAGTTTCATTGTTTTTATTGCTGTAATTGCATCTATGGTGCAATTGGTGGAAATGATCGTTGAAAAGTTTTTCCCGGCTCTTTACATTTCATTGGGAATTTTTCTCCCGCTTATTACAGTAAACTGCTCTATTCTGGGCGGTTCGTTGTTCATGTGGGATCGCGGATACAATTTCGCTGAAGCTACTGTTTTCGGATTTGGTGCAGGCTTCGGATTTTTCCTGGCCATTGTGGCCATAGCGGCTATCCGTGAGAAAATGCGCTATTCTGCTGTACCGGACGGTTTGCGGGGATTGGGTATTGCCTTCATCATCACCGGGTTGATGGGCTTGGCATTCATGAGTTTCAGTGGAATTAAACTTTAAATTGAATTGGGTATGTTCTTGTTAGAAGTTCCACTTGCGGGTGTTTTATTAGGGGGAGTCTCAGCATTCCTGTTCGTTATCATGCTGCTAACTCTATTGCTGCTTTTTGCAAAAGAAAAACTAATCCCATCTGGGGATGTTACCATTATCGTGAATGGCGACACCGATAATCCTTTAACCGTATCACCGGGAAACACTTTGCTTACAGCTCTTTCGGAAAAAAGTCTTTTCCTGCCGTCTGCTTGTGGAGGGGGTGGTACCTGCGCCATGTGCACCTGCCAGGTAATGGAAGGCGGTGGTGATGTTTTACCAACGGAAATGAATCACCTTACTCGTAAGGAAGCCAAGGATCATTGGCGATTGAGTTGCCAGGTGAAAGTGAAGGAAGACATGGTTGTGCAGATTCCTGAAGAAGTTTTTGGCATTAAGAAGTGGGAGTGTGAAGTGGTTTCGAACTACAACGTTGCATCTTTTATTAAGGAATTTGTAGTTAAACTACCGGAAGGTGAAAGCCTGGAGTTCGAAGCTGGAGGATACATTCAAATTGATGTTCCACCTGTTGAAGTGGACTATAAGAAGATGGACATCACTTCTCATCCCAGCCTGGGTAAAGCATCCGATGAGTTTCAGTCGGAGTGGGACAAGTTTGGTCTTTGGGATTTGAAAATGAAGAATGATGAGCAGATCTTCAGAGCCTATTCCATGGGCAATCATCCTGCTGAAGGCAACATCGTGAAACTCAATATCCGTATCGCAACCCCACCCTGGGATGGCAAAAACAACAAATGGATGGATGTGAATCCGGGTATTTGTTCATCTTATATTTTCGACCAGAAACCGGGCGACAAGGTCGTGGTTTCAGGACCTTATGGTGAGTTCTTTATAAAGGACACCAAAAAGGAAATGATCTACATTGGTGGTGGTGCCGGTATGGCCCCACTACGTTCGCATCTGTTTCACATGTTCCACACTTTGAAGGTAACTGACAGAAAAGTGTCCTTCTGGTATGGTGGAAGAACAAAACGCGAACTGTTCTACATTGACGAATTCAGGGCGATTGAGAAGGAGTTTCCAAACTTCAAGTTTTATGTTTCACTCGATAATCCTTTGCCGGAGGATAACTGGAACGAAAAGAAATCGCTCGATGACGAAGGTGATGGCTTCATTGGCTATATCATGCCAGTGCTCTATGACCGATATCTAAAAGACCACCCAGAACCTGAAGAAGCTGAATTCTATTTCTGCGGACCACCGGCAATGAACGACTCCGTTATTAAAGCCCTGGACGAATTGGGCGTTCCGCAGGAAAACATCGCCTTCGATGATTTCGGAGGGTAGGGTGTCGCAGTCATTTCCTAATCCACTTTCCATTCGTTATCTGCACTATTGCGGATTATGAAATCGTTAAACACATTTACAGCCACTTTGTTGGTAGTTGCTGTGTTGGCTTTTTTGTCTTCGTGCGACCCAAGTCCCAAAACATTTAAACAAGAAGGTGAAACCATGGGAACCACCTACCATGTTACTTACACAGACAGTTTTGGTCGTGATCATCAGCAAGCCATTGATTCGCTTTTGCTTGAAGTGAATCTATCCATGTCAACCTATATTGATTCATCTTCCGTTAGTATTTTCAATTTGCCCATCCGAAATATGGAAGCCGTTGGTGTTGATGAGCATTTTGAGCAGGTTTTTATGGATGCCAAGGATGTGTATGATGCTACTGGCGGAGCTTTCGACCCAACCGTGATGCCTTTGGTGAATTATTGGGGTTTTGGCACTGATTTGAAAAAAGTAGAAACGGTCGATTCGGTAAAAGTGGATTCTCTTTTGAAGTTTGTTCAATTCGATTCCGTGACTATGGAAATTGAATCAGGCAACCTGGGTGGTTTTTTCTATTGGGTGAATAAACCTTACGAAGGCTTACAACTCGATTTTAGTGCTATCGCAAAAGGTTATGGAGTCGATTTGGTTGCGCGATTTCTTGAAGAGCAGAACATTGGCAGCTACCTGGTTGAAATTGGTGGTGAAACCAAAACTCGCGGCACGAATCCGCGAAACGAAACCTGGCGTGTCGGAATTGACAGACCTGTTGAAGTCAAAGGAAAAGACTCCAGGTTTCAGTCTGTCATTTTGCTTGAAAACCAGGCAATGGCCACTTCTGGGAATTACAGGAATTACTACGAAAAGGACGGAAAGAAATTCGTTCACACTATAAATCCAAAATCAGGTTATCCCGAACAATCGAATTTATTGAGCGCAACCGTTATAATGGAATCCTGTTCAAAAGCAGATGCTTATGCAACGGCTTTTATGGTGATGGGTTTAAAAAGTTCAATTTTCCTGGCCGAGAACGATCCTTCGATCGAGGCTTATTTTATCTATGCCGATAACGGCTCAAATGAACTGAAGGAATCTTTCACCAAAGGATTGGCGGAAAAGGTAAAACCTTCTAATTAAGGGTTGGGTCTTTCAGTTCACTCTCTTTACAATCCTCGTCTGGTTTGGCACCGCACACCGTGCATTCACCAACTGCATTGGTAAGCATCGGGTTGTTGGTAGCACAGGAACCTCGGAATTCACCGCCTTTCACCATTAAGATTCGTAAAGCAATTCCTGCGAAAGCAGCACCTATAATAATTAAGGACAGAATTAAGGTTGGAATAAACATCTCTTTCAAATTCTTCTGCAAAGATAAACCACAATTCATCGGATAGGGTTCGTTTTTCCAATTAGTAATACTTTCACACAAGTTTGAAAAATGCCCAATAACCAAACCTGGATAAACCAGAATAGATTGAACCACAAAGACACCAAGACTCAAAGTATTTTTGCTAAATCTTCTTCATGTATTCGTGTCTTTTTAGTTCAGTTTTCTGCCATAAAAAACACGAAAACAAATAGGAACAAACTAAAGAGATGAACGAGGTAGAATTCATTTTGTATGTTGAAGACCAGGAAAGAAGTAAGGCTTTTTACCAGGAATTGCTGGGGAAATCGCCCTGCCTTGATGTACCGGGAATGACTGAGTTTGAGCTGAATGACCATACTCGGCTCGGGCTGATGCCAAATCAGGGCATTGCCACGATTATTTGTGGGCCGATGCCTGCGCCCGATACGGGTACCGGCATTCCGAGGTGCGAATTGTATTTGCGTTTTTCTGATGCCGGTAAAACGATGAAATTGGCGCAAAACCTTGGAGCTAAATTGGTAAGCGAGTTGAGTGATCGCAATTGGGGTGATTGTGTGGGTTATCTTGCCGATCCAGACGGGCATATCATTGCGATTGTTGAAAAGAAAAAGTGAATGGAATCTGAACAAATGAAAGACAGGGTTGACCTGAATAATAAGTTGAAGGCTTTCGAAAGGCTGCTGGGTATCATGGACGACTTGCGGGAAAAGTGCCCGTGGGACAAGAAACAAACCATGGAATCGCTGCGAAACCTGACAATTGAAGAAACTTACGAATTAGCCGATGCTATCCTCGAAAAGAACTTGCCTGAGATCAAGGAGGAATTGGGTGACATCATGTTGCATATAGTTTTTTATGCCAAAATTGGTTCTGAGACCGGGGATTTTGACATTGCTGATGTGATGAATTCGGTGTGCGAAAAGTTGATCCATCGCCATCCTCATATTTATGGTGATATAAAAGTGAATGGCGAAGAAGAGGTGAAGGAAAATTGGGAAAAGTTAAAACTCAAGGAAGGGAAAAAGTCTGTTTTAAGTGGAGTGCCGAATTCATTACCCGCGCTGGTGAAGGCATTCAGGATTCAGGATAAAGCCAAACAAGTAGGTTTTGAATGGGAACATCTGGATCAGGTCTGGGAAAAAGTAGAGGAGGAGAATAAGGAGTTTACCACTGCTGTGAAGGATTTTCAAAATGGTGCCGGGAGTTACGAACACATGGAAGAAGAATACGGTGACTTGATGTTTGCTCTCGTAAACTATGCACGCTTCATGAAAATTGAACCCGAAACAGCTTTGGAACGATGCAACAAGAAATTCATTTCAAGATTTCAGTTCATTGAAAAAACCGCCAAAGAAAGCGGCCTGGTGCTCGATGATATGACCCTCGAAGAAATGGATGCCCTGTGGAACGAAGCTAAAACGCTGGAAAAGTAGTCAAGCCTTGAACGGCCCTAAACAAGCAACCCACCACTTGAATCGAACATCTTACGTTTGGATGCTCGCTAACCTGAATTTTCTTTTTGTCTTTTTCTTTTCCATCCACCTTTCATTTGCTGGTGGATTCCCTGGTCATTTTGGCGGAATCAAATCATCAGGAATGGCCGGAACCAACAGCTATGATAATGGCGATGCATCAATCCTGTTTTCCAACCCAGCCCTCCTGGTAGGAATTTCCCGATCAATAGTTCTCGGAACATCCCTGCAATCTCCGCAAACTATTTTTGTTGAAGAGGGCACCAGAAAGACATTTGATATGCTGAACCAGAAAGTTTATACCCCTGTTTTTGCAGCAAGCTACAGATCGCTGAAAGATTCGAGTTGGGCAATTGGTGTGGGTTTAAATTCTCCTTTCAACTTGGAAAACAGGTGGGAGCATGGATGGTTGGGCCGTTTCGTTTCAACTGATTTTGGGATTAAAACCTTGCGGTTTCATTTAGGTGGAAGTTACTTGCTTAAGCAGAAGTTTGCCATCGGTGCTGGGTTTAATTATTCCACCGTTAAATTCGATTATCGTGTTGCCTTGCCCTATTACGACCAGGATAACATCGGCAGTTCATTGAAATTCGAGACCACCGCTCAAACTATTGGATTCAATGCTGGGTTGGTTGTCCTAGTAAAACAAAAAGCCGCAGTTGGGATTGCTTTTCGGTCAAACACCAGGTTCGAATTCAATGAACAGGATTTTGAATTGACTGTTCCATCAGTCCTGGTTGACTCTTTTCCCGCAGAATCCTTCAACTCAACTTTTGAATTTCCCTGGACGGTTGATCTGACTTTTTCCTACAGCGCAAAGAAGGACGTAGATGTAGGAGCCGCTCTAGAGTTTCATGCATGGGGAAGTGTGGATGAATTGATCATTGATTTCTCTGAGAATTCAAATTACCAGGAGGATATTTCGGTTTTGGGCAAATTCCAGCATGCTGCTACTGCAAGGCTGGGTGTGGAGTATAATCCCGAAAAAAAATATCAGTTGCGAGGTGGTATTTCCTATCGGTTATCTCCTGTGAAATCTGGAAGTTTATTTCCGCAGTTGCCCGATGCTGACAACCTGGGCCTGTCTATAGGCTGCACAGCTGAATTGAGCAAACAATTTCACTTAGACTTTTCTTTGGTTTACCTGGAATATGCGCGCAGAAAGGAAAGCCGAAACCAAAACAAGGAACAATTGGGTGGCACTTATAAATCAAAATCCGTAATCCCGGGCATTGCCTTAACATGGAGATATTAATGATCAGGATTATGGGAAGATTTAGGTGGGTCACGGGCATTTTGTTTGTGGCTGTTCATGGTTGTGCACCGGTTATTGATGTTGAGCCACCCAGCGCAGGGCAGGCCAGTTTCGAACGATACATCGCCATTGGCAGTGGCTATACAGCTGGGTATAATGATGGTGCATTGCACCGCACCGGTCAATTGAACAGCTATCCCAATATGCTCGCGGAACAGTTTCGAACGGTTGGCGGAGGCTCCTTCAACATTCCGCTCACTCCAGATGTAATTGGTTTTGATGTCGATGGCAGCACCGTTGAGCCTAAGCTTGAATTGGGTTTTAGAAGCATGTGTAACGGGGATGAATTGTTGACCCCGGTTCGGTTGGAAAGTTCAGCAACTCCTGAAAATTTTGACTATATCGGTAACGATGCCAACTACCACAATTTTGGCATTCCATGGTTACGAGTCACCGATATGTTCCGAATTACTCTGAGTGATCCGATCAAGGGAAACCCATATTACATTCGTTTTGCACCTGATACGCTCGATCATTTGATCAACGTGCTTGCAAGGCGTAAGGCTACATTTTTTACCGTATGGATGGGGATGGATGATTTGTTGTTGTTTGCGCAAGCTGGTGGTGAAGGACCGGTGATAACCGGGGGCGAGCAGTTTGCCACATCGTATAATGCTATGATTCTTGCCCTGATTGCTGACAGTGCACAAGGTGTTGTGGCTAACATTCCTGACATCCTCAGGTTCCCTTTTTTTACAACAATCGCTTACGATGGATTAATCCTTTCTGAGGAAAAAGCTGCGACCTTTAACGATTTGGCTCAACAGGCAGGTTTGAACTGGACTTTCAATATCGGTAGAAATTTGTGGCGTGTGGAAGATCTAGATGAGCCTGAAGGCTGGCGATTTATCCAGGAAGGGGAATTGGTGTTGAACAACCTTCCACCTGACTCAGTGGAGTGTGCGCTTTTGGGCTCATTCGTTCCTTTGCCGGATCGATTTGTTCTCGATAGCTCTGAAGTAGCAGCAATACATGTTTCGTTAGATTTTTACAACAGCATTATTTCATTTGTAGCCGGTCAGCACAATCTTGGATTGGTTGATATGCATGCGTGGTTCCAGAACCTGGAAGAGGAAATTCAACTCGATGGGCTGCACTTCTCCGACCTTGCGATAGAAGGTGATTTCTACTCCTTAGATCATACTTATCCCACAGATCGCGGACACGCCTTAATCGCCACTGAATTTATTAAGGTTATTAATACGCACTACGGTGCTGCCCTGTATGAGGTCGATCCTACAGTTTATAATGGCAATCTATACCCCTAAAATCGCTCTCGGATCATTTCAACATGAGGAATGCCATCTTCCATGTATTCATCTCCAACTATTTTGAATTGAAATGATGCATAGAAATCTACCAGGTATTTCTGTGCTGAAATTCGGATCGAAACTGAGCCATAAAGATTCTCTGTTTCCTGGATAGATCGAATCATCAATTCCTTGCCCAATCCTTTTCCTCGAAAAGAATATGCAGTTACAATCCTGCCAATTGCAGGCTCCTGGTAGCTGACTCCCGGATCGCAAATCCTGCTATAGGCGGCCAATACCCCTTTGTCATCAAACCCCATCATGTGGTGCGAGTTCTGATCTTTACCATCGGCATCGAGGTAGGGGCAATCTTGTTCAATAACAAAAACTTCCTGTCTTAAAACAAGTATGGCGTAGAGTTGGTTGAGCGTGAGGTCGTTGAAATGGCCTATTGCCCAATCGAGAGTTTGCATGATGTCAAATATAAAATAGTGATCCCGTTAAGCCTTGCGTAAGGCGGCCAAATCTGGAAAGACACCTATTTTTGCCCAAAATTTAAGATATGGATATGATGAACATGTTTGGGAAACTGAATGAATTGAAAGCCCAAACCGAAGAAATGAAAAAACGACTTTCCAACATTACGGTGGAACAGAAATTCGGTGAAGGTGATATTACCGTTATCGCCTCAGCCGATTGTGAAATCAGGAGCGTTGATATCAACCCCGATTTTTTCAGGAAAACTGATCGAGAGGAGTTGGAGGACATCCTGATGGCCACCATTAACCGAGCATTGGAACGAGCCAAAGAGGTGGAAGAGGCAGAAATGAAATCGATAGCTGGCGGTATGTTACCTGGTTTTCCAGGCATGTAAAATCTGAAATAGTATAAAATAAAAAGGGCAATCACTATTTTGTGATTGCCCTTGGTATCTTAAAACCACTCAGGGTTCTTTTGTTTAATTGCTCGCTTCAGGCTTGCGATCGTAATTGGGTTTTGGTGTAAGCACTTTGCTGCTCAACTTGAATTTGCCTGTTTTCTTATCAACTTCCAGCAATTTCACTTTCACCTTGTCCCCAACTTTCATGTGATCGTCAAGGTTTTCAATGCGTTTCCAGCTTACTTCCGAAATGTGAAGCAATCCTTCTTTTCCTGGCAAAAATTCAACGAATGCACCGTAAGGCATAATGTTCTTCACAGTTGATTCGTATTCTTCACCTACTTCAGGAATAGCCGTGATGCCTTTGATCTTGTCAACCGCAGCATTAATAGAACCTTCATTTTCACTAAAGATCTGAACAACCCCAAATCCATCAATTTCTTCGATGTGAATGGTGGTGTTCGTCTCTAATTGCATTTCCTGAATCACTTTTCCACCAGGCCCGATTACTGCACCGATACTTTCTTTCGGAATGCTCAGTTCAATAATTCGCGGTGCATGAGGCTTCATGTTGTCGCGAGGTGCCGTCAGCGCTTCTTTCATTTTATCCAGAATGTGCAATCTTGCTCGCTTTGCCTGATCGAGTGCTTGAGTCATAATTTCAGAACTCAATCCGCCTACTTTTATGTCCATTTGGCACGCGGTGATACCATCTTCGGTTCCAGTTACTTTGAAGTCCATATCACCCAGATGATCTTCATCTCCCAGGATGTCGGAAAGCACAATGTATTTGCCTTCGTCATTGGTGATAAGGCCCATTGCAATTCCTGAGACTGGTTTTTTAATCTTAACACCAGCGTCCATCAGAGCAAGTGATCCGGCACAAACCGTGGCCATTGAAGATGAACCATTAGATTCAAGAATATCTGAAACTATACGGATGGTGTAAGGATTTTCTTCGCCTTCAGGAATCATTTTCTTCAAAGCACGTTCTGCAAGATTTCCGTGTCCTACTTCCCTTCGGCTTGTTCCACGGTTCGGGCGAGCTTCACCAGTTGAAAAGGATGGGAAATTGTAGTGCAGATAGAAATCGTTATATCCCTTGAAGATTGCTCCGTCAATAAGTTGTTTGTCAAGCTTGGTACCCATGGTCACGGTTGTCAGCGATTGGGTTTCACCTCTGGTGAAAAGAGCCGAACCGTGTGCCGATGGCAGGTAGTCCACTTCGCACCAGATATCTCGAATTTCATCCAGATCCCTTCCGTCCAAACGCTTTTTGGTATCGAGCATGCAGTTTCGTACACCCTCTTTTTCAACTTTGTGGAAGTATTGACCGATCAAGAATTTCTTTTCTGCAGCTTCTTCTTCACTTAAAGAATCCACGAATTCTTGCTTCACAGCTTTAAATTTTGCTGATCTTTCGTGTTTATCAGCACAGCCTTCAGCAGCAATGTCGTAACACTTTTGGTAGCAGGCATCATTAATTCTTTGTTTCAGCTCGTCATCTTTTACTTCATGTTCGTATTCACGTTTAGCCTTGTTCACCATTTCGGCAAATTCTATTTGGGCTTTGCAATGGCCTTTAATTGCTACGTGTGCAAAGTTGATTGCAGAAAGCATGTCGGCTTCTGAAACTTCGCTCATTTCACCTTCCACCATTACAATGCTTTCAGCGGTTCCACCAACCAACAGGTCGATATCTGCTCCTTCGAGAGCTTCAATACCTGGATTGATAACCAATTCGCCATCTATGCGAGCTACACGGCATTCTGAAATTGGTCCATCAAATGGAATATCTGAAATAGTGATAGCAGCAGATGCAGCTAATCCTGCCAACGCATCGGGCATGGTATCGTTATCAGCTGAAATCAGACTGATCATTAATTGAGTATCAGCATGATAGTCATCTGGAAAAAGAGGGCGCATGGCGCGATCAATAATTCGGCAGATCAGAATCTCATATTCTGAGTTACGGCCTTCTCTTTTGAAAAAGCCACCCGGAAATTTTCCGGTAGCGGCATATTTTTCTTTGTAGTCAACGGTGAGCGGCAAAAAATCTACTTCGTCTTTTGCGTCTTTGTTCGATACAACTGTAGCCAGCAACATGGTGTTGCCTTGTCTTAAAACTACAGCTCCATCAGCTTGTTTGGCCAGGCGGCCGGTTTCGATGGTAACTTCTTGTCCGTTACCAAGGTCGAATGTTTTTTTAATTCCTTGTGGAGACATAATGTGTTATTGATTTAATTGAATATATAGATAGCGTAAAACGCAGTCTTTTTAACTGGAAATCAATAGGATCGGGTTGTTCGCAGAACTTCCCTGGATGAAAATTTGAGAATGTCGGAAGCGAGGGTAGTTGTACTACCTTCTCAGCTTCAATTGGTCGATCAAGGCGCGGTAGGCCTCAATGTCTTTGTGTGCCAGGTAATTGAGCAATCTTCGTCTTTTACCTACCATTTTTACCAACGAACGTGTAGAGGAGAAATCTTTACGGTTCAATTTCAAGTGATCGGTGATGTGCTTAATTCTGTGTGTGAACATTGCAACTTGCGCCCTGGTTGAACCAGTGTTGGTGTCTGCGCCTCCAAACTCTTTGAAAAATTCTTTCTTTTTCTCTGCTGTCAAGTAACTCATTGTGTAATGTTTGTTTGCCGCCCTTTTGACGACCTCTCATTTAAATCCTTTATGATCTTTTTGATTTTCGGCTGCAAAGGTACTGATATTTTAAAAACCAAACTCAACTAAAATGATTTTTTTCTGCTGAAGAATTTGGGGGCATAAATAGTTGATAGAAGACGACTGGGATTCGGGTGAAAGGCTTACTTGATCATCATTTCAAGTAAATTTGAAATCGTGGTTTTTAGATTTTTGCGTTCCACAATTTTATCGAGGAATCCATGATCCAATAAAAATTCGGAGCGTTGGAATCCTTCTGGCAGATCTTTCTTAATAGTTTCCTTAATCACTCTTGGGCCGGCAAACCCGATAAGTGCGCCCGGTTCTCCCAGGTTTATATCGCCCAACATGGCAAATGAGGCGGTAACGCCCCCGGTTGTAGGATCGGTCATTAATGAAATATAAGGCAACCGGGCTTGTGCCAACCGTGCAAGCTTGGCAGAAGTTTTGGCCATCTGCATCAGTGAAAAAGCACTTTCCATCATTCGAGCACCACCAGATTTGCTGATGATCATCAGTGGCAAACCGTTTTCAATGCAGTAGTCTATGGCTTTTGAAATTCTTTCCCCAACAACTGAACCCATCGATCCACCGATGAAGGTGAAATCCATAGCACAAATCACTAATCCCTGGCCGTTAATTTCTCCTGCTGCTACACTTATGGCATCATCCACATCTACTTTTTCGCGTGTTTCTTTCAGCCTGTCGTCATAAGATTTAAGATCGGTGAAGTTGAGGAAGTCTTTAGAAGCAATATCGGTGAATAATAATTGGAATTGGCCTTCATCCAACAGGATGTTGAAATACTGCTTTGAGCCAATTCTGGAGTGGAAATTACAGTTGGGGCAAACCCACAGTGTTTCACTGATTTCTTTAACGGTGAAGGTTTCCTTGCACCCAGTGCATTGGTGCCAAAGGCCATCGGGCGTTTCTTTCTTCTCCCGGGTGGAAGTGGTAATGCCTTCTTTAATGCGTTTGAACCAACTCACTTCCAGCTACTAATTTTGGAGAATAATCAATGGAAAAACCTTGAATGGAGTGAAGTGCAATTTAGCAAATTATGCTAACCCGATTTCTTTGTTCAGATAAACATCCTGGATGGCGTTTAACAGGGAAATTCCTTCTTTCATTGGTTTTTGGAAAGCCTTTCTACCAGAAATCAATCCGCAACCTCCTGCTCGTTTGTTGATCACTGCTGTGGTAACTGCTTCTGAAAGATCTGATGCTCCGGAAGAAGCTCCACCTGAGTTGATTAACCCTACACGGCCCATATAGCAGTTGGCTACCTGGTATCGGCAAAGATCAATAGGATGGTCTGACGAAAGTTCTTCATAGACTTTTGCATGTGTTTTGGCGAAATTGATTGCAGTGAATCCACCATTGTTTTCTGGCAACTTTTGTTTGATGATGTCAGCCTGTATGGTTACACCAATATGATTAGCTTGTCCGGTCATGTCTGCTGAAACATGGTAATCGGTTCCGTTTTGTTTGAAATTGCTGTTTCTCAAATAGCACCAAAGAACAGTTGCCATGCCCAATTCGTGCGCGTAATCAAAAGCTTCGGCTATCTCCTGAATTTGTCTTCTTGAATTATCGGAACCAAAATAAATGGTGGCTCCTACTGCGGCCGCTCCGGTATCCCACGCATTTTTAACCGTTCCGAACATAACCTGGTCGTAGGTATTAGGATAACTGAGCAGTTCATTGTGATTGAGTTTCACGATAAAAGGAATCTTGTGCGCATACTTTCTTGCGATAGATCCCAGGTTTCCAAATGTTGTTGCCACTGCATTACATCCACCTTCCATCGCGAGTTTCACAATATTGTCCGGATCGAAATACAAATGGTTTGGCGCAAAGCTTGCACCTGCGGTGTGTTCAATACCCTGATCAACGGGAAGGATCGACATGTAGCCTGTGTCAGCCAATCTTCCATGACCATAAATAGCCTGGAGATTTCTTAATACCTGGGCATTCCGGTTGGAATCTTTCCAGTATTGAGTAACCACATTGGGGCCCGTGTGGTGTATTTCGTTTTTTGAGATTGTAGCACACTCATGCCCTAGGTAGTATGCGGCTTTTTCGCCTAGATGGCTTTCAATGGTGCCAAGTTGATTTGAAACTACGGATGTTGCCATTTTCAAATTTTTAGATTCAATTAAGCCCGCAAAATTAACTATTTCGAAAACGGATAGACCATGATTTTGATCAGAATTGCTGGAAGAATTTGCGATATGATGGAACATGAAGCTTAGTATATTTGCCCGCCATGGCCGTGTCCGATGATGTTTTCAAGCTCATTAAAAGCCTTTCGAAATCAGAAAAAGGTTACTTCAAGAAGTATGCATATAAGAATTCGGGCAGAGAGAAAAAAAGTAGTGATAACCACTACATAAAGTTGTTTGATATTATTGATAAACAAGAGAATTATGACGAAGGTAAAACCCTGAAAAAACTTGGGAAATCTCCATTGGTTAAGAGTTTCTCCAGCTCAAAAAATTACTTGCTCAGCTTGGTTCTCGGCAGCTTGTTAGATTACAATGCCAACAAAGATAATGCCCTTCAGATCGCTCAAAACCTTGCCAAGGCGCGGATACTTTATAGCAGGGGACTGCAAAGTCAGTCAACTGCACATTTAAAAAAGGCTGAACAGGTTGCTATTGCAAATGAATATACTGCAGCTTTCCCAATTATCAGCTATGCCGCTATGACTATGATGCCCAGGATGATTTCGATTGAAAAACGTACTGATTGGAGTATTGAAACTGGTGGGAATTATCGTTTTGCAGGAGAAAAAGTTGCTGCCGATGGGACGTATAACGTGTTGTATCACAGGGTATTGGCCTTGATCAAAGAAGATGAAACCGTTCGATCCCAAGCTCACCGTGATGGGTTGCTGGCAATGTGCGATGACCCTTTGTTGGCAGAAGACGTAGAGTTGCCCACTTTCTATAGTAAGCATATTCACCTGGTTGCAAAACATCACCTTTATGATGCGCTGGGGCGAAGCGGTAAGGTAGAACAATTGGCGGCTAAGTTGATCGATTTATGGAAAAGTTCTGAGTTCCAGCAACAAGAAAATCCAATGATGTTCCTGGGATGTCTGGCTAACATATTTACTGCTGATATTGTTTCGAATGAAGGTCGTTTGTTTAATGAAAACAAAGTCCTTTTATCACTCCCATCCGAAAGTTTTACAAACTTGGAGAAAAACCTTCTGTAATGCCTATTAACATGGATGATATTTGGCTTTTTCAAGAAAATAAGTTTCCCT
>PVBE011291820.1_pt1 | contig 20056 bp, 16 predicted proteins | sample 1631181 | NCBI WGS metagenome assembly PVBE01 (sample SAMN08397723, study PRJNA350692) | Marine metagenome, whole genome shotgun sequencing project. | isolation source: water | place: Pacific Ocean | collected 2012-04 | reverse complement strand
TGAGTCAAAAGAAAAGATAAATTGGTTACGGCGGAAGTTAAAGCTTCCAGGGGTCCATGTTAAATGGCAGAATCCGGATGTCAGTTTTCTGGAAGGGCTTTGGGCAAGAGGAGACAGGCATCTCGTCCGTCTTTTGGTTGAGGCCTATCACAAGGGGTGCAGATTTGATGGGTGGAGCGACAAATTGCAATATGACCGGTGGGAGGCGGCCTTATCCGACGCCGGGGTCGACATCAATTTTTTTACCACCCGGAAAAGGGATCTGGCGGAAGCGTTGCCTTGGGATCATATTGATATAAAAATAAGTAAAGACTTTTTAAAGAAGGAATGGCAAAGAGCTGAAAAAGGAAATCCCACACTTGATTGCCGGTGGGGTGATTGTCACGGTTGTGGTGTTTGTGATTTTCAAACGATTCAGCCAAAGATTTTTAAGAGAAATGCTCAAAAGGAGGCAACCTCTTTAAACCGTTCTGACCCTCCCTTTGAATCCAAATCGGAATTTAATAAAAGATGCAAAATCACCTATTCAAAGTCAGAACCCGGAAAGTACTTTGGACACCTTGAGTTGGTGAATATATTTCTGCGTGCGTTAAGACGAGCGAAGATATCGATTAAATATTCAAACGGATTTCATCCCATGCCAAAAATTTCTTTTGAAGACCCCCTTCCGATCGGAATGGAAAGCCAAAACGAGATTTTTTTCCTGACAACCACGGGCATGATAGAGCCCGAAGATATAATAAAGGGTTTAAACAATCATCTTCCACCGGGTATTGTAATTCATGACTGCCAAATTGAACCATCGTTTGGTGGAAAAAATGATAACAAATCAACCCGGTATCAGATCGTATTAAGGGATGAAGTTTTTAAAAAAAGTGAACTCGAGCGGTTTCGTAAAGGAAGTGAACTGATCGTTAACCGCCTGAATCGAAAAGGAAAGTTGAAAAAGATTAATCTAAAGGATATGGTTGAAACCATCCAATTGCTTTCTCCGGAAAAGTTGGAGATCATCCTGAGGTCAAAAAAGGGAAGTATGGTGAGGCCGATGGAGGCTGTTCTTAACATTTTCACGGTTTCAGACCAAACACTGCGGCAGGCTAAAGTTGTCAAAATGGTAAAACAGGACACCTGATGTATCGCAAACTGGTTATAAATGTTACAGAGTATGAAACTCGAGTCGCGCTCCTTGAGGATGGAACCATTGCGGAATTATTCATCGAACGTGGCGATGGTGCAGATATCGCGGGCAATGTATACAAAGGAAGGGTTCAGCGGGTACTACCGGGCATGCAGGCCGCTTTTGTGGATATTGGGATTGACCAGGCTGCATTTATTTATGTGGATGACGTCATTGGCAACAGCTACAAAGATATTGAAGAACTGTTTATCCAGAGTGATGAAGTTGACGAGGATATTGAACAAACCGTCCAAGAGGATTCGGCATATTCCCATGCTACCAGCAATGTTCCGATTGAGGCGCTTATCACTGAAGGGCAGGAGATAATGGTTCAGGTGGCAAAATCGCCCATTGGGACCAAAGGGGCACGTGTGACTTCCCATGTTTCGCTTCCCGGCCACCTTCTTGTTATGATGCCGACTTCAACGCATATTGGGGTGTCCAAAAGAATAGAGGACGAATACGAAAGAAACCGTTTGAAAAACTTAATTGAAGGGTTAAGAACAAATAATTTTGGTTATATTTCCAGGACCGCCGCCGAAGGTGTTGATGAAAAAAAAATTGACATTGAAATCGCTTTCCTGATGAAATTGTGGGAAACTGTACAAAAAAAATTCAAAGCAGCACCAGCACCCTCTCTATTACACCAGGAACTCAATATTATCCATAGAGCCGTTCGAGATCTGTTGATCCATGATGCAGAAAAACTGATTATAGACTCCCGTTTGGAATATGAATCTGTGCTGAGGTTTCTTGATATGTTTATGCCGAGTTTACAACATTCCATCGAGCTATACGAAGGGACGGAGCCGATTTTTGACTCACTTAATCTGGAGGGTGTTATTGCACGGGGGTTAAAAAGGAAAGTATGGCTGAAATCAGGCGGTTACATAGTGATCGAACATACCGAAGCGCTTGCAGCCATCGATGTGAACACAGGCCGTTATGTTGGCAAGCACAACCCTGAAGAAACCATGCTAACAACAAACCTTGAGGCTGTACAAGAGATAACCTACCAGATACGTCTTCGGGATATTGGCGGTATCATCGTCGTTGATTTTATCGATATGGAAAAAATATCTAGCCAGGAAAAGGTATTTAATGCATTCCAAGAAGCCCTGAAAAAGGATCGGAGCAAAACCCATGTCCTGCCCATATCGGAAATGGGGCTGATACAGATGACACGAAAGCGAATTCGTAAGCCGTTGACCCATCTGCTCTGTGAACCCTGCTTTTATTGTGAGGGAGAGGGTTATCTCCTATCCGAACAGTCTGTTTGTTACAATATTTACAAAGAAGTTCTTCACGAAGCATCGGGCAGCTTAGGTACCAAGCTGACCTTAAGGGTCAATCCAGAGATTGCCGACCTTCTCCATGGTGGAGAAAACCGGATTATCACATCCCTTGAACGCATTATCGGAAAACAGATTGAAATATATCCGAATGCTCAATTTCATTTGGAAAAGTTTGATATTTGTGAGCGTCCATAGACCAAGCCTAAACCCCTATATGATAGCAACTTCCTTTTCAATGGACTTTTTATGCTGTATTATCAATAAGTTAAATAAGATTTTGGTGAAAGCTCGGAACAATCAAAATATAACCCGGCAATTTTTATCTTTTACCCAGAAAACGCTGGAATCGCTCGATTTGAGTAGCAATGATTTTTTGGGTCTTGACATAAAAAACTCATGGTGTTTAAGTTACAAGGTTTAACGGATTGAATTCAGACATATTATATTTATCCTGAAAACAGAAAAGTTTATCGATCATAATGATTAAAGGCCTCAAACGGTGCCTGAAACAGGGGAACCTAAATTATGAAAAGAACATATCAACCGAGCAGGGTGAAAAGAGCCAGAACACACGGCTTTCGGAAAAGGATGTCCACAAAGCAGGGCAGAAGAATTATTAACCGGCGGAGGGCAAAAGGGAGAAAACGGTTAGCTGTTTAATCGCAAAAATTTTTTTTAGCAAATTGTCAGCGATATGAGTAAGTATAATTTGAGCCAGGCTTATACCAAGGCCGAAAGAATTTTAAAACGCTCTGAGTTTCTTCGACTCGCCAAATACGGGAGGAAAATTCAAAGCAGGCACTTTATTGCTATATTTGAAACGAGTCCATTTGAAAGAACGCGCCTTGGTGTCACCGTTAGCAGAAAGGTTGGGCGGGCGGTAACGCGCAGCAGGGTCAAACGCTGTTTACGCGAGTATTTTCGATTAAACAAACATGAAATTAAAAGGAATTTGGATATTAACATCATTGCAAAGAAAGCGGCTGCACATTTATCGTCGGATCAGACATTTTTTTCCCTTAAAAGTGTTTTCAACAGCATAAAGGAGTTTTAATTTTCAAGCAAATGTTACGGATAATCCCCTTATTTTTAATAAGGGTTTATCAATATATGTTGTCTCCTGTTCTAAATCCTGCTTGTCGTTTTTACCCCACCTGTGCCGAATATGCTTACCGGGCAATTTCTCGATTTGGTGTGATGAGAGGTTCTTTTCTCGCGTTAGAAAGGATTTTAAGGTGTCATCCACTCAGTACAGGTGGTTTTGATCCTGTTCCTTCAAAGACAAACCCGGGAAAATAGCCCGAAAAGCCGGTTATTTTTTCCTGTATGTCATGGATAACTGCACAAACTCGGGTTAACATCCTAAAGCCACTGGTAATTTTAACATACAGCATTTTATGTCACTGCAGCAGAAAATGCTCAATATCGATCACAAAAGACTTTTTACGACTGCATCAAATGTGATTCAAAATTAATTTAAATTTTCCTATCCATTACTTGAGGAGAAAAATATGGAACAAGCGCGATTGTTTATGGCCATTGCACTCTCATTTCTCATATTCTTTTTATGGAATGTTTTTTTTGTTGAGAAGGAAACGGTTGAACCGCCACCTGCTAAGACACTGGCTCCTATTATAAAAATGGAAGAAGGTTTTGGTAAAAAAGAACAGCTGGCTGAAAAGGAGGAGGTGAAACCGGTTAAGACTGCCAGAACGATACAGGTGAACACACCTTTATACACGGTGAAGATTGCAGAAAAGCGATCAGCTATAAAAAGCTTTGTGCTTAAAAGATACCGGGAACAGATCGAATTGGATTCTCCGCTAAAAGAAATTGTTTCAAAGAACATGCCCGATGGCACTCTCCTGATGGGATTTGCCGGAAAAAGCATACCGGGTTTGGACAGGGCCGTTTTTTCAGCAGATTTGCCATATGATTCTGTTGATATTGTTCATGGTTCTGAACCACTCATTTTTTCATGGGTGTCGCCTAATGGGATTGTTGTTAAAAAAGAATTTTTCTTTTCGCCTGAAACCTATCTAATCGGGCTGACCATTTCCGTAAAAAACAACTCAAATGAGGCCCTTAGGGACAATCTTGTATTATCGCTCAGGAGCGCTTCAGGTGAACAAAAAAGCAGATTTGGTTTCGAAGGCCCCAGTCTGCTTTTGAACAACAAGCTCGAACAGATAAAAATGAAAAAGATCGAGGAAAAGAATATATATTCGGGGAAACTGGGATGGATTGCGCTTCAAGGTCGTTATTTTATGTCAAGCATCATTTCGGAAAAGAATGAAGAAGCGAGTATGCGGCTTTTTCTCAAACCAGACCATATACTCGAAGCTGAATTTCTGCAACCCGAACAGGTGATCCAACCCGGATCTGAACATTTTTTTGATTTTAAACTGTTTTTTGGACCCAAAAGCATGACCATTTTAAACGATCTTGGGTATAACCTTGGCAAGGCGGTCAATTTTGGAATGTTCGATTTTATCGCAAAACCGTGTGTCTGGCTGATGAATTTCTTTTATCGCTTTATCCCCAATTACGGTGTTGCCATTATCATTCTAACCCTAATGACCAAGGCTCTCCTTTGGCCGCTGGGTTCAAAAAGCTACAAATCGATGAGCGAAATGAAAAAACTGCAACCGTTGATGGCCGAATTAAAAGAAAAATATAAAAATGACAAGAAAAAAATACAGCAGGAGACTATGGCGCTATATAAAACGTATAAAATAAATCCCCTGGGCGGATGTCTCCCTATGGTTGCACAGATTCCGGTATTTTTTGCACTGTATCGAATGTTATATGAAGCCATTGAGCTAAGACATGCGCCTTTTTTTGGCTGGATCCATGACCTGTCGGCACCTGATCGTCTTTTCCGATTCGGTTTTTCAATTCCGTTTATGGAACCCCCATACGGCATTCCCGTTCTGACAATCATCATGGGGGCCAGTATGTTATTGCAGCAAAGGATGTCTCCTCCGCCGGGGGACCCTGCTCAGGCCAAAATGATGATGTTTATGCCGATAATTTTTACGGTAATTTTTATTAATTTTTCATCAGGACTTGTTTTATACTGGCTTGTCAACAATGTTCTATCTATTTCACAGCAATATTATGTTTCAAAGAAAACTGCTTAACTATGGAGGAGATTCATGTCAAAGCATTTAGAGTTTGAAGATAAAAGTGTTGAAAAGGCGATTCAAAAAGCGTGTGATAAAGTCCACATGCCCGAGGAAGAATTGAGATATAAAGTTATTTCTTATGGATCGAGTGGTATTTTTGGATTGGTAGGATCAAAGACAGCACGGATTCGTGTTACGATACCCGAATCCGCTCTAACACCCAATAAGGCAGTCCGACCGGCAAAAGAGCAAGCTTCACCATCCGAGCCAAAAAAGATCGAAGATGGCGAAAAGGATGCCGTTTCCACCGACCCCGTCGAACTCGGCAAAAGTACGCTGCAGCGTATCATTAATTTCATAACAACAGATGCGGAGATTTCGGTTAAAGAGTCATCTGACCGAATTCTACTGAACGTCAAAGGGGGCAACACTGCTGCGCTTATCGGCAAGCATGGGCAGACGCTTGAGGCGATTCAATATCTTGTTGCAAAGATCGTCAACAGACACATGGAGGAAAGGACCCGTATCCATATCGATATTGAAGGCTATTTGGCAGCCAGACAGGTCAGCCTGGAAAGGCTTGCCGTTCGCCTTGCAGAAAAGGTCAAATTAACTGGAAAATCAGCGACCGTCGGCCAAATGAATGCCTATGACAGGCGTATCGTTCACCTTGCCTTAAAAAGTGATGAGGGTGTGAGAACCCTAAGCAAGGGGGGTGGATTTATTAAAAAACTTTTGATATTTCCAAAGAAGAATTCTTTGCTTAAAGAGCAACAGTCAAATCTCCAATGAACAATTCGACCATTGCGGCCATTGCGACTCCGATCGGAAGTGGTGGCATCGGCATTATTCGGATTTCCGGTCAAAAGGCCGTTTCGATTGCCGCATCTCTTTTTCAACGGTCGCGTCTTGCTTCGAATGTTTCATCAGAAAATTCCATAGGTAAACATTTAGGTTCAACAGACAGGTTCAAATCCCATCATTTCTATCATGGATTTATTGTTCATCCGGAAACCGGGCAAGTTTTGGATGAAGTTCTTCTCACCGTTATGAAGGCTCCTCATTCGTACACAAGGGAAGATATCGTTGAAATCCATACACATTCCGGGCGTGTTGTGATGGGCGCCGTCCTGGCGTCCGTCTTGCGTCAAGGGGCGAGACTCGCCGATCCAGGCGAATTTACAAAAAGAGCATTTATTAACGGGCGGATTGATTTAATACAAGCTGAAGCGATCGTTGACATCATTAATGCAAAGACGGATGAAGCGCTTAAAATGGCGACCCGTCTGATAATGGGCGGACTGGGGAAACAGGTTGAATCAATTAGAGAATCTTTGGTTCATGTTTTGGCTTCATTCGAAGCCGCCATTGATTTTCCAGAAGAAGCCGAAGAGATCATTGAAACCGAATCAACCCGTGAGCACATCCAGTCACAGGCCATAAATGTTTTAAAGAAGCTGATCGATCAATATGATACTTCGCATGTGGTCAGAGATGGCCTAAAATTGGTCGTTGTAGGCAGGCCCAATGTGGGCAAATCGAGCCTAATGAACTGTCTTATTCAAAAGGATCGTGCCATTGTTACACCGGTTCCAGGGACAACCAGGGATTTCATAGAGGAGCACCTCAGTATAGAGGGAATTCCCGTTATCATAACCGATACCGCAGGAATCCAGGAGACAAAAGACCCCGTTGAAGCCATTGGAGTACAAAAGGCCAGGGAATATATGGACCAAGCGGATCTAATCCTTTTTTTGGTGGATGCCAGCAGTTCATTGTTGAAAGAGGATAAAATAATATACCAACAGTTGAAAGACAAGCCCTTCATACTAGTTATAAACAAGTCAGATCTTGTGGATAAAGACTTTAATATTGAGTTTCCTGATTCATGGGAAGATCCGCCGAGGGTGAAAGTATCGGCCCTTTATCGTAGAGGCCTTGAGGCGTTAAAGGCGCGCATTCTCGATATTTGTGTCAGTGGCAAACTACCTGATTCGGACAACGGTATTGTACCGAATTTAAGACATAAAATTGCCCTCGAACGTTGCCTTCGGTCAACATTAGCTGTTGCAGAGGGCGGTCGGATCGGAAGGCCGTTGGAGCTTGTTGTGATTGATTTAAAAGATGCTATTGATTCTCTTGAGGGAATAACGGGTGCGATAACACGAGAGGATATACTTGATGAAATTTTTCGCAGATTTTGTATTGGAAAATGATGTTTCACGTGAAACAATGAAATTGCCGAAAAGATTTGATCTCGATGAAAGCGCCACATAGAAAGCGATTTTAAATACGGCTGCTCATTATGTTACACTACGGTTTTATCAGCCTCCCGCAGTCTGAGGGAATGCTGTGTTTGAATATAAATACTCCATTTTCTCTTTGGGCTTTAACTCTTCATTGGCCATTTTCAATATGATATCTCTTGTTTTACCCTCTGGATGAAGCGTGGCCAAGTCTGTATAAAATTTATATGATCTCAGTTCTCTGTGGGCTGCGACCTGGTAGACATGTTCGTTTTTCATCCCTTTTGCGATATCCGGCTCTCTTTGGTGTTCAGCGATCTTATAGTAAGTCGCATCGGTGAGTTGAAATGCGTCTGACTCCAGTTGTCCATTTCGGTATTTAATCAAAAATATCCTATGCTTCTTTTCCTCTTCAGCTATCCATTTTATGGTGCCTTTTACACTATTTTTGTCGGTGTTCTCAGAAAGATCGATATAAAAGGCATAAGCTTCTTCCTCCTTCTTGATGGCGACGTCAATTCTTTTGGAGAGTTTCTTGTCTTGCATGTCTATTTCTCCCTTTCATCACCGAACACGATGCCCACATATCCCACAAAACTGCTATCGGGATTTTTATCATAACTGCTGGAATAAGCAATAAGTTCAGCTTTTCTGGCCCCAAAATCCTTCGCAGTTACAATGGCAGTTGCAGCCGCACCGGCACAGCATGCATTTTGGTGTTCTCTTGCTTCACTGATTACCAAATCAGGATCCATGGCTATCATGGCATCGATAACACGCCGATCATTGTTATTTTTCACCCAATCCACAGCGGACCGGCCGGTTCCTTTAGGTGTAAATCCGTAATTTGAACCATAGTGTGTAAGGTCTGTAGAGCCAATAACCTTTACCGTCTGGTCCAGACGCACCGACATCTCAGCTAAAGCGAGTCCAATTGCAAAGGAACTCTTTGTGGGCGGCACACCAATCGGAATGATTTTTGTATCGGGGAAAAAATATTTTATAAAGGGGAGCTGAAGTTCGATGGTGTTGTCCTGCATAAAATGATCAAGGACTTCGATATTAAATGAAAATTTCTTTATAAGCTCACCGGATAGTTCCTTTTCAATTTCAATGCCCCCAAAAGGGGTTTCCCACAAGTCCTCTGTTATCAGATAGACGGGAGAATCACTGCGAAGATGCATTCCTAACACCACAATAACATCCGGAGATCGTTCCGCTTTGAGGCACCGGATGACATTGCATGCAATAGCCCCGGAAAAATACCACCCGGCATGTGGGACAATTCCCCCGGTGATATCGTCAAGTGAAACCCTCTGAAAGGGTGTTTCCTTAAGAAATTGTTTAATTTCTTTTTCGCATGCCGCAGCACGGTCCGGATACCAGCTTCCGGCAAACATCGCTTTCCGTACTTTCATGGTACCACCTCCGCTGTAAGCGCAATAGCTCTAAAGGAGATAAGAGTTTCTGGTTTCGCACCTTCGTTGTTCCGAAGACCCCACTGCGCGATGGGGCGGATAAATATATAACCGACAACAATTAAAGACAACAGAAAACGATTATGAATAAACCCTTGACAAGTGAGGTTTTTAAACATATTTTTTATTTTAAATTGAGCATAAACAAACCGGAGAACAGATGGTAACGATTAACGATTGCACAATACATCAGGGGGCTTAATTGATGAATTAAATGGCGGGGTATCATATCTTTTTGCTCAATTGATGTTTTGGGACATTTGTTCCTCACTACAGGAAAAAACCCTAACGCCTTAATGGAGATTATGCATGCCGATATACGAATATCGATGTAAAACCTGCAACAATTGTTTTGAAAAGTTGGTTTTCATAACCGACGATGAACCGGTTGTCTGTCCAGAGTGCAGTGATAGAAAAGTGAAAAGGCTTTTAAGCTGTTCCAGTTTGATTGGAACATCAACCGAAAGCGGTTGTAGCGGCAATGCCCCAAAGGGCTTTTCCTGAGCCACATAATTTTTGTGGCGGTCAGCCACAAATTATACCCGCTTGTTAAACGGAATTTACAAACGCAAATTTCGCTCCTTTGATTTCACAAAGACCGGCATCCGGCTTGGGGCGAATTTAATGTTTTCACAAAACAATTAGACGGGCGTTGTAAACCAAAAACAGAAATTTTCAGTTTGCCCAGTGCCCGGTGCGATACTCCGGCGATTTCAAACTAAAAGTTATCTATTTTGTAATATACATAACTAAATGTTGGTTTCTTTTCCACAGATCATCAGATTATAAATCGTATAAACCCACCCATCAGGAACCGTAAATCGAGAACAGACGCCTATCTTTTAAGACCAAGGGGCGCAATGATTATCGGTGCACGGGGGGAAGCAAATCTCTTTTGAAGTCTGTTCTCACTCAACTGTCCCTAATTGGTCCTGTCGGTGAACGAGTTAGATAAATCGGATAACCCATTGCAGATTCTGTTTATACGATCTGATAGAAACTCACCGAGCCATCAATTATTTAACTCAAATTTCGCACCTTATATATTACGGAGACTCGCCTATGGTATGGGGCAAAAGCGACATGCCGGTAGATTGGAGGTACGCAACTTGAAATGTAGCTTTTTTTCTAACAAATAATGATTAATATATCGTGGACAAAAGGACAATATTTTTCAGAGGAGGTTACCATGTGGGAGTACACGGATAAAGTAAAAGACCACTTCCTTAACCCGCGTAACGTAGGGGTAGTTGAGACCCCCGATGGTGTCGGAGAGGTTGGATCTTTGGCATGCGGAGATGCCCTGAAACTGACCATTAAGCTTGATGAAAATAAACGGATCGAAGATGCAAAGTTTCAGACGTTTGGATGTGCCAGCGCGATTGCATCCTCTTCAGCTCTGACGGAAATGATAAAAGGCCTTTCGCTTGATGAAGCCAAAAAAATAAACAACGAAGATATCGCACAATATCTCGGAGGCTTGCCAAAGGAAAAGATGCACTGTTCAGTTATGGGACGCGACGCACTTGAAAAGGCAATCGGCAACTATTATAGTGAAGGTGAAAAAAAAGTCGAGGGTGAAATTGTATGTGAATGTTTTGGGGTTACAGACCTTGAAATCGAAAGGGCTGTCAAAGAGAATAGCTTGGAAACAATCGAAGACGTGACCGATTATGTTAAAGCCGGCGGCGGTTGTGGAAATTGCCACGAAAAAATCCAGGAGATCATTGACTCGGTTACCGGACAAGCAAGGGTGATTGCGCAAGCGCACAAACAGTTGACCAATATTCAGAAAATAAAACTGATTGAAGAGACCTTGGACCGGGAAATTAAACCCGCGCTTGAAAAGGATGGGGGCAGCATTGAACTGGTAGATGTGGATGGAAATCTTGTCATGGTTAAGCTTCGGGGTACCTGCGCGACCTGCAGTGCCTCCGAGGTTACGATTAAAAGTTATGTTGAGACAAAGCTTCGTGAACTGGTTACATCCGAGCTGGTTGTTGAGGAGGTGCAGTAATGAAAATCGTCTATACGGATAACAATGCAACCACACAGGTTGCCCCTGAAGTCCTTGATGAGATGCTTCCTTTTTTCAGCCAATTTTATGGTAACCCTTCGAGCATGCACTCATTTGGCAATACTGCTGATCAAAAGATCAAGCAAGCAAGGGCAAAAGTTGCCGCGTTGATTGGATCCGCACCTGAAGAGATCATATTCACGAGCTGTGGCACTGAGAGCGACAGTACAGCCATCCGCGCGGCCATACTGTCGAACCCTGATCGGAAGCATATTCTGACTACCCGGGTGGAGCATCCTGCTGTAAAAAATCTGTGTGAATACTTTTTAAAAAAGGGCTATCGGGTTACGTTTGTTCCGGTGGACCGAAAAGGGCGTCTGGACATATCTTTCCTTAAAAAGAACTTAACCGTCGATACCGCCATTGCCAGCATCATGTGGGCAAACAACGAATCCGGCGTGATCTTTCCCATAGATGAGATTTCTCAGATCGTAAAAGAACGCGGGATCATTTTTCACACCGATGCGGTTCAGGCTGTTGGAAAGCTTCCGATTGATGTTCGCAAGGTCAACGTTGACATGCTCTCTCTTTCAGGTCATAAAATTTATGCGCCAAAAGGTGTAGGCGCCCTTTACCTTCGAAAGGGGACGAAGTTTTCTCCGTTTCTCATCGGTGGCCACCAGGAGGGTGGTCGAAGAGGGGGTACGGAAAACGTTGCATCTATTATCGGACTGGGAAAGGCCTGCGAGTTGGCACGGGGCCATCTGGACGAACAGAGGACCCGGGTGAAAGGGCTGCGGGATCGACTTGAAACAGAACTTCTCAAAAGGATCCCCGAGGCGATGATCAATGGGGATCAAGAACATCGTCTTCCAAATACTACGAGTATCGGTTTTGAATATGTGGAAGGCGAGTCGATCCTTCTGATGATGGATCGATTTGGAATATGTGCATCTTCCGGGTCGGCGTGTACATCCGGATCCCTTGAGCCCTCACATGTTTTGCGCGCTATGGGAGTGCCGTTTACAGCCGCACATGGATCGATCCGGTTCAGCCTCAGTGTTTATAATACCCCAGAAGAAATCGATTGTATCATTGATAATCTTCCCCCCATTATCACACGATTGAGAGAGATGTCCCCTTTTTGGAAAGAAGCCGTTGGATAAAGTAATCATCGGGAGTCATATTTTATGATTCACATCTTACGGCGATTGCGATGCGCCGGCTTTCAGTTCGCCAATCGCTTTTTTGGCATCGATTCTAAGCAGGCTTTCAGGACAGGTTACGCTGAATTCCTTTAACATCAAGCAAATGCTTACCGGCACAATGTTTTTGCCAGTTGCTACTCGAAAACCCTGAATAAAAAAAGGTTTACAGCAACCGATCACTGTAAACCCTTGTTAATTGTGGTAAGCGGTACTGGATTTGAACCAGCGCCTTCTACCGTGTGAATGGGTTAATATCTGAAATTATTAAACAACCATGGTCACAAGTCGTAAAAGCATATACAATATGAAGGTATAAAATTAGTGGATTATTTAAGAGAAAACTTATCCTATTGGAACCAGGGAACATACAATGACACGCTGATCGACAACATGATGAATTGGCGTCACAGCGGCTTCAACGTTTATTGCGGAAACTTCATTTGGCCGCACAATGAAAAAGGCCTTGAGAATTTAGCACGCTATATCATCCGGGCGTCTTTCTCACAAGAGCAGATGACCCATATTTCGGCCAATGATTCATCTGACGGTGTGTCACAAGTCATATATCAAAGTAAGGATGGAACATCGACGAAAAAATTCGATGACCGGAAGGTTCTGGCTAAGGTCAATCGAATCCACATTGCCAAAAGCTCAGCCCGTTATGAATGTCGATATTGCAATAAAACGATAAACGACACTCTCAAAGAATGGATGCTGAACCCGGATCATGGTGCTGGGTGGTTTGATGAATAAATTGAAGAGCCTGAACCGTCCTCAGATCCAATTCAAGACCTCTTTGATATGATAAGACATTGTTTTTTCGAAATGTCTGAATCAAAAAAGCATCGAATCAATAAAAATTAGTAAATTGTGTTACCTCTACATTTTCCCAAATCATCCAAAAATAAGATATACATTATACATTTAATTGACGCACCCCATAATTAAAGGAGTTATATACCACATTGTAACACATTGAAATTAAAGACAATTAACTCTTGACCTCACGCATAAATAATTCTAAGCTACATTGTAACATACATATTTCTCTCTCAATCCCATTTCATTTTCAATCGAAACTTGGGTTCTTTTTTGATCTACCAGCTGAGCGGGCGCTGCTAATGAATCTTCTCTGCATTTTTTTGCAAAAGAACTATGAAATCAGGTTTAAGGACCCTCTGACCTCCTGCTCGAAGATCCCGAGGTTAAAAAAGCCTACCTGGGGGGGTGAATTGTCCCTACAGTTGCATAAAAATGTGAGAAAATGATGAGGAAAAAGCTTGCGGGGGAATCCAGCGGCAGTATTTTTTTTATGACCGCAAATTGCTTTCCGACTTAAGCCGCTGTGGTTGGGGGGCTCTGTAAGCCTTTTACACGGCCAGCGTTAGGGACCAAAATGCGGTTTGTGGAGCTGTTGTCGCCATACAGACGTTCGGGGATTTTTTAGGGTTCCATCCTCACCTGCACGTGCTGGTTTCCGATGGATGTTTCTACGAAAATGGCATGTTTTCCGTAGCCCCCGCCGTTGACACCATCACCGATCCGGATTACCCTTCAGGGGCCTGTTTTTAAAAACACACACTCGTGAAGTCAGACTTCCTGTGCCCAAAGTCCCGGATTTTTAGTTAATTTACAGCAAAATGTCTTCTTGACAATACGATCTTCATCCGGTATTTGAATTTTGGTTGTCCGAAGTCGCTTGGGACTAGCTGTCGCATCGTTGCACTGCAATATGTTGTGACTCATCTCCGGTGGCCACACAACTCTGTTTTTCCGTTGATCTGTTTTCAAAAACCGAACACTCGCGGTATGCAATTGCTTGCCCGGTCGGTTCGCGCCGAGAGAAATCGCGTTAGAAGCGGCTTGGACTAGCTGGTCAAGTTGACAGATGCCTCGATCTGATATACTAGCTAATCGCAAAGCCAGAACATACCAAATTATTTCGAGGGAACCGATGACCACTATCCACAACGATCAACTGCTACTGCAGCGCTTTTACTCCCACTGTGCTACACGGGGCACAGAGGTCTTTCTCACTCAACCTCAAGGCAATGGCGTGGTGCAAGACTACACATTTAACGATGTGCTCGACCAAGCCAAGCGCATGGCGGCTCACCTGCTTAGCCTCGAACTTCCACCGTGGTCGAAAATCGCTCTGATTAGCAAAAACTGCGCTCATTTTTTCATGGCCGATTTGGCCTTATGGATGGCAGGGCACGTTTCGGTTGCGCTCTACCCAACACTGAACCGAGACACAGTTTCTTATATTCTCACTCACAGCGATGCAGAGCTTCTCTTTGTCGGCAAACTCGATACCTGGGGTGAAGTGCAACACGGCATACCTGAGGGCATGCGCCAAATCGCCCTGCCTCTATCGCCCCCCACGAATCTACCCAAATGGGGTGACATCACAACCTCTACCGCTCCCATCAAAAACAACCCCGTTCGCAATGCCGACGATGAGTCAATCATCATCTATACATCGGGCAGCACTGGGCAACCCAAGGGCGTCTTGCACACTTTCCAAACTATCTGTACGCCTACGGTGGGCTTGGTTGATATCTTGCAAATCAAACCTTCAGACCGCAGCCTCTCGTATCTGCCGCTGGCCCATGCCATGGATCGCTGGCTAAGCGAGTGCATTGGGCTCTATGTGGGTTCTCATATCTTTTTCGCTGAGAGCCTAGACACCTTTGTGCAAGATCTGGCTCGTGCACGCTCCACTATTTTTGTTTCAGTTCCGCGCCTTTGGCTTAAGTTTCAGCTCGGCGTCTTCGCAAAAATCCCCGAGAAAAAACTCAACAAACTCCTGAGAATTCCCATCTTACGAGGCATCATCAAAAAGAAAATCCTCGGTAATCTGGGGCTAGACAATGTACGTTTTGCGGGCAGTGGTTCAGCTCCCATCCCCGCCGAATTGCTAACCTGGTATCGCAATCTGGGCCTCGAGCTACTCGAAGGCTATGGCATGTCAGAGAACTTCAATTACTCTCACATAACCATGCCCGGCCGAGGGCGCCCCGGTTTTATCGGTCACCCCTGCCCTGACGTCACTCATCGCCTCTCAGAACAAGGGGAGATACTTGTGAAAAGTCCGGGCAACATGGTGGGCTACTACAAAGAGCCAGAACTGACAGCCGATGCGTTTACGGAAGATGGTTTTCTTAAAACCGGCGACCGAGGCGAAATTGACACCGATGGCCGATTGCGCATCACCGGACGCGTCAAAGAGCTATTTAAAACGAGTAAAGGCAAGTATGTCGCGCCCGCGCCTATTGAGAATATCATCAACACCGACAGCAATGTAGAGCTTAGCTGCGTAGCAGGCTCTGGCTATCCTACCACCCACGCCGTGGTGCAACTGGCCGAAGACTTACTGCCCAAACTCGACGAAGCGTCGATACGCGAGCAAATTACCGGCGATCTGGAAACTCTGCTTGCGCGAGTCAATGGGCAGGTCGAGGCATTCGAAAAACTGGGCTTCATCGTCGTCTCAGGCACCCGATGGACCGTCGAGGGCGGGCATCTAACCCCCACCATGAAGATGAAACGCCCTGTCATCGAAGCCCTGCATCAGGAACAACTCGACGCATGGTATGCCGACGGTCGCAAAGTGATCTGGGAGGTCTGAAACTAAGTCCAATAGTGAGCGCGATACCAATGGCATAATGCTCCACCCTTCATCCCGGATTCATACCCCATCCCTTCCGTGGATGACGACCTGATCGATTCTGACTGCCCAGCCGGAGCCTGCTGTTATAATCAGGCCCGTCGAAAGATCAACGGGGGCCTTGGTCTAAAATGCCCGTAATTTTTTTAAGTTGACTAAAATTTGGTAAAAAATAACGGTTGATAAATAGCCTCCCCGTTGGTACTGGAGTCTCAATTGTCACCGCAAACGATGGGTTTTAATATGTTGCGGTTTGCATGATTTTGAAGTGGTTTGAAAAAAGCGGACACCATGCTAAAAGTTATAAAAGCGAAAGGGAGGTGTCCAATGAGTTCCAGACGAATCCGTCAAAAGCACACTGAAGAATTCAAGCGAGATGCGGTCCGAATGGTAATCGAAAACCGATATCGTTCCAACGAGGTTGGAAGACGTCTTGGAGTCAATGGGTCTAACGTATCCCGCTGGGTTCGAGAATACCGTGATGAGCAGGAAGCTGCTGCAGGCGGAATCCTCAACCGTCGTGAATTAGATACTGAAAATCGTCAGCTCCGAAAGGAAAACAAACGACTGTAAATGGAGCGTAAACTCTTAAAAAAAGCGGCGGCCTTCTTTGCGAAGGAATCGAACTGAGGTTCGATTTTATCCGGCGGCAAATGAAGGCCTATCCGGTCACTTTGATGTGTAAGGTGATGAAAGTCAGCCGGAGTGGGTTTTACGATCATAATGTTAAGAAAACGGATGATACCCCTGCAGAAAAGGCGCTGAAGGCCTGGATTTGTTCCATATTTAAAGAACATCGGAAAAAGTATGGCTCCAACAGCTCCAAAGAGAAGGTCACCAGATTGGCCGATACAAGGTCCGGCGAATCATGCGGGCTGAAAGCAAAAGCTTGCAGGCGGTTTAAGATAACCACCGATAGCCGGCATTCATTTCCGATAGCGCCGAACGTGCGTGACCGACAATTTAATGTCAACGAGCCCAACAAAGCCTGGGCAGCTGACATCAGTTATGCATGGACACTTGAAGGCTGGTTATATCTGGCCATCGTGATGGAACTGTTTTCTCGTCAGATCGTCGGATGGGCCGTGAGTCGTCGATTGAAGAAGCAACTGGCGCTAGACGCATTGGCAATGGCTTACTGGAGGCGAAAACCAAATGCCGGGTTGATTCATCATTCTGACAGGGGTAGCCAGTATGCATACTGTGATTACAAAGATCGTCTGAAGCAATATGGCATGATCCCGAGCATGAGCAAAAAGGGAGATTGTTGGGATAATGCTCCAACAGAATGTTTTTTTCAAAGCCTGAAATCTGAAAGGCTGTCTGATTACAGATCCGTTTACTAGAAAGGCTGCTTATAATGAGCCGATCGATTATATCACCTGCTATAATGCAGACAGACTGCATTCAACCTTGGGCTATAAAACGCCTTTTGAATATGAGAAAGAACAATTTCGCTTTGCGGCTTAATCTTGTGTCCGTTTCTACTTGACCATTACAATCCCAACTGGGCCATTCAAGCCCAACGGTGACTTTAAATGTTTATGCTCACCTTATGAAACCAGCCAATCAGGAGGCAGCTTGTAGGCTTGAAAGGGCGGTTTGTGAGACAAATGGAGACCAATGCTGAACAAACTTCAATCGCCATGTCATAGAAACCCTTATTTTTTAATGTTCTATAAGGATAGCTACCCACAAACCACCAATAAAAAAGGTTTACAGCAACCGATCACTGTAAACCTTCTTAATTGTGGTAGGCGGTACTGGATTTGAACCAGCGACTTCTACCGTGTGAAGGTAGCACTCTCCCACTGAGTTAACCGCCCTCTAAAATTATTTGTCGACCATCTCCTTTAACTCTTTGCCAACTTTGAAAAAGGGCAGTTTTTTTGAAGGCACCTTGATTTTTTTGCCGGATTTAGGATTTCGACCGGTATATGGTTTGTACTGTTTAACTGTAAAGCTACCGAAACCTCTGATTTCAACACGATCACCGTCGATAAGCGATTCGCATATGGCATCGAAAAAGGTCGTGATGATCTTTTCAGATTCCCGCATGCTAAGGTCGTTTTTATCTTTTAGGGAATTGATTAAGTCTGATCTGTTCATACAAACTCCTTGAGCAAGGTGGTCAGATGTGGGTTTTTAGTTGGATGAGATCACCGAGCGAACAACATCTAAACATATAATAGATTATTGGTTTTTTAAGTCAAGTCTTTTTTCCTTTTTCATCATCAGGATTTGCCGATTCGATTAGAGGGGGTTGCCCCGTGCTTTCAGTTGAAAGCGTTTCAAGCTTTTCAATTTCTATGGGAGAGGGAAGCTCTTTCAAATTCTTTAAATCGAACACTTCTAAAAATTGTTTGGTCGTCGCATAGATTAGCGGTCGGCCTGGAATTTTCTTTCGTCCCAGAATTCGGATAAGATTTCGCTCCAGTAACATGCGAAGGATACCACCGCAGTCAACCCCTCGAATATGTTCGATTGCATTACGTATAATAGGCTGTTTATATGCAATGATTGCAAGGGTTTCCATTCCCGCCCGACTGATGCGAATTGGCTTTGATTGTAAAAAACGCTTGACCCACATTTTATATTCAGATCGGGTCCGGATCTGATAGCCGCCGGCAACCTCACACAAAAAAAATCCGCCGTTACGGACGCCGTATTCCTCGGTAAGTGATGCAATCGCATTTCGGATCTCTTTTGTTTCCGTAAGCTCGAGGACATTTTTTATCCGATCGATTGACAGCGGACCCTCGGCAACAAAAAGGAGTGCCTCGATGATATTTTTAATCTCATTCATCAAAGATAAAATACCCTGATGATCCCAGTCTGGACATGCTGGGCAATCCTGATCAGACGGATTTTCACCATTTCCAATATGGCGAGAAAGGTAACCACGATATCGCTTTTGGTAATATTTTCTAAAAAGAGTGCTTGAAAAGTGATCGATCCATTAACTTCGAGGATGTCCACAATTTCAGATATCCTTTCTTTTACAGATTTTTCATTGGCCGTTAGATCGATTCGTTTGTCGTCCGACACATTTTTCAGTATCTGTTGGAACGCATCGATCAGTTCAAATAGACCGACCTTTATAAAACCATCCTTAGCGTCCGGTTGGTACTCCTCTTTTCCAGGTACTCTGACAAAAGTATCATCGCCGAGAATGTTTCTTTCGGCGAGCTCTTCTGCAGCGGCCTTCATCTGAAGATATTCCAGGAGCGGTCTGGTTATCTCCAGCCTAGGGTCTTCATCACCCTCATCATCATGGGCCGGCAGCAGCATTTTTGACTTAATATGTGCCAAGGTGGCGGCCATCACAATAAAGTCGCCGACAAGATCGATGTTCAGTGACTTCATCAATTCCATGTATTCAAGATATTGATCGATTATCAACGCGATTGGGATATCGTAGATATTTACTTTATTTTTTTTGATCAGGTAAACAAGGAGATCCATTGGGCCTTGAAAAATATCATCGATTTTTGCCGTGTAAATTTCGTCCAACATGAAGGGTACATTTGCTTTTTTGACGGTGGAATCCTGCCGTGGCGGGGCTGCAGCTTGTCGAAGCACAGCGAAGATCCCGACATCTGGGGCTGCAGGGTTCTTCAATTTCCAGGTTTTCAGTTGTCAGCATCCCCGATTACTACAATTTCTAGGACAGATTCAACAAATTTAAATTTTAATCGAAGATCTGACTTTTTTCATGGTCTGCTTTGCCACTTTTCTTGCCCGGTTGCATCCATTGGTGATGATATCATCAACAAGTTTGGGCCGAGCTTCATAATGGTCTCTTTTGTTTCGAATCGGTTCAAGGGCCTTTATAAG
>PVBE011977796.1_pt1 | contig 20061 bp, 15 predicted proteins | sample 1631181 | NCBI WGS metagenome assembly PVBE01 (sample SAMN08397723, study PRJNA350692) | Marine metagenome, whole genome shotgun sequencing project. | isolation source: water | place: Pacific Ocean | collected 2012-04 | reverse complement strand
CCGCCGGCGGCGTAGCTCAGCATCGACATGGCCGGGATCGGGGAGAAGCCGATGACCCGGTCCGGACCGTAGTCCCGCGCCGTGCGGATGTTCGCCACGGCCATCAGCTCCAGGACCTCGTCCCAGTGGGCGCGCCGAAAGCCGCCCTTGCCGCGGGCCGTCTGGTAGGTCTGCCGCGCCCGCGAGTCGGACTGCAGCGCCTCCCAGGCCTTCATCGGGTCGCCGCCGTTGGACGCCTTCTTCGAGCGCCAGGCATCCAGCAGCGCGCTGCGGATCAGCGGGTACTTGATGCGCAGCGGGCTGTAGAGGTACCAGGAGTAGGAGATGCCGCGCTGGCAGCCCCGGGGCTCGTACGGAGGCAGTGAGTCCTCGAGCAGCGGGTAGTCCAGCTGCTGGGTCTCCCACACGACGATGCCGTCCTTGACGTGGACCTGCCACGAGCAGCCGCCGGTGCAGTTCACACCGTGGGTGCTGCGGACGATCCGGTCGTGCTGGAAGCGGTTCCGATAGAACTCCTCCCACTTGCGGGTCTGCGGGGAGATGATGTCTTTGATCCAACCCATGGCTTATTCCGTTCCTTGGAGCTCTGTGCGCTAGATGGAGTCGACCTGGCGGTCGTAGATGGCCTGGTTGACCGATCCGCGCTTGCGGTTGCCCCAGATCAGCGAGTACAGGAGGAGGAGGAGGACGGTTCCGACCGCGCCGCTGGCCGCGAGCTTGAGGCCCGTGTCCCGCGGGAGGTGGTTGCTCTGCTCGGAGCTGACCTGCTCGAGGAAGCTGACCAGGGCGACCACCTCGGCCTCCTCGAGGGAGCGGTCCTCGTAGGCGGCCTGCATGACCGGGAAGGGCGGGCTCCCCAGGATCGCGCGGACGCCGTTGCCGCCGAGGCGGCCGAACACCGTCGTCAGCTCGCGGGCGAGGATGCCGCCGCCGATGATCGCGTCGTTGGTGACGTCGTGGCAGGAGATGCACGACGGTCCGCCGTGGGCGAGCCGCGTCTCGCCGGTGAACAGATCCTGTCCAAGCTGGATCTGCTCGGGGGTCGCGGGCGGCTCGACGGGAGCCGGCGTGGGCTCCGGGGCCGCCTCTCCGCCGCCCCCGTCCGCCGCGGGGGGAGCCCCCGAGGCCTGGACGTAGCCCAGGATCGCGTCGACCTGGACCGCCGTCAGCGGCTGATCCGGCATCGGGATGTTGTTGTACTCGGCGAACAGCTCGACCGCCGTGGGGTCACCGTCCTTCACCATCTTCTGCGAAGCCGGAATGAACTGGTGCAGCCACTCCTTGGTCCGCCGCTCCGTGACCCCCTGGAGGTCCGGTCCGACGAGGCGGCCGCCGCCAATGCTGTGGCACGCGGCGCAGGTTGTCTTGAAGAGCTTCTCTCCGTCCTGGGCTGCGGCTGCCCGGGGCAGCAGCAGTCCGCCGATCGCGATCGCGAGGGCGACGGCTCCGACGGGGAGGGTCAAGAGGGTGGCGGTATTTCGACGCATGGCCTGCCTTCTCCCGGCCGCGCACAAGGTCGTACGCGGTTGTCGCGGGAGGTATAGGGGAGGCCGCTTACAGCCCACTTACGGGACCCGACTTTGTTCGGCAGCGGCTCGTCTTTCGCACGAGGAGGCCGCTATGGTTCGTCGACTGGAGGTGTCGTCTGTCCGCCGAGCTGCCCCTGCATGCCGCGCTCGTGCACGTCCCCCTGGGGGGGGCGCTGCTGATGCCGCTGGTGGCGGCGATCCTTCTGGCCACCCCGCGAGAGGACCGACGGACCTGGGCGGCCGCCTGCCTGCTCCAGGGGGCGATCCTGCTCGGAGGCCTGATCGCGGCGGCCGCCGGCGAGGACGATGGCCTGGCGATCCAGTTCCTCGTCGACGCCGAGGTGATCGCCGCGCACGAGACGGCCGCCCACTGGTTCCTGGCCGCCGCCGCCGCGACCCTCGTCGCGTTCGGTGTCGGCTTCGCGGGGCGCGAAATGGTCCGTCGGCGACGGGCGGCGGCGGCGGCCCTGCTGCTGGGCCTGCTCACGGCGGGGCTGGGGGCACGGGCCGGGCACCTGGGCGGTCAGCTCGTCTTCGAGCATGGCGCCGTCGAAGCCCACCAGCAGGGGAGCCCCCCCCCGGGCGGCTGATCGGGGTTGTCGTCCTCCCCCCGGTGTGCGATTAGTGCGCGCCTGCAGCCCACCTGAGGGCTCGAATCGAGGTCCCTGATGACGAACACTGCCAAGAGGTACGAGCTGGTCGAGGCCGCGTGCGCGTTCTGGTTCGGCGCCGACAAACGCATGCGGAGCCCGTTCCCGGAGGCCATCCGGCCCGAGCTCAAGGAGAACGCGCAGCGCGAGTACGTGCTGTGGCTGCGCAACCTGACCGAGACGGACAAGTCGGAGGTCGAGGACGAGGAGCTCGCCGGCGTCTTCGAGCAGCTGCTCTTCCGCGAAGCGCTCAAGCTCGTCGGCGAGGCCGACACCGACCTGCTGCTGACGATCCACTACCCCTTCATGCCGCGCCTCGGCGACCTGGTCGAGAACGACGAGCACGGCCCCAGCCGGGTGGTCAAACGGGAGCTCAAGCAGGGCGAAGAGGCCCGGCTCGAGATGATCCTGTTCTTGGAGACGGAGGCGACGAACGAGGCCTGGGAGACGGAGTTCGCGATCCAGGCCTGATCGGGTCGCGCCGGGTCAGCCCAGCTCGGCTTCCAGGTGCGCCAGGTCCTCGGCGGTCAGGAGCTTGTGGGCGAGCGAGAAGAGGACCTCGTCCTCCCGGAACATGTGCAGCCGCAGCAACTCCACCAGCGCCTTGCCCTGGCGGATCCCCGCCTCGATCACCATGCGCTGAGAGGCCCGGTCCGGCAGGCGCCCGGCGATGCCGAAGAAGTTGAGCATCACCGCCGAGAGCTGCACGACGTGCAGGTGGTCGGCGCGCAGCACGTCGATCCCGGTCACCGCCTCGGGGGTCTGGCTGTGCTCTCCGGCCTCCTTGAGGCGGAGCGCCATCAGCGGGAAGAGCACCTCTTCTTCGCGCCGGTTGTGCGGCAGCACCTCGTTCTCGACGCACTGGAAGAAGACGCCCAGCGCCTCGTCGGCCGCGTTGCTCGGCCCCCGCTCCAGGACGTGGTTCAGCACCTGCTCCACGGTGTCCAGCTGCTTGATGAACGCCTCGTGCTCGAGCCGGAAAGCCCGGAGCACGGGGTGGAGCTCCTCGGTGGGCACGGACAGGTCCTGCCCGGGAGGCGCGTACGGGTCGGGGGGGTTGAACGGCGACACGTCGTCAGTCGGGCAGCCGTTCTCTTTTTTCGCTTCTTCTCGGGCCTTCCGGCCGAGCTGGACCAGCTCCATGGGGGCTCCTCTCGAGGTGACCTGGGTCGCGGATTCCGGCGGGAGTGTAATGGAGTCGATGCCATGCGTGTTGAATCCCGTCATCCCAACCTGGCATTGGGGCTGTTCGGGGTGAACCAGGCATTGGGGCTGTTCGGGGTGAACCAGGCATGCCACTGTCCGGCCCCGTCCCCCTCCCGGAGCATCGAATGACCCGTCTTTGGCTCGCCCTGACCTCACTCCTCCTCCTCGTCGCCTCCCCGGCGATGGCGGGAGAGACGACCGACGAACCAGCGGCCGAGACCGACGACAAGCCAGCGGCCGAGACCGACGACGAGCCAGCGGCCGAGACCGACGACGAGCCAGCGGCCGAGACCGACGACGAGCCAGCGGCCGAGACGGTCGACGAACCGGTCGATGCGCCAGCGGATCCGCCGGCCGACGGCCCGGCTGAGGCGACGAAGGCGCCGGAGGTGGCCGCGCACGAAGGTCCGAAGCTCACGTTCGCCGTCTCCGCGCAGGAGCGGGCCCGCTTCGACTACAAGCCGGACTTCGACTTCGACGGCGACGCCAGCGGCACCTGGTCCATCGGGAACCGGGCCCGGGTCGGCCTCCGGGTCAGCTACGGCGCGGTCGGCGCGTTCATCCAGATCCAGGACGTGCGCAGGTGGGGGTCGGAGTACAACCCCGCCACCCTGGGCGAAGGCACGCTGTTCGACTGGGCCGCCGACGGGCTGGACGTCCACCAGGCGTACGGCGAGGTCAACGCCCGCTGCAACGTGGTCCTCCGCATCGGCCGCCAGGAGATCAACTGGCACGGCCAGCGCTTGATCGGGGCGGTCGGCTGGACCCACCAGGCCCGCTCGTTCGACGCCGCCCGCCTCGTCTACAGCGGCGAGAAGGCCGGCGCCGAGGTGCTGTACGCCCTCCTCCTCGATCGCCCCACCTCCGGCGCCACCGACACCAGCCCGCGAGGGGACGACCAGCACCTCCTCGGCCTCCGCGGCGGCCCCCGCTTCGGAGATCCCCTCGCCCTCGACGGCCTCGCCATCATCCGGTTCGACAAGGCCAACCAGGAGACGCTGGCGACCTTCGGGGGGCACGCCAAGGGCAAGGTCGGGATCTTCGGCTACGAGGTCGAGGGCTACGGCCAGGCCGGAGAGCGCACCGGCGTCGACATCGCCGCGTTCCTGATCGGGGTTCGAGCCGGGGTGACCATCCCCGAGGCGGCGAAGCTCCACCTCGGGGGCGGCGTGGACATCGTCTCGGGTGACGCCGACCCCGCCGACGGCGTCATCCGCACGTTCGACACGCTGTACGCCACCAACCACAAGTTCTACGGCCACATCGACCGCTACCTCGCCCTGCCGGTCCACACCGGCAGCCAGGGCTTGATCGACGGCATCGTCAACATCGGGCTGGCGCCGCACCCCAAGGTCGGGTTCAAGGCCGATCTGCACGTGTTCGCCGCGGCCAACCCCCTCGACGGCGTGGATCCCTTCCACAGCGTGGAGATCGACCTGAACACGCACTGGAAGCCGTTCAAGCCGTTCAAGGTGGCGGCCGGAGTCTGGACCTACATCCCGGGCGCGTTCCACGGCGAGGACCTCAAGGGTGAGGTCGGCGGGTACCTGATGACGGACTTCAACTTCAAGTAGCGAGGTTCGGGGGCCCTACTCGCCCTTCTTGACCGCCGACCAGCCGAACTCGGCGTTCGCGTCGATCCGCAGCCGCCCCTTCGTCATCGCCCCCCCGATGTGGATGGGGAGCTGCATCAGCACCGTCTCCCGGTGCTTGCCGAACAGCCGCGTCGCGACCGCGTCCGACAGCGCCACCCCGAGCGTCTCGAAGGGCAGCCTCAACCGGCACCCCGAGCGCCACCGGGAGCAGCCCCAGGCCGCCTTGCCGGCGATGACGTAGCCCGGCTCGATCTCCGCCCGGTCGATGCACAGGGGGCAGTCGTGGCGTCGGCCGAAGGCGAACGGCGGGCCCCCCCAGGGCGGCTCGTCCGGGGGCTCGTTCTCGGGCCTGGTGAAGTCGATCTCCACCCGGCCGCCGTCCAGCACGAGCGCCGCCTTGAAGACCGCCCCGCTGCTCTGTCGGAAGCCGTGGAGGCGGGGGGTCCGGCCGTCGCGGAGCAGCGCCTCGATGTCGACGGGGCGGAGATCGCGGCTGGCGATCGCCGCGTGGACCCCGAAGCGGCACTCCGTACAGGCGTACCGCTCGCCGTTGAACCGGACCGGCTTGCCGCACAGGGGGCAGGGTCCGAGCGTGCCCGCGGCGGTGCGGGGGTCGACGCGCTCGACGATGACCCGCTGCCCGTTCCAGCGTAGACGCCCTCCGAACGGCGCCCCGTCGCGGGTCGAGAAGCCCTCCAGGTACCCCGTCGCCCCCGCCGTCAGCAGCGCCGTCACGTCCTCGGCGGTCGAGGGACGGCCGCTCATGTCGGCGAACACCACGAACGGGCACTCCCGCCCGGTGTCGCAGGAGAAGACCTTGCCGCGCGGCCGCACCGGCCTGCCGCAGGCGGGGCAGTCGCCAAGGGCGTCGGGCTCGGGGAAATGGAACTTCACGTCGCCGGATTCGTCGATCACGAGCCCCGCGGTGAAGTCCTTGCCCTCGCGGCTCTTCCACCCTTTCACCGCGGCGGTGGGCCCCGACAGCAGGCTCCTGGCCATGCGCTTGCTGACGTCGCGGCGGGCGATCGACTTGCGGATGACGACCGTGCAGCCGCCGCAGCGCCACGCCCGCGGGCCTTCCCGGACCTCGCCGGAGCACTTCGGGCAGGTCCCGAGCAGGGCGCCGTCGGCCACGATCCGGGGCGTCAGGTGCTCCCGCACCGCGTCGTCCACGGTCACCGCGAGCAGCTGGGCGACGACCTCGTCGGTGAAGCCGCGGATGTCGGCCATGAACGCGTCGCGCTCCCCTTCCCCCTCGGCCATCGCGGCGAGCCGCGCCTCCCACTCACCGGTGAGCTTCGGGGAGGTCAGCTCCGCGACCGGAAGCGAGTCGATGAGCGCGCGCCCCTGGGGGCTGGGCACGAGGTCGCGCTTCTGGCGGGTGACGAAGCCGCGACGCAGCAGCGTCTCGATGATCGCCGCGCGCGTGGCCGGCGTACCGAGGCCGCTGCGCTTCATGGCGCGCTTCAACTCCGCGTCGTCCAGCCCCTCGCCGGCCCGCTCCATTGCCCCCAGCAGCGTCGCTTCGTTGTAGCGGCGGGGGGGCCGGGTCTGGCTCTTCTTGGCCTCGACCTTCTCGACCGTGGTGGCATCGTCCACCTCGACCGGCGGGAGGAGCACCTCCGGCTTGGCCTTCTTGGCCGCCGCGGGGGGATCGATCGCCTGCCAGCCGGGGGCCAGACGGGTGCGCCCCTTGGCCGTGAACAGGTCCTCGCCGATGGCGGTGTCGACCTTCGCGTTGGCGAAGACCGCGTCGTCGTGGAACACCGACAGGAAACGGCGGGCGACCAGGTCGAAGACCCTCTTCTCGTCCACCGACAGCCCCGCGGACCGGGGATCGACGCCAGTGGGGATGATCGCGTGGTGGTCCGAGACCTCCTTGTCGTCGATCACTCGCTTGCCGAGCCTCACCGGCCACCTCGCCTGCACGTGCTGCGAGGCCTGGGCGTAGGGACCGAAGTCGAGCCGATCCACCAGCGTCTTGAGCCCCTTGCGCTGATCGCCGGACAGGTGCCGGCTGTCGGTCCGCGGGTACGTCATCACCTTGTGCTTCTCGTACAGCGCCTGGGCGGTATCGAGGGTCTTCTTGGCGGAGAACCGGAAGCGCTTGTTGGCCTCCTTCTGCAGCGCCGTCAGGTCGTACAGCAGCGGGTGCTTTTCGCGGGACTCCTTGCGCTCGACCCGGGCGACGGCGCCGGACTGCCCCTCGACGCGGGCGAGGATGGCGTCGGCCTCCGCCTTCGTGGCGAGGCGGTCCAGCGGGGGAGCGTCCTTGGCGGGCTTGCCGGGGCGCGTCCACAGCGCCTTCCACTCCCCCTTGTCGGCCTTCAGCTGCACCTGGACCTGGAAGAACGTCTCCGGCTCGAACGCGTCGATCTCGGCCTCGCGGCGGGTCAGCAGGGCCAGGGTCGGGGTCTGCACGCGACCCACCGACAGCAGGGTCGAGTCGCCGCCGGTCCGCAGCGCCAGGGTCATCGCGCGGGTCGCGTTGAGGCCGACGAGCCAGTCCGCCTCCGACCGGCAGCGCGCCGCCGCCTCCAGGTTGTCCATCTCGGGGCCGGGGCGGAGGGCGTCGAAGCCGTCGCCGATCGCCTCGGCCGTCATGGACGAGATCCAAAGCCGCTGCACGGGCGCCTTGCAGCCGGCGAGCCGGTAGACGTTGGAGAAGATCAGCTCCCCCTCGCGCCCCGCATCGCAGGCGTTGACGACCTCGCCCAGTTCCTTGTCGCGAAGCAGCCCCCGCACGATCTTCCACTGGTCGGCGACGTCCTGGCGGGCGGCGAGCTTGAACTCGTCCGGGAGCATCGGCAGCAGCTCGGGACGCCACGAACGCCACGCGTCGTCGTAGGCCTTGGGCTCGGCGAGTTCCACGAGGTGGCCGACGCACCAGCTGATCCGGGTGTCCCCGTTGCCGATCCAGCCCTTGCCGCCCCCGTTGATCTTGAGGACGCGGGCGATGTCGCGGGCGACGGACGGCTTCTCGGCGAGCACGAGTCGAAACGGCACGACGGGTGACTACCGGATCGGGGCGCTGGGATCCACCTCGGAACCGGGCGGCGACCCCGGCCGCTACCATGCAGCGGCATGAACTCGCCCCTCGCTGAACGGATCCCGCTCGCGCTGCTGTGCCTGCTGCTCGCAGCGGGGTGCGTCGATCGGGGGGCCGGCGCCGCGAACAGCGATGACGACGACGCAACCGCGAACAGCGATGACGACGACAGTTCCGTCATCGGTGTTGGCAACGACGACGACTCCGCCGATGACGACGACTCCGCCGATGACGACGACTCCGATGACGACGACGACTCCGTCGAGTTCACGACCGACTGCCCCGCGGTCCAGGTCCGGGTCGGCATCAGCAGCCAGGCCTGCGCCTTGATGGCCGACGGCGCGGTGCGCTGCTGGGGCCTGGGGGGGCGGCAGTCGTACGGCGCGGGGGAGACCGCCGCCGGCTGGATCGGCGACGACGAGACGCCGTACGCCTTCTACGCCGACGAGCTGGGGACCAACGGCGACGTCGACCTCGGCACCTCCGAGCCGGTCGTCGACCTGCGGCTCGGGGGCGCCTGGTACGGCGCCCTCCTGGGGGACGGGACCCTCCGGATCTGGGGCGTGGGCGTAGGGCTCGGGACGAACGACTCCATCGGCTCGGACACGACCCCGGCCGACTACTTCGCCGGCCTCCCCGGAGGCGGCGTAGTCGACGCCGGGGGCACGGTGCGGGCCTACCGCAACCAGGGCGGACACGGCTGCGCCCTGCTGTCCGGTGGGCAGGTGCGCTGCTGGGGCACCATGGACGGCGGCTTCAGCTACGCGGACTTCTACGACGACTCCGAGTGCGTCGGGAACCAGGGTGGCGACCCGAGCCTCTGCACCATCGGCGACGAACCCGGCGAGATGCCGCCCCCGCCCGTCGAACTCGGCACCACCGCCGATCTGCTCTCGACCGGCTGGGGTCACACGTGCGTGCGCACCCCCACCGGGGCGGTCCGCTGCTGGGGCAACTGCGCGGTCTGGAACTGCGGCTACGGCGAGCCGCCCGACCCCTACGGCTCCCTCGGCGGCTCGGAGCTGCCGAACGACTTCTACGTGACACTCGACGGCCAGGGCGATCTCGACCTCGGCCCCGGCGCCATCGTCGAGATGGAGGGCGGGGTGAACTTCCACTGCGCCCGCTTCGACAACGGCGCGATCCGGTGCTGGGGCATGAACACCAACGGCTGGCTCGGCTACGGCCACACCGCGACGATCGGCGCGAACGAGTCCCCCGGCACCACTTGGGCGGCGTATCCGGACGGCGGCGCCCTCGATCTGGGCGGCGCGGTGGCGACGCAGCTGGCCGTCGGCGACCGCCACGCCTGCATCCTCACCGACACCGGCGGGGTCCGCTGCTGGGGCTGGAACGACGCCGGCCGCCTCGGCTACGGCCACGAGGACTCCATCGGCGACAACGAGACCCCCGGCGCCTACTACGCGACCCTCCCCGACGGCGGCGACGTGCCCCTGGACGGCCCCGCCGTTCACGTCTCCGCGGGCGGTTCGAACACCTGCGCGGTGCTCGCCACGGGCCACGTCCAGTGCTGGGGGAACGGCCGCCACGGCCTCCAGGGCAACGGCGCCTGCGCGGCGTTCGACCCGCCCTCGGATGCCTGCGACATGGGCGATGAGCCCGGCGAGATGCCGCCGGTCCCGGTCGCCCTCTGCGCCCCCTGAAGGTGCTAGAGAGGGAGCCGATGGGGCGCACGAGCTACCACCACGGCGATCTCCGCGCGGCCCTGATCGCGGGCGCGGTGGAACTGGTCCGCGAGCAGGGCCTCGAGGGCTGGACGCTCCGCGGGGTCGCCCGCAAGGTCGGCGTCAGCCACGCCGCGCCGTACCACCACTTCAAGGACGTCGAGGGGCTGCTGGGCGCGGTCACCGCGTTGGGGTTCGACCGGATGACGGAGGCGCTGTCCGCGGCTGCGGGCGCGGCGCCCCCGGAGCCCCGCGCCCGCCTCGCCGCCCTGGGGCGTGCCTACCTCGCTTTCGGGGCCGCCAACCCGGGCCTGTACCAGGTGATGTTCCGGGAGGTCCGGTCCGAGGATCAGGGCAGCCCCGAAGGACGCGACGCCGGCAGCAGGACCCTGCATCTGTTCGTCGCCGAAGCCGCCGACGCCCTCCCCGACGCGCCCGATCCGATCGCCGTGGTGCTCCCCGCGTGGGCGACGCTGCACGGCTTCGTCTCGCTCGCGGTGCTCGGTCCCCTGCCCCGCATGGGCCTGGTAGAGGCGCCCGAGGAGCAGATCAGGGAGTCGATGGTGGAGGCGGCTCTTCGGACGATGGGGCTGTAGGCGGCGCGACGCCGAGCAACCGGAGCAGCCGGCGGCCGCTCACCCCCGGACGGTAGCGGCCCCTCAGTCGTCCAGGGCCCAGAGCAGGTCCCGCCGCAGGTCGGACAGGTGCTCGAGGCCGACGGACATCCGGATCATCCCGGACGTCACCCCGAAGGTCTCCAGCAGCGGCGGCGGCACGTCCGCGTGGGTCATGCTCATGGGGTGCTCGACTAGGCTCTCGGTGCCGCCCAGCGACACCGCCAGCCGGAACACCTCGAAGCGATCGAGCACGCGGAACGCCTCCTCCTCCCCCCCATCCACCTCGAAGGCGATCAACGAACCGGAGCCCGTGCACTGCCGCTTCCAGAGGGCCCGCTCGGGGCTCCCCTCCTCCAGCAGCGTGGGGAAGTGCACCGCCCTCACGCGCGGGTGATCGTTGAGCAGTTCGGCTAGCGCGGTGGCGCTCTTGGCCTGCCGGCGCATGCGGATGGACAGCGTCTCCAGCGAGCGCTGCAGCAGCCAGCCCACGAACGGGTTGGGCATCGTGCCCAGGATCGTGCGGTACACGCCGATCGCGCCGACTACGTCCTCGGCCCCGGTCACGACCCCGGCGACGAGATCGGAGTGGCCCCCGATGAACTTGGTGGCCGAGTAGATGACGAGGTCGGCCCCGAAGTCGGCGGGCCGCTGAAAGACCGGCCCCAGGAACGTGTTGTCGACCGCCGTGATGACCCGCCGGGCAGGGTCCCGTCCCTCGGAGAGCTGGTTCGCGACCTCCGCCACGGAGGCCAGGTCGACCATCGCGTTGCTCGGGTTCGCGGGCGACTCGACGTACAGCATCCGCACCCGCTCGGCCCCGACCTCGGCCGCCGCCTTCGCCATCCCTTCGGCTGTATCCAGCCCCGCCACGATGGCGCGGTACTCGATGCCCAGGGTCGGGAGGATGTGCTCCAGCAGGTAGTGGGTGCCGCCATAGACCGGCGCCGTGGACAGCACCACGTCGCCGGGGCGCAGCAGGGCCAACATCGAGGTCGAGATCGCCGCCATCCCCGAGGAGAAGACGAGCCCCTTGGCGGTGCGGTCCCAGGCCGCCATCCGCTCCTCGAACATCTGCAGGTTCGGGTTGTTGATCCGGCTGTAGATCAGCCCCGGGGTCTCATCCGGCCTCCGCTGGTCGAGGCCGTAGGCGAGCTCGAAGAAGCGCTTGCCGTCGGCGGCGCTTTCGAACTGGAAGGTGGAGGTGAGGAACACCGGCGGCTTGACGGCCCCCTCGGAACGGGACGGGTCGTAGCCGTACCCCAGGGCCAGGGTCTCCGGGTTGAACTCTCGATCGGTGCTGCTGTGGTGGCGGTCCATGCCCGCAGCATGGCTTCGGGGGTCGAGGACGACCTGAGGGATCCGAGGATCTAGCCGGAGGAGACCTTCGCGCGCATGCGCGGGCTGACTACGGACTCGGCGACGAAGTCCTCGTTGCTGAGGTACGTGTCGTCCAGGACGAGGCCCTTGTGGATGCAGGCGCGCTTGCCGACGTTGACGCCCCGGCCGATCACGGTCGGACCGCGCATGAGCACGCCGTCGTCGATCTCGCTGTTGGCGCCGACGATCACCGGACCGCCGGTGGGATCCACCTTGATGTCCCCGACACGGGCTCCGTCGGCGATCCAGAGGTTGGCGCGGACCTGGCGCAGACCGCGGGACTGCAACATGCGGTCGTTGCCCATGCGGAGGGAGCCGAGGTTGGCCTGGAACAGGGCGTAGGCGTTGTTCACCTCGACGATCGGCGCACACGGGTCGAAGTGGCCGACGGGGATGCCCTTGCGGCGGGCCATGCGCGGGATCTCCGCCAGCGGGCGCTGCAGGGTGGCGTTGGCCATCACGCGGGTGCCGATGGCGGACAGGAGCACGAGCGCGGGCGGACCGAAGGCGTACTGCCCCGGGCCGAACACGGCCGAGCCCTTCACGAACGTGACGCCCCGCTTCTTGGCGTGGTGGTCCGCGGCGATGGCGCGCAGATCCGGCAGCGGGTGCAGGTTCGGGCGGAGCATCAGCACCGCTTCGGTGCGGCGGTGCGAACTGACGATCCGGGCGAGCGCACGCTCCACGGTCACGGCGGTGTTGAGGTCGAAGTCGACCACGGTCGCGGCGAGGTCGTAGTCCTCCGCCGGGTTCCGCCCGGTGACCAACGTCACGTCGCCGAGGTCGTGATGGCGGAGCCACTGCAGCGTCAGTCGCAGGAGGCTTCGATGGACCACGGGAAGCAAGAACGCCGGCGTCTCCGTCGCGAACGGGTAGCGATGGTGCTCGTAGTGAGCGTCGAGGAGAAGTACGTGCAAGCGGGGCGGGTCCTCTCTACAGAATGAACACCATCGGCAACTTCGTCACTTTCTTTTGGAAGATGTGTAGTATCCGCCACCCCTGACTGAACGGTCATTCACCGAGGAATTCCCCCGATGACGAGACGAATCGAAAAGGTGGCGGTGCTGGGCGCTGGCGTGATGGGGAGTGGCATCGCCGCTCACCTCGCCAACGCGGGCATCCCGTCGCTGCTGTTTGACCTCGAGCGGCCCACCGCGGCCCTCAAGGCTCTTGCCAAGACCAAGCCTGCGCCGCTGTTCCACAAGGATCTGGCGCACCTGATCGAGCCCTGCACCTTCGGCGACGACATCGCCCGCCTCGGCGAGGTGGACTGGGTCATCGAAGCCGTGACCGAGCGGCTCGACATCAAGCGCAAGGTCTTCGCGCAGGTCCGCACCAACGCGAAGCCGACGGCGCTCATCACCTCCAACACCTCCGGCATCCCCATCGCGGACATGACCGAGGGCACGGACGAGAGCTTCCGCAAGCGCTTCTTCGTGACGCACTTCTTCAACCCGGTCCGCTACATGAAGCTCCTGGAGCTGGTGTCCGGCCCGGAGACGGACCCCGAGGCGTTCCAGTTCCTCGCGGAGTTCGGCGAGCGTCGCCTGGGCAAGGGCATCGTGGTCGGCAAGGACACGCCGAACTTCGTCGCCAACCGCATCGGCACGTTCGGGATGATGGCGCTGCTCCACAAGATCGTGGACGCCGGCTTCAACGTCACCGACATCGACAGCGTCTTCGGCAAGCCCCTGGGCCGGCCGAAGTCGGCCGTCTTCCGGACCGCGGACCTGGTCGGTCTCGACACGCTCGCGCACGTCGCGGCCAACTGCTTCGAGAACCTCACCGAGGATCCCAACCGGGACGTGTTCAAGCTTCCGGCGTTCCTGACGCAGCTCATCGAGCGCGGCGACCTGGGCGGCAAGACCGGCGCGGGCTTCTACAAGAAGACCCGTGTCGACGGGAAGAAGGCGATCCTCGCCCTCAACCTCGAGACGATGGAGTACGAGGCGCAGAGCAAGACGAAGTTCGCTTCGATCGGCGCCACCCGGAACATCGAGGATCCCGCCGAGCGGACCAAGCAGTTCCTCGCGCACGGCGACGAGGCGAGCAACCTCGCCTGGGCCGCCACCGCGGACACGCTGCTGTACTCCGCCGAGCTGCTCGGTGAGATCGCCGACGACGTGGTCTCGGTCGACAACGCCCTGAAGTGGGGCTTCGGCTGGGACGCCGGTCCGTTCGAGACCTGGGACGCCATCGGGCTGACCGAGTCGGTCGCGCGCATGGAGGCCGAGGGCCGCACCATCCCCGCGATCGTCCGCGACGCCATCAAGGCGGGCGGCTGGTACGACCGGACCGCGGGCACGACCCGCTACCTGGACGTGCTCGGCGACCAGGAGCGGCACGCCGTTCCGCACCCCGCCGGGGCCATCTACCTGCAGGACGTCAAGGACGTGCGGGGCGTGGTCTCCAAGAACATGGGCGCCTCGATCCTCGACCTCGGGGACGGGATCCTGGGGCTCGAGTTCCAGACCAAGATGAACTCGATCGATGGCGACATCGGCTCGGCCTACAACGAGGCGCTCGACCTGCTTGAGAACAGCAACGACTGGGCCGGCCTCGTGGTCGCGAACGAGGGACGCAACTTCAGCGTCGGCGCCAACGTGATGCTCGTGCTCATGGCCGCGATGCAGAAGGAGTGGGGCCAGATCGAGTCGCTGACGAAGGGCCTTCAGGACACCCTGATGCGCGCCAAGTACTGCTCCAAGCCGGTCGTCACGGCGCCGCACCAGATGGCGCTCGGCGGCGGCGCGGAGATCGCGATGCACGGCTCGGCCTGCCAGGCCACCGGCGAGCTCTACATCGGGCTGGTCGAGGTCGGCGTGGGGCTGCTGCCCGGCGCGGGCGGCTGCAAGGAGACGATCTTCCGGCTCGTCGGGAGCATCCCGAACGGCGTCGACATCGACGTCGCGCCGTACGTGCAGAAGGCGTTCATGCAGATCGGCATGGGCCAGGTCGCCACCTCCGCCGGTGAGGCGAAGGCGTTCGGCTACCTGCGGCCGCACGAGCAGATCAGCATGAACCGGGACCTGCAGATCGCGGACGCCAAGGCGCTCGCGCTCGGCATGAGCAGCTCGGGCTGGGTCGCTCCCACGCCCAGGTCGATTCGACTCCCGGGGCGCACCGGCGCCGCGGCGATCGGGTCGTTCATGTGGGGCATGAAGGGCGGAGGCCAGATCTCCGAGTACGACATGCACGTCGGCACCAAGGTGGCGCACGTCCTCAACGGTGGAGACATCGCCTCGGGCGGTCTCGTCACCGAGCAGGACATGCTCGACCTCGAGCGGGAGGCCTTCCTCAGCCTGTGTGGCGAAGAGAAGACCATGGCCCGCATCCAGCACATGCTTCAGTTCAACAAGCCCCTGAGGAATTAGACGATGGCCCACTTCGAAAAGAGCCCGCGTGACGCGGTCGTGGTTTCGGCGGTTCGGACCGCCATCGGCAAGGGCAAGCGAGGCACCCTGGCGCAGACGCGCCCGGACGACCTCATGGGTGCGGTCATCAAGGCCGCGGTCGCCCGAGTGGACGGCCTGGAGGCTGCCAGCATCGACGACGTGATCGTCGGGACGGCGACCCCCGAGGCGGAGCAGGGACTGAACGTGGCGCGCGTCGCGCTGGACCTGGCGGGGCTCCCCGACAGCGTTCCGGGGCAGACGATCAACCGCTTCTGCAGCTCCGGCATCCAGGCGATCGCCGACGGCGCGCAGGCCATCATGGCCGGCTGGGCCGACACCATCGTGGCCGGCGGCGTCGAGTCGATGTCGCTGCTGCCAATGGGCGGTCACCACCCGATGCCCAACCCCAGCCTGGTCGACAGCCACCCGGAGGCGTACGCGCCGATGGGGCTGACCGCCGAGCTGGTGGCGGACCAGTTCGGGATCTCGCGAGAGGACCAGGACGCCTTCGCGCTGAGCAGCCACGCCAAGGCGCTGGCGGCCCAGGCCGACGGCAAGTTCGACGACGAGATCGTCCCCGTCACCGCCACGGTGTTCAAGGGCGGCCAGCGCGTCGAGGTCGAGTTCAGCAAGGACGAAGGTCCGCGCGCGGGCTCGGACATGGCCGCGATGGCGAAGCTCCGCACGCCGTTCAAGATGGGCGGGTCGGTGACGGCCGGCACGTCGTCGCAGGTGTCGGACGGCGCCGCGGCGTCGGTCATCATGAGCCGTGAGCGGGCCGAGGAGCTGGGGGTCGAGATCCTCGGCACCCTCCGCATGTACCAGGTCGTCGGGGTCCCCCCGGAGATCATGGGCGTGGGGCCGCTGTACGCCATTCCGAAGGCGCTGGAGCGTGCCGGGCTGACCCTCGATGACATCGACGTGTTCGAGGTCAACGAGGCGTTCGCGAGCCAGGCTCTGTACTGCGCGCGGGAGCTCGGCATCCCCGATGAGAAGCTGAACCCCAACGGCGGCGCCATCGCGCTGGGTCATCCCCTGGGATGCACCGGTGCGCGGATGACCGCGACCCTGCTGTCCGAGATGAAGCGGACCGATGCGAAGCTCGGTGTGGTCTCGATGTGCATTGGCGGCGGCATGGGGGCGGCGGCGATCTTCGAGCGGGAGTGAGTTCTCGCCCGACATGAGGGGGCGCTGCGGTCGGCACAAAACGGTCGCGTTGCGATCGTTTTGTTGACTGCCGACCTACGGCCCCCTCACGTCGGGCTTCGACTTCCGCGAACGACGCCTTTGCTTCTGGGGAAGCTGGCTTTCGGGTTTGTAACTCCTTCGGGTTGATGGTGACCCGGCTGGGTGGGGCGGGGGTTGCAGGTCTTGCTGGGCATGACCCGGCTTCTTCTTTCTGTTTTTGCGCTCGTTGCGCTCGCGCCGGCTTCGGCCTTGGCTTGCGGCGGGATGTTCTGCAGTGCTTTGAACCTCCAGCCCGTCGAGCAGAACGGGGAGCGGATCCTGTTCGAGATCGGGGACGACGGGACGATCTCGTCCACGGTCGAGATCACCTACGTGGGCGATGCCTCCGACTTCGCGTGGGTCGTGCCCGTGCCCAGCACGCCCGAGCTGGCGGTGGTGCCCGAGAACACGCTGTCGGTGCTGGACTCCATCACCGCTCCGCGCGTCTTCCAGGAGAACTGCTGGGACGACGAGGACTTTGGCGGCGGAGGCGGAGGCGGAGGCGGAGGCTGCCGATCCCCGTTCCTGGCGTACGCCGCCAGCTCCGACGACGACGATGACTACGACAGGAACACCTCCGAGGAGCCGCCAGCGGTCGAGGTCGAGGACCTGCCGCAGGTCGGCCCCTACGACTCCCAGGTGGTCAGCTCCGACGACCCCACCGCCCTGATCAACTGGCTCAACACCGAGGGCTACGTCATCACCGAGGCGATGGAGCCCGCCGTCGCCGCCTACGTGGCGCAGGGCAGCAAGTTCCTCGCCATGAAGCTCGCCCCGGGCGCCAGCGTTTCCCAGATCGAGCCGCTCCGCATGACCTACGAGGCTGCCGGACCGACCATCCCGCTGGTCCTCACCTCCGTCAGCGCCGAGCCCGAGATGGGCGTGCTCGTCTTCATCGCCGCCAACACCCGCTGGGCTTCGTCCAACTGGACCAACCTGACCGTCGACGACCGCGTGCTCCGGGTCGACGGCGGCAGCGGCGAAAGCAACTACTACGACGTGCTGAGCTACAGCATCGACCTGGCCGGAGGCAACGCGTTCGTCACCGAGTACGCCGGCTCCACCAGCATCCTCACCCAGGATGGCGGCCTCGCGAACGACTTCCCCGACGAGAACAGCTGGCTGGTCAACAACGTCGGCGTGCCCCACCTCCGGCTGACCCGCATGTACGCCCGCGTCTCCGGCTGGGAGATGACCAGCGACCCCGCCTTCGCGGCCGCCGATGACAACACCACCATCGACAACCAGCTCACCGCGGTAGGCCCCTCCTGCGACGACTGGAACGCCTGCGGAACGATGTACTGCGGTGAAGGCGCCGAGTGCGCGCTGACCGCCCAGGGAGCCGGCTGCGTCTGCCCCTCGGGCACCGTCGCCCGCCAGATCGACGAGCCTCGCCTCGCCGGCCAGGAAGCCGAGACCACCGTGACGTGCCAGCCGGTGGAGTTCGAGTTCTTCGCGGACGGCTTCGACGGGCCCGCCATCAGCCCCTGCGATGGCGTCTCCTGCGGCGCCGGCGGCACCTGCACCGTCGTCAATGGGTTCGCCGCCTGCGACTGCGCCGACGGCGGCGCGGCCGTCGCCAGCTCCGGCCCCGTCCCCATCTGCGTCGAAGCCGGCGACACCTACGGCCCCGAGGCGCTCATCGTCGGATCCGGCGAAGAGGTGGCCCTGCGACGCTCCGCGATCACGCCGCTCCACGCGACGGGGGCGCTGATGGCCGGTCTGTTGATCGCGCCGGTGTTCTTGCGCCGACGTAGGAGCTGATCAGCCCTTGTCGGAGCCTCGGCTCATCGACGGCCCGGGCTGCGTGCCCAACTCCAGGTACCGCAGCAGGTGCACGCCCATGGCGTTGTCCTCGTAGCCGACCACGTATGGCTTCAGGAGCGTCAGGCTACCGAAGTGGAACAGGGGCAGCACCGGCGCCTCCTCCAACACGATCCGCTCAGCCTGGGCGAGCAGGCGCATGCGGCTCGCCGCATCCTCGGTGCGAGCGGCCTCTTCGATCAGGCCGTCGTAGGTCTCGCTGGACCACTGGGACACGTTCAGCTCGTTGTCCGTGACCAGCAGATCGAGGAACGTCGAAGGGTCGGGGTAGTCCCCCAACCAGCCGCCGCGACCGACCTGGAAGTTCCGCGCCTGCATCGAATCGGCGTGCGCCGGCCACGCCCGAGAGTAGATCTCGACCGTGATGCCGAGCTCCTTGGCCCAGCTCTCGACCACCCACGCCGCCACCTGCTCGTGCACGTTGCGAGCGTCCACGGCGAGCTCCAGCGGGGGGAACCCTTCGCCTCCCGGGAAGCCCGCTTCCGCCAGCAGCGCCCGCGCCGCGTCCGGGTCGTACTCCAGCGACGACGGCGGCGTGTAGCCCGGGATGCCCGGCGGCACGAAGCCGTCCGCCACCACCGCCACGGGGCCGATGCCGCCCGTCAGCGCGGTCCGGTCCAGGGACAGCGACAGCGCCCGACGGACCCGCCGGTCCTTCAGATCCGGATGCTCGGTGTTCAGCGTGTACCAGGCCGTGCCGAGGTTGCTGTGGGCGTGCGCGTCCGTGCGATCGGCCAGCTCGGCCAGCCGCTCCAACGGCAGCAGCCCGGTGCCGTGCCCCGTCCACTGGATGTCCCCCTCCTCGTACATCGACAGCACCCGGACCGGATCGGTCACGAACACCGCCCGCACGCGCGCCAGCTTCACCGAGTAGGCCGAGTGGTAGTAGGGGTTGCTCCGAAGCTCGATCGTCTCCCCCGGAACCCAGTCGTGCAGCGTGAAGGGGCCGTTGACGACGATGTTGTCGGGGCGGGTCCAGGCGTGGCCGTGGCGCTTGACCACGTTGGTGTTCACCGGCGACAGCACGTGGTGCGCCGCGATCGCCGCGAACCAGGGCGTGGGCGCCTCCAGCTGGACCACCAGGGTGTACCGGGTGCGGGCTTCGACCTTCAGGGTCGAGGGATCGATCGAGTCCCCGCTGTGCAGGTCCCGCGCGCCCTTGACCGGGTACAGCAGGGACGCATACGCCGAGCCCGTGTCCGGGTTCAGCACCCGACGCCACGACAGCACGAAGTCCGTCGCCGTCACCGGGTCGCCGTTGCTCCACATCGCCCCCTGGCGGAGGTGGAACGTCCAGGTCTTGCCGTCCGGGCTGACCTCCCACCGCTCGGCCGCACCCGGCAGCAGCTCGGCGCCGCCGGCGTCCCACACCAGCAGCCCCTCGAAGAGGTTCTGGGCGATGAAGCCGCCGCTGGTGTCGGTGATGAAGCCCGGGTCGAGGGTCCGTGGTTCGGCCCCCTGGGCGAACGTAAACGTCGGCCCATCCCCGCTTGGAGTCTCGACAATCGGCTCCCGGTCGCGCCCACAAGCCCCGATCGTCACCACGATCAGGGCCAGCAGCCCCAGCCGGAAACCAGCCCCTCGCCGGTGCCCTCGTCCCATACGCGCAGTCTACCTATCCAGCAGGTCGCTCAAGGCGGGAAGCTCGCTGGTCTGCGTGATCGCGCGCGCCTTGGGGTACTGCCCAGTGGGAATGCTGCGGGCGTCCGCAGGCACGTGAAACGTGAACGTCGAGCCGACACCGGGCTTGCTCTGCACCCGGATTCCGCCCCCCAGAAGGTCGAGAAACCGCTGCACGATCGCGAGCCCAAGCCCCATGCCGCCGTGGGCGCGGCTGGCCGTTCCGTCCACCTGGTAGAAGGCCGAGAAGATCCGGTCCGCCTCGTCCGATGGGATCCCCTGCCCCT
>PVBE012631587.1_pt1 | contig 20063 bp, 26 predicted proteins | sample 1631181 | NCBI WGS metagenome assembly PVBE01 (sample SAMN08397723, study PRJNA350692) | Marine metagenome, whole genome shotgun sequencing project. | isolation source: water | place: Pacific Ocean | collected 2012-04 | reverse complement strand
TCCAACAGGAACCATCTCATTCCTTATGGACTGTGATACTACTGGAGTTGAGCCAGATATTGCTCTTGTGAAGTATAAATGGCTTGTTGGTGGTGGAATGATGAAGATTGTAAATAAAACCGTACCAGAGGCGCTTACACGTCTTGGGTACACTGCGAGTGAGCGTGCTGATATTCTCGATTATGTAGAAGAGAAAGATACAATCGAAAATGCACCGCATATAAGAGAAGAGCACCTGTCTGTATTTGATTGTGCTTTCAAAGCAGCAAACGGTACACGAACAATTCATTACATGGGTCACCTTAGAATGATGGCTGCTGTGCAACCTTTCATTTCAGGTGCTATTTCAAAAACAGTAAACATGCCTCATGAGGCAACTGTAGAAGAGATCGAAGAGGTATACATGCAAGGTTGGAAACTTGGGCTAAAAGCTATTGCGATTTATCGAGATGGGTCAAAGAGACAACAAGCACTGACAACATCAAAAGAATCAGACGCAAAGAAACAAAACGAAACGCAGGACGAAGGTGAGCAGGAGGAGGTGATTGAGACTGCAAAGGTGGTAGACGATCGAAAGCTAAGAAGAAGACGTCTCTCAGATGAGCGCCGATCAATTACGCACAAGTTTGCTGTTGGGGCTCACGAAGGTTATATCACTGTAGGGCTTTATGATGACGGAGTGCCGGGTGAGATCTTCATCACAATGTCTAAAGAAGGTTCTGTGATCAGCGGTCTTATGGATAGCTTCGCAACAGCGATTTCTATTGGACTTCAGTATGGGGTGCCACTTCAGGTGCTGGTGAACAAATTTGTTCACATGCGATTTGAGCCATCTGGATACACAAACAACCCACAGATCAGAATCGCAAAATCAATTACAGATTATGTATTTAGGTGGATGGCGATTAAGTTCCTTCCACGAGAACAGCAAATAGCTGTGGGAGTGAATCCAACAGATGAAGATGTGCCACTTGAGGTGGAGTCAAAAGACATCGAACCTCTCGTGAAAGAAGAACAGCCAACTCTATTTGAAACTAAGGAAAAAGAGAAAGATGAATCTGATCGCGCACATACGCAGACATTTGATAATCAATCAGATGCTCCGGCATGTGACACCTGTGGATCTATCATGGTGAGAAACGCAGCTTGTTACAAGTGTTTGAACTGCGGAGCAACAAGCGGTTGTTCTTAAAAAGAAGATTTTGGGTCACTTAAAAACCTCGCTTTTGCGGGGTTTTTGAATTGACAAGGATTTTGAGAAAAAGCAGTGTCTGAAAGTGCAATTACGCACTAATACGTGAGGAAAAGCCATGCTCGTTTGCGGATTATCAACACCAATGACTCCCGTTACGCCGGGGGTGATGGAGGAACACGGAGGAGTCATTCGAGGGAACGTAGAGGTCTTCTCGTTTGATGGAAATGTCGTGGAGGGGGCTTGCTGCACGACTCAGGAGCGAGAAAACTTCACTCATCCAAGCCTGTTTCGTAGAGCTGGAGGGCATCTATGGCTCGTAGAGCTTCGACTGGTGGGGGACGATATCGAGCTTCGGTCCTGCCGAGACTGGACAAGTGATCCCATCGACGAGATCGTCGAGAAGGCTGCTCCAGTCGAGCTGGTTCACACCACGGTCAACAATCTTCTAGAGCTCGCAAGTCAGCTCCAGCGAGATTCTCACTGCTCACATCCAGAATGTGATGGCGCCAAGGGGCGAGAGCTCAATCTGCGTCGAGCGGTTCTGGTTTTGCATGACGAGTACCAGAAGCTCGTTTGTGCGCACTGTCACCGCATTCATTCTGACGATCTGGGACTCATTCTTCACGGCGGTACTATTCCGCCGCAGATGAGCGTACCTCTCTTCAATCGGCCCGCTCGCCGTTAGGGTGAGAGGCTTCAGCTCCAAGTCATTCAGGCTTGGGGTTTTTCAATTGAAAAACCGCCAAGTGCAAGATGCAAATAGAAGGCAGTACTTAGCCATAGAAGCCAAGTTTTTGGTACCAGTGAGGTGGGTAGATCCCGTCCGGCCTGTGCACCCCTTCCAGATCAAGCGAGACCAAATCGAGATGACGGTCAGTCTCTATGGGGGTGTTTAGGAGAAAGCGAAAAATCACCTGGTCTTTTCCGAGGTACGTACGGACAACGAGTTGATGTGTGTTCTTCACAAATCCGTAGTAATCGAACCCTTCGAAACCCAGAACCGGAATTCTCAGAGTGAATCCGACAAGTGCGCTGAAGAGCTCTGTGCTACATGCACGAGGGTCCTTGATGACGATGTTGTACATCCCAGGCTTGATTCACTCAATCTCAGATCCACGATAGTGAAAATTGAGGACCTGGTTTGGTGCGGTTTCCAGAAACGCCTGCATGAAGTTGAACTTCTTGATGAACTCCATGCCAAAGAACACAGCGATAGCACCGACAACGATGAGAAGAACGAGAAGGGTAATGCTGAACGCGTCCATGTTTTCATTTCCTTTGAGTGGGTTGGAAAACAGTAAATCATAAGTAAAAAAAGGGAAATTGTCAAGATAAACAACCTAAAACGCTTGACAAAACTCAAATTTCTTAATATTCTAGCTTGTTCATCGTAAGACATTGCAAGGAGGTGCAAATGAAACGAGAACGGATCAGCGCCTTCATGAGGCGTGTCATGCACTGGAAGGTCGTCTTCGATCTTCTGACGATGGTCTTGGTGGGATTGCTTCTTGCTGACTATTTCGCAGAGCTCAACACTGGTACGATCGAGACGCTTTCGAGCTATTGGTTCTGGCTTCTTACAGTGTTTGCTGGAATGCGTGAAGTTGGTCGCTGGGTAAGCGATCATGAATCGGGGCACTATGTCCTAAGGCACTTCACGCACGGTGAGATCTACGTCATCACCTTCATCTGCCTACCGTTCATCCTGGGAGTGCCGCAAGCATTTCTAGAAACGGAGGTTGGTGAGCATCAAAAACAGGTGATGGTCATCTCAACCAGTCTCGGTCTCAAGGTAGCACTGCTCTTTGCTGTAACGTCGATCAGCAAGCACAGTAGTATGCACAACAAGAAAGTAGTAGAGAAACTTTCGGGTTTCCTCGACACGTTCTTCGGCTCCAAACCAAAGTAGGTTTGGAGTTTTTCATTTGTGATACAATCCGCAGGTATGGAAAAGAAATTCGTAGCAAATAAGGCACTAATTACAAATCCTCAAGGTAAAATACTGCTTCTTAGAGACAGCAGTCAGGGGGATCATGCCAACTCTAAGGGGAAACTTGATGTGCCAGGTGGAAGAATGGATAAAGGTGAAACACCAAGCGAGGCGCTTGCAAGAGAAATTAAGGAGGAGACGGGTCTTGTTATCAATCCAAAAAAAACCAGACCGGTCCATGTTGATATATGGGGTGTGATGGGAGATGTTGAAAATCAACCTGTTATTGGCACATTTTATATTGTTCAGATTAAAGAAGAGCAGGTTTCGTTATCAGATGAGCACACAGAAGTTGTTTGGTATGATCCTCGCCAACCGATTCCACAAAATATGAAAGGGGCAGTAAAAGCAGCGATTGAATCTTTTAGAAAACAAGAAGGTATCGTGACGGAAGTAAGTGATGAGATTAAAGGGAAAGAAGGTTTTGGTCTCATTCAAGTCATTACAGGTAACGGAAAAGGGAAAACTACTTCAGCATTGGGGCAAGGTCTCCGGGCAGCATCAATAGGAAAAAAAGTGGGGATTGTTTTCTTTGACAAAGGTGGTGATTCACATTATTCAGAACGATCAATGATAGAAAAGATTGAAAACATGAACTTTATTGCAACAGGTTGTGATCGTATTGATTCCAATACAGGAAAGTTTGATTTCTCGATAAATCAAATTGATAAAGATGAAGCTAAGCGCGGTCTTAAAGAAGTAAAACAGATGTTCGATGACAAATATGATCTTGTGGTAATGGACGAGATTAATTCATCGACAGATCTCGGGCTTATAGAGAGAGAAGATGTCCTCAGGTTGATCGAACACAAGCCAGAGAAAACTGAATTGATTCTTACGGGAAGAAATGCTCCAGACGAATTTATTCAAAAAGCACATCTCGTAAGTGAGGTGCGCTTAAAGAAACATTATTTTTACTCAGGCGTTCCTGCCAGGGAAGGTCTTGATTTTTAGTTTTGTTTTCGACAAAGATCAACAAAATGTCTGAATATTTCCATTGGAGCAGTAACTTCAGCGGATAAACGGATTTCAGCTTTTAGATCCTCTGCATCTTCTGGTGGAAAGTATCCTGCATGTTTGTAAACATCAATACGAGTACAGATTCCTTCAATATCAAGTTCTGGATGAAACTGAGAAGCATAGATGTTTGAACCAACTCGTATTAGATGAACAGGACAGTCCTTTGATGAGGCTAGAAGAACCGATCCAGAGGGCGTGTCTTGAACAGCTTCCTTGTGGCCACCAAGGGCCAAAAAAGTCTCAGGCATGTTTTTAAGAAGGGGGTCTTCAATACCGCTTTCTGTGAGATTAATTTCTACGGGAGCAACGGGTTCAGTAAATTGTTCTTTAGAGATGCTTGTGCCTAAAACTTTTGAGAGAATTCCAAGGCCATAGCACGCACCAAAAAAAGGAAAATCATTTTCGATAATTTCTTTCAAGATTGGTGCAAGCGACGCTTCGGATTCTTGTTGGGGCAAAGGTTGTTTTTCAAGAGGGTCACTTACATTCCACGGGCCTCCACCAATTATCACTCCAGAATAATCATTAAGTGAAAAGTCAGGAACACCATCACGTTCCATTCGTACACGCACCACATCGTTTTCATCCAAATTACCAAAACGCAGAAAGGCGTTGAATTCACCATCAGAGGCGGTGTCATTTTCTCTCAATTGCAGTATTAAAATCGGTTTCATATCTACACATGCTACAAAGAGATGTATAATTTGGCAAAAATATGGAAATAATAATAGTCATTGGAGCAATTTTACTTATATCGGCAGCGTATGCAGCTTTTAGAGGTGCTCCATGGGTTCCAACACACAAACCTGATCTAGAAAGAATAAAAAATCTATTAGATCTAAAAGAAGGAGAAAACTTTGTTGAGCTCGGCTGCGGAACTGGTCGTGTTTGTCATTACATCGACAGAGAAACAAAAGCTCGTTCAAATGGGGTAGAGCTTTCATTGTTGCAATATCTTTTTGCTAGAGCTTCAGGACCCGCGAAAATACATTTGCAGGACGCATTTTCGCATCCAATGTCAGAATATGATGGTGTGTATGTGTTTCTTATGCCAGAGACTTATGAAAAGATTAAACCAAAGTTTGAAAAAGAATTAAAAAGAGGTGCAAGAGTTGTGAGTTATGTATGGCCAATTGGTGGATGGGAACCAAAAACAATTGATGAAAGGGAAGGTTACCCAAAACTGTATTTGTACGAAGTAAAATAATGGAAACGAAAAACCGGTGACGACAGACGTCGAGTAGTACTCATTGTCATGTCGCCACCGGCGAGTTGAGGAAGACCTAGCCGAGAAACGACTTGATCAGTGGAGCTGGATGTTCGCCGCCTCCAGCGCTGCACCCACGGCGGTCTGGCGCTGCCGTCCCTTGCTGGCCGGGGTCGACGTCTTCTTGGGGGCGCTCAGCGAGCGAACCTCGAAGGACATGTCACGACGGCCGTTGAGGCTGCGGTGCGCGTATCGACCGCCCTTGCCCAGCACATTGTCCTGCTGACGCGGGAGATCCGCCGGGTGGCAGATCAGGCGGTGCGTGGGCTCGGTCTCGCTCGTCGGCAGAACGTCGACGTAGAGCGAGTAGTTGCGAACGGCGGTTCGCTTGGGGTTGGACTGGATCGGTTCCCAGGCCTTGAGAACGACGCGCAGCTTGCCGATGACCACTTCGCCGGCCGTCACGTCGATGCCACGGAAGTGGACCGCCGTGCTGCCGATCATTATGTGCTTGTACTCACCCGCGTGCTGCGTGTTCTGCTCTTCGACCTCGGCGCTGTGAGGCACCTCGATCATGGCGCAGGGCACCTCGAGCAGCAAGTGATTGGTCACCACCGTGTCGTCATTGCCGGCCTGCCTGGCTGGGTGAGTGAACGGGGCGTAGAGCACGTTGTCGTCCGTACGAAGCTTGTCGAGCGCTTTGATTCCCTGGATCATGTTGAACCTCCCGCCGTTATACGGCTGCAGAATGTTGAAAACCGACCGCGACGTTGCGGAACTGCCCCAGGGAAGAGGCAGAAAACACGCGACTTTGCGTGCTCAGTAGAGAGAAGAATAGCATATTTTTACTGTTTTGTCAATACTTATTGACAAAAAGCAAGCATTTTAGCTAAAAAGAGAGGTCAACATGGGGACATCTTGTTAGACAAATAGCGCACTTGTCTCTATAATCGCAAAAGTATTAAAACAAGGGGGTTCTATGAATATTCAAGACTTACTAAGCACAGATCTTCAAACAAACTTAAGTGTTTCGAACGATCCATTTTTCTATGTTGGGCGTGCAGAGATCACACTCGACGATGGGGCAAAATTGTTCTGGTTTTTTAGCGACGATGAAGGCATGCTTTCAATCGCTCCTCAAGAAGAAGAATTAATCATTTTTGAAAAAATTGAAGATGAGATAGAGACATCGGATACTATTTTTTATCGATCAAAGGAATACGAATTCAATTATGAAGATGCGGGAAACGTAACTTCTATTGATGGAGACCCTCTTGCAGAGGAAGAGGACCGATATATGTTTTCAGACTACCAAGCGGCAGGTGGAGAAGTTCTAAGAGTTGTTTTAAACGAAAACACCGGAGAAACACTGATCTATCACGGTCATACTGTCTCAGATGAGGATGTTGTGACAGTTTAATGGATGAAAGCTGTCATTCGAGGTAAAATACAAACGAAGTAAATTCTTCGTTTGTTTTGATTTACATGCGAAATTTGTTCTGGGTAATAATTGTAGGAGTTGTAACTGTGATGTCACTCACGGTTGGTTTGTATGTGGCTTTAATGAAATTTGAGCCAGAAAGAGAAATAGGAAAGATGCTTGTCGCAATGTCGTCAGTACAAAACATGAAATACAATATTGCAGCCGGATGGAGCGGAAAGACAACAGATAGCACTACAGTATATTTGAAGGGAACGGCGGACACATCAACAAAAGATGCTGTGAATCACAAAACGCAATTTAGATTAGTTGAATTTTCTGATGACCAAGAGTTTGCAGATTTATCTGGAGAGCTTCAGTCAAGCAATTATGCTGTGCAGCTTCGTTATGATTTGCCTGGACCAAGTATTGAAGGTTTTACATTTTCAGAAGATCAGTGGATTGCGTTTGAACCAGGGGAGTTTGTTTCATGGGGAAGTATTTTTCCTGGTATCGAATATCCAATCAAGCCACTAAGGACAAAGACAAGCTGGCACCCTTCAACATTTTCTGTTGCACGAACTCTCTTAAGTCACGCAGATGTAATGAATGTGCAATATTACGATCAGGAGGAGGTGATTGAGAAAGTAAAGACACGAGTGATGCACGCTCAGTTTGATCATCAGGCATTAGCTGCAATGCTCTTTGAGCTGTTTCGCATTAAGTACAATGTGGAGCCAACAAATGCACAGCGTCTTAGCATGATCGATCAAGCAGAGAAGGCTTCAAAGATGTTTTACAAGCTGTGGATTGGAAAGAATGATCACAGACTCTATCAAGTTCAAGGATATGGAACGATTGAGAATGAAGGCGAGAAAATCGATCTAGATGTTTTATTGAAGATGTCAGATTTCGATAAAACTTACTTAGCATGGGAGCCAATCAAGAGTGTTCCGTTCAGTAATATCGTAACAACGCTTTTTGGAGGAGATGCTGTTTTAGAGTCGCAAGACATACAATCAGATTTTTTTGTAAAAGGAGTGAATGCAACAATTTCGCATACACCAACAACAGAGGGGGAGGATTTTGATGGTGATGGGATTCCGTCACTTCTAGAGCTTTTTTATGGAACGAATCCAGCAAATCCAGACACAGACGGAGACAATATAAGTGATGGTGAGGAAATTATCAACGGCTCAAATCCAAGAGGCACCGGAAGATTGTTTGGTTTTGGTCAATAGTTATGAGAAAGAGACATTCTTGGAGAAAAAACAAAGGATCATCACTTAATAAGCGGCTCGATATATTTGGGTACGTAATTGTTTTTTTTGCTGGACTTGTACTCTTGAAATTAGTTTGGATTCAACTTATAAACGGGCCTTACTATCAATCGCTCGCAAGCAATCAGCATGAAATGGAACAATTACTTCTTCCCGAGAGAGGGCAGATACTTATCCATGATCTAAAAGACGGAAAACTAATACCTATTGCTGACAACGAACACAGAGGATTGATTTATGCTGAACCATCTAGAATCAAGCAGCCATACAAAACCGCAGAAGATTTAGCAAAGATTTTACATTTTGATGATGAAGAGCTCGAGCTTCTTAAACAAAAACTGGATAAGCCAAACGATCCTTACGAACCCGTTGCAAAAGATGTAGACCAGGAGACTCTGGATCTCATCGATGAAGCAAACATTCAAGGGGTAAGGTACATACGAGAGTTAAAACGATATTATCCGGAACCATTCTTAAGCGGGCAGATAACAGGCTTTGTTGGTTCCAATGAAGAAGGTAGTTTTTCTGGGAAGTATGGACTCGAAGGATATTTCAATAAAGAACTAGCAGGAAAGCAAGGCTCATTTCTTTATGAAAGAGATGTGGTGGGAAGAGTTATTGCTGTTGGTGAACACCAGCTTACAAACAAGCAGGATGGGTCTGATCTGGTTCTTACACTTGATAGAACAATTCAGTTTTCGGCCTGTAACATGCTCGACGAAGCTGTAAAAAAACATAGTGCAGACAGTGGTTCCGTGGTTGTGGTTGAGCCAAAAACAGGAAGAGTGCTCGCGATGTGCGGGGCACCGAATTACGATTCAAACAATTACTCAGAAGTAGAGAATATTTCACTGTTTAATATTCCAGGTATCTTTGAGTCATACGAGCCAGGTTCAATTTTTAAACCACTCACAATGGCAGCTGCAATTGATGCGGGTGCAGTAACACCAACAACAACATTTGTAGACACAGGATCTGTAATGGTTGATGGATGGCATAAACCTATTGGAAACGCAGAGGGCAAAGTTTACGGAGAGGTGAACATGACACAGGTACTTGAAGAATCCATCAACACTGGAATGATTTTTTCCATGAGAGAAATGGGGATGGATCCATTTGTTGAGTATGTAAAAAGATTTGGCTTCGGAGAATATACGGGGATACAAATCATGGGGGAGAATCCCGGAACGATAAATTCGCTAGATATTGGATCTGAAATTTACGCAGCCACAGCAACGTTCGGTCAGGGGATTACAGCGACACCTATTCAGCTTGCAATGGCATATGCTTCACTTGCAAACGGAGGGGTTTTGAAAACACCAACTATCATAGATGAAATTCGTCACCCAGATGGATCAACAGAAAAGATGATGTCACAAGACATAGCCCAAGTAATAAGTGAGAAGACAGCAAGTACTATTGGCGCAATGCTTGTCTCTGTTATTGAACACGGTCATGGTAAGCGTGCTGGGGTGCCTGGATATTACATTGCGGGGAAGACAGGTACCGCACAGGTAGCAAAATCAGAGGGGATTGGTTACTCAGAAGATTCAACTATTGGCTCTTTTGCAGGATTTGGTCCAGTTGAGGATCCAAAATTCGCTATGGTAGTAAGGATCGATAATCCAAAAGATGTGGTCTGGGCGGAATCAACGGCCGCGCCATTGTTTGGCGAAATTTCCAGCTTCCTGTTACAGTATTTCGAGATAGCTCCTGTAAGAAGCATTGAATAATTATATGAAACAAATCGTTCAAAACTTGATTACAAAAAAGGCGAAGAAGCTCATCGAGCAACATAAACCGATTATTATCACAATTACCGGTTCTGTGGGAAAAACATCTACAAGAAAAACAATTGCTCACGTGTTGTCTAAAAAATTTAATGTCGGAACTACAATCGAAAACTATAACAATGAATTTGGGGTCCCACTCTCAATTCTTGGCAAGAAATCTCCCGGGAAGTCAGTTTTTGGGTGGTTAGGAATTTTATTTTCAAAACAAAAGAAACTTCCGCAGGTATATGTGCTCGAGCTTGGTATTGATCATCCTGGTGACATGAAACATCTTTGCAGCATTGTAAATCCAGATATTGCTGTATTCACCGCAGTTTCACCTGTGCACCTTGAGTTCTTTCCATCAATTGATGCACTCGTTGAGGAGAAGGCCTACATGCTCGAGTGTGTGAACGAGGGAGGGTTAGCGATTTTGAATGCAGATGATCCGCGCGTAATGGGCGCAGCAAAGCATGCAAAGGTTGATCACAAGACATTTGGTTTTTCACAGACTGCTCAAATCAGAGCATCAGAGTTTAAACTTGAAACCAGAGATGACTTTTCGTTTGAACCTGGAGAGCAGTTTAGCGAGATTCATGCACGAATAGACACAGAAGAAAATACAGGTGAGCTCATTCTTGCAAATGCGCTAGGAAGAGTCAGTGTACTTTCAGCTCTTGCGGCGTTTGCTGTTGGTGAACATCTTGGCATGTCACTTCCAGAAATGATTGACGCTGTTAGGGATGTAAAACAAGAACCTGGACGAATGAATCCGATCCCTGCGATTAAGGGCGCGCTTATACTAGATTCTTCATATAACGCAGCTCCTGCATCTATGGCATCTTCTCTTGAGGTGCTTAGTTCGTTTGGTGTGAAAGAGAATACAAAGAGAATTGCGGTACTAGGTCATATGGCTGAGCTTGGTCCTCAGACAGAACAAGAGCATCGAGTGCTTGGAATGAGGGTGGCAGAACATGGAGTTGATATGCTTGTTGCAGTCGGGGAAAGATCTAAGGATACAATTCATGGAGCTGTAGAGGCTGGTATGAGTGAATCATCAACACACTTTTTTGAAACCTCAGAAGAAGCTGGAAGGTTTTTAGATAGAGAAATAAATAAAGGAGATGTTATCCTAGTGAAAGGTTCGCAAAGTGCACGAATGGAAAAGGTTGTAAAAGACATCATGGCAGAGCCACAACGTGCAAAAGAGTTGCTTGTAAGACAGAAGGGAAAGTGGATAAAAGAATAAATATTATAGATGGGAAGTGGGTTGACAAAGCCCACTTTTTTTGTTACCATAATTTTCCAATCAGCCCTTGGAGAAAGAAGTTCACAAAGGTGGACAGCTTCCCCCAAGGGATGATGTGACAACTCGTCATCACGCAGAGAGTCGTCGAACTCTGTGCCCTTGAGACCTAACATCAAACGTATGCGAAGTCTCTTCTATGCGGTGATGGCGTTGCTTGTCCTTCAGCTCTTCTTCCCCGTTCTTTTAGGACAACTTGAGACAACACTTCTTGAGGCATTAAATGTACTTGAGAGCGTTTTCTCAAATCTACCAACTGAAGGTATTACCTTCAGTGCCTAACCCTAACTCAGCCTTCTGGCTGAGTTTTCCCTTGAATAGCCGTCAGGCTTTATTTCTCTATGGTTTTGTGGTGATACAAAGATAAATAAATTTTTTACTCTTTCACACAATGTATCGGCGTATCTGGTTACGTGAATAGGGGTGAATTTTTTCGGTTGGTGTTTGGGGGTATTTTATTCTTGAAGTAAAACAAAATTTGCGCGAGTATGAACAGCAAAATTTGCGCGTACCACGTAGGGATACTTGCTTCATGGTCCAGATTAAATCTGCGTGCAACATCAGATAAAAATACAGAAAGATCACTTTGAAGAAAAAGGTATTGAAAGACAAGATGAAAAAGAACAAAGGCGACAATCAAGGAAATAGTGAAGATTAATACTTTTTGAGGTGAAAAAATCTTTTTCATAATAGTCATTAAAACAAAATAGAGTAGGTAACAAAAACAATCGCTAGATCAGCAAAGATGTGAGAGATCCATGCAGAAAGAATATTTTTTTGCTTAACATACAGGTAGCACCAAAAGCTCCCAATTACACCAACAAGAAGTCCAATAAAAATTGCCAGAGAAGGTGTGGTAAAGGACAGGAGGGCAATGATGTGATGGAGAGAAAAAGCAGCACCTGCTAAAAGAATAGCCGTTTGCTTAGTGACGAAGTTTGTAAGTGAGCCAAAGAGAAACCAGTGCCAGTAGAATTCTTCAAAGAGAGAGTGAAAGATTGAGAAGATCAATCCCCAACAAAGAAAAGAAGTAGGTGTACTGATATGGAATGTTTCGGCCTTCGTTTTGATTGAATCAAAATCAATAGACAGGAGGTCTGGAAGGAAGTACAAGAAAGAAAAAATGACACCAAAATAGACAAGACCAAGCAGGGTGCCAGCACCTGCATTTTTAAAAGTTGAATTCCTTAAAAAAGTACCCGACTTCCATCCTGAAACAATTGCCAAAAAAGGAAGAAGCATCATCAGAAACTTAACGAGGCTGTAGATTCAAGGAGCAGGCGGTGCGTTGCCAAGTAAGGTCATGTAAAATAAAGAACCAGCAAGCGGAAGCAGGGAAGCGATTACTGTGATGAAGAGAAGAGCTCTTTTTGAATATGTACACATAAAAATTGAATCTTCACATTACAACAATACGCAGAAAGTATGTGTGTATCAAGTTCTTTTACGTGGGATGCTTATTGCAATGAAGAAACATGTGGCTGCAAAAAGAACCACAGATGCCCCTGAGGGGATGTCTAACCAATAAGAAGAAAGCAGTCCTCCTACAACTGCGATTTCTGAGGCAATAATTGAGCCAAGTATGTACGAGAGAAATGTGCTAGTGAGCAGGCGGCTTGTTGCTGGTGGAATAATAAGCAAAGCACTCACAAGAATAATACCCAAGATTTTTACTCCTAGAACCGTCGCGATTGAGAGGCTCATGTAGAAGACAAAAGTTTTTGTTTCCGAGTGAACTCCACTCACCTCAGCGCTCTCTTCGTTAAGAGAAAGATAAGTTAGTTCGCGTAGTGATTTAAATAACCAAATCAAAATCGCCGTAGCTGCAATTACAATGATAAACAAATCAAAATTTCTTACTCCTAAAATACTTCCAAACAAAAATGAGAGAAGTTCAGGTTGGTAGCCGTTGGTAAAACTCATCAGAACAATTCCGAGTGCCATTGAGCTGGTGAACAAAATACCAATGAGTGTATCTGAGGGAAGGTGCGTTTTACGTTCAAGTAAAAAAATCAAAAAACCAGTAAACATCGCCCAAAGTATGGCTATAGGCAAGGGGGCAAGTCCTGCGAGAATAGCGATAGCGATACCTGCAAGTGACGCATGCGCGATGCCTTCACCAAAGAATGCCATCTTTTTCAACGTAGCAAAGATCCCCAAAGACGCAAGAAGAGCGCCAAGAAAAATTCCAGCAATCAGGGCTCTTTGCATGAAAGGATAATAAAAGGGTTCAAGTAACTCCATAATAAACATCAATGTTCCTTGTGCTTATAAGCAGTCGTGTGCTTTCCATAAAGTTCTGTCATTTTTTGTTCCGTTAACGTCACTTGTGGAGGGCCTGAGCAGAGGAGGCGTTTGTTAATACAAATCACTTGATCAACAAACTTAGAGACCACAAACACGTCATGAGAGACAAGAAGTACGGTTGTTCCGTGGTTTTTATTTAACGCCTTTATGATTTCGTAGAATTCCGCTTCACCAACAATATCAATTCCCGCCGAAGGTTCATCTAGTAGTAATATTTCAGGGCTGTTAAGAATCGCCTGGGTGATAAGTACTCGCTGAAGTTGTCCACTCGAAAGGGTTCCAAGAAGGCTGGTTGAGATTGAATTTGAGAGACCGACCTCTTTCAGTTTATCTGCAACGAAATTGTCGTTAAGAGGCTTGCTAACCGCAAGGTTGAGAAATTCTAAAACAGTGATAGGGAAGTCTCTCTGAAAGTTGAAACGTTGTGGAACATAGCCAATTTTCCCTCTTGAAAAATCTAGTGGTTGATCGAAGAACAGGACGGTGCCTGCTTGGTGTTCAACAAGTCCAAGCATTGTCTTAAGTAGGGTTGTTTTACCAGAGCCGTTTGGACCAATAATTGCAGCAATCTGACCACGATCGATATCGAGAGAAATATTTTCAAGAACAGGTTTACCGTCAAAATAGACAGATAGATTTTTAACGTGAACAGCACTAGGCATACGTTAGTTATTGTCGGTGATTACTCTAGCATTATAAAGCATAAGATCAGTATACGAAGTTCGACTCTCAATACCACCAAGAGGGTCGAGCTCGACAATATTTAAGTTGTTATCATCAGCGAATGCCTTTAGGTTAGCAGCACCAAATTGAAATTCAGAAAAAATTGTTGATGTGTTTGCTTTTTCAAGGGCATTTGTTAGATCAGCAAGGTATTTCGGAGTAGGTGCTCTTCCTGCGGATGGTTCAAATGTGCCAACGATAGTCAGACCGAACTCATCAGAAAAGTAGTTCCATGCATCATGAAAGGTAACAATATTCTTGTTGTCGAGAGTTAAAAATAGATCATTGATCTCAACTTCCGTTTGATCAAGTTTGTGTAGATAGGCAGTAAGATTTGTTTGGAAGAGTGTTTCTTTACTTGGGTAACGTTCTAACAAGTCTTTTGTAACATTCCGAGCAATTTGTCGAGCATTGCTGGTCGAAAGCCAATAGTGGGGATCAAATTCACCATGTTCATGAGCATGGTCGTCCTCGTCTTCGTCCTCTTGCTCAGCATGGCGGTCTTCCTCGTGAACATGATCGTCCTCGTCCTCATGCTTTTCTCCCGATCGAACATTAATGCCATTTGAGACTGTCTGAACATCTGCACCCTGTGAAGACACGATATCAGATGCCCATTCATCAAGTTCGTATCCAATCGAATAAACCACATCAACATTTTGAAGTTCACGAAGCATGCTTGGTGTGGCCTCAAAGGTGTGGGGACTTGCTCCTGGTGGAAGTATTAAAACCACATCAATTTCATTTCCGAAAATTTGACCAACGATGTCGTAAAGGGGAAAAATTGTAGCTGAAACTTTTAAATCAGAAGTTGTACGGTAATCGCTGTTCTGGTGATTTTGAGAAAGATTTGTTTTAAGAAAGAGAGAAGAAACAACGAAAAGGAGAATCGCGATGGCGAAGTATAAGATTTTTTTCATATTAAAAAAGTTACGTACATTGTCGGCAGACGCCAGTTAATTCTAAAAAATGAGCTGGTTGTTTAGGGATAGGGCACGGAACACACTTAACTATTTCGCAAGAATCACAAATCAGGTGATCGTGGTGGATATCTTGTCGTTTTTCAAAATATTGTTTTGAGCCATGGGAATGAATATCCGCGATGAGTTCAGCTTCTTTGAGCTTGTGTAAGTTTCGATACACCGTTGCCAAATTAGTCGTACGGAGATTTGTATGAATTTGTCTAGCTGTCCATGCTCGTTTTTGATCAAACAATTCAAGAATTCGGTGCCTGTCTTTTGTTTTATGAAGAGCGAGGCGCTCCAAGGTTTCCTCTATCTCACAATGGGGCATAATCAGAAAAAGTTAATTCTAGTCGATAGAAGTATGCAAATGAATTCGCGTTTTGTCAAGAATATAAAGAAACAGTACTTAATGTTATACGGCAAAATTAAAACACTCAGCAATGCTGAGTGTTTTAATGGTGACCTACTGTATTGAGAATTGGAACACCATTATCCAGCATCTCAAGCATTGGTCAGAGACTTTGCCACATATTTTCGGAGAGAAATCTTTTGGATTCACGGGGTAAGTGAGATCACTTCAAAACCCAAAGAAAACACCAACTTTACCCTCAAAACATTGACAAAATGGCTAATTTATGCTATATTACAGTCTTGTTCATTTCAATTCAAGGATTACATTTCGCATGAGATAAGCACCTTGTACGGCATATTATGCTGTTCAGAGTGCCTGTCTCATGTCCGAGATGCAGCCGTGACCGTCCGATGACGGATCAAAGTAAGGAGAATGACGATGACTGCAAAGATCACGTCCCCGCAGCAGAAGCAGATCGAGCGTCTCATGGCAGATGCGCTCGGCAACACCAACACCACCAAGGGCGCCGCCCAGCGCATCATCGAGCGAGGAGACGAACTCAAGAGCCGTATCGAGCGAATGCTCATGGAGCTCGGCGTCGACGATGGTGAGACATCCCACCAGCGGGCGGTTCGCAAGATCATGGGCAAGAACTTCCTCGGCATCCCCGAGGTCGTGGAGCACTTCGGTGCCATCAGCCCCGCTGACCTGCTCGCCCTCCAGCAGATCCCCTTCGACGAGGAGACGCTCAGGGCCTGCGCCGACACGCACATCCTCGTGGCCGACGTGGGGCTCTCGCTCCTCGACGTGCGGCAGAAGGCTCGCAAGGGGCTGTTCTACTCGCAGGACTGGTTCGACAACGAGGAGTTCGCCAAGCGCACCGAGACGGCTCGCTGGCGGCTCATCCGCAAGACCCCCGTCGACGGCAGCTTCTCCAAGAACTGGGGTGAGCAGCAGGTGCTCATCGACGACAGCATCTCCGAGGTTCCCTCGGCGAGGCAGGTCGTCTACACGATGATCCTGCACTTCCTCGCCACGGGAGAGCGGCTGTTCGAGAAGGCCTACGTCCGCACCAGCGACGTCGACTCGAACGGTAACCGTGTGAGCGTCGGGGACTTCGACGACCGCGGGCTCCACGTCTACGGCTGGTACGACAGCATTCGGAGCAGCCACATCGGCGTGGTCTCGTCTCGGAAGTGATCCTTGAGCCCTTGTTCCTCTTGAATCCTTGATCCTCCGCCGTAGGCGGATCAAGACAGATTTTGAAGCAGAGGCTCGCTTGCCCTTGGAGGGCGTCCACCGAAACGGTGTGGACGTCCTCCTTTGCATTTTATGTGATAAAATATCCTCGTCTTGTAAATGTGGATACGGTTTTGCTGTATCTCACAAGACGCTCACTTCAAGAAGTACCAGAATATCGTCGTCTACGGATTACGGTAGTGTGTAGCTTGAGGCTTGAGATACTTCTTGCCCCTTTCTGGTGGAGATGTTCCCCGTGAACTGCTCCCGAATCAAATACAGGAGAAAGAGGATATAGACCAAGTATTTGGTGGCAAATCTCTGTCTCTGGTGTCTCGGATGGAAATGGGCAACGTTCGTCGACTCGAACGGTAACCATGTGAACGTCGGGAACTTCGACGACAACGGGCTCAACGTCAACAACTGGAACGACAGCAATCGGAACAGCAACATCGGCGTGGTCTCGTCTCGGCAGTCTCTCTTGAGCCACAAGAAAAGCGCCCCATTACAGGGCGCTTTGTCTATTCTTTGTAGTGTTTTATCCAACCACCCAGCATGCGGCCAATTTCATCTATCTGCTGTTGAATCTTAGCATATTTGCCCGCTTCAATCAGCTTCGTATCTTTTGAGAGGCGAATAAACATCCGCAACATGTTGAGGTCAATACTTGCTCGGTTGAGCACGGACTTCTTTTCTTCTTTATACAGAGCGCTGGCGTGTAAAATCCCCTCAATGACGTCGAGGCTTGCCTTTTCAACTCGCAGCCAGAGTGCATATCTGTCTTGCTTTGGTATGTTGTTGCGTAGGCCGTAAACAAACAAGTACAGATCATAGGCTTTCTTGTATATCGGAATATCAAACTCATCGAGCATAGGCATTTTATGAAGGTTTATCGAAATCTCTTTTCCAGCATGATTGATCCAGCCTCTCTGTTTTTGGCTTGGGAGAAGTTTTGTAAATGTAAGCGAAGCCGTAAGGATGTTGCTCGTTTTGAATGGGAGCTTGAACAGAACATTTTTGCACTTTCTCGAGAGCTGTCTGCCAAAACCTATCATCATGGTGTCTATTCTGGTTTCTACATTGCCGATCCCAAAGAATGCCCGACAAAAATAAAGTCAATCCCAAAAGATACTCTCGAGCAAGAGTTTGCCGACTACCTTGAACAGATCACTCCAAAGCAAAAGTTTCTCAAGGCGTTCAAGGCTGTTATTTTGGACGTGTGGGACGATCAATACGAAACGATCAATCAAGAACGTAAACGTTTGACCGTTGAACTCGACGGTATTGAGAAAGAAAAGAAAGCACTCATCGGAATGAAGAAAAAGGAACTTATCGAGGATGATGATTTCAAGGAAGAGTTCGCAGAGGTCAAGAATCGCATCGCAGACCAACATACCAAGCTCGCAAAAGTACGACTTGAGACATTCAACATCGACGAAGCGGTTGACTATGTGTTTGGATTCGTTGGAACACTACCCGAGACATGGATTGACGCCGACTTCACACAGAAACAGCAATTGCAGAGTTTGATTTTCCCAGAAAAACCCGTGTACACCTATTCAGGATTTGAAACACCAGTTTTGTCGCCAATGTTCGCAACAAAAAAGACTCACCATATAGATGAGTCCTCTTTGGTGACCCCACGGGGAATCGAACCCCGATTTGCAGGATGAAAACCTGCTGTCCTAACCATTAGACGATGGGGCCTTCTGGCAGTGCGGCGATACTGTACTTGTTTTTTTACAGCTTGTCAACGCAAATGAATGAATGCATCTTATGATGAATATTCATTTGAAAAACTTTTTTAAAAACGTAAGATGTTTTTATCTATGCCTCATACACATCGAAAAAATATCGCACCCGGCCTCTACGTTGCGATTGTGCAAAAAGCTGATCAACGTACCGGAAAGCTTACTCAGGGTTTTGTTAAAGACCTTCTTACGAGCAAACCTGTTCACCCCCGCGGCATAAAAGTTCGTCTTGACGCTGGTGAAGTGGGGCGTGTTCAGCACATTCTTTGAAATTGAAAAACCCCATCTAGGCAGACGGGGGAGTTTCCGTGACGCGCTTCATTGAACGCGCGACGTAACGAGCGCATCCAAAGATGCGAGTCTTCTTGAAAACGACAGAGACACAGCATCCATCCTCGAATCTCCCAAGATCCACTCCTGACCCTCTGTGGGTTCTGGTGATCACGATCTTGAGAATACGACCATTGACTCGCACCTTCCAAGTCTCGTCGATTGCTTGAATGAGTGCGTCATCACCCCGCTTTTTTCCAAAGTGATGGGTTTCTACCTGCCTGAATTCAAGAGACTGGATCACACCTTGAAGAAAAACTTCGTCGGTTTGATCAGTCTTGGCGATTGACTTTGGCAAAGAACTCTTGAGCTCCATGAAGCCTGCGTAAAGAACCACACAGACAATGAGGCAGGCCGCAATGGCAAGCCATCCTGTTATCAGGATGCAGTACCATGACATGATTCCTCCTGGCCACTGGTAAATGTACCTTGCTTTTTCCTGTTCTTTTTGTCAATTGAAAAACTCCGCAGTTCTATGCGGAGCGAGATCACGTACTCGACCCTTCCTTTGGAAGAACCTTCATGGTTTTTGGGACCCATCTTGCTTCTGAGAGGATTACCGTTCGCTGAAGCTGAACGAGAACCCTGTCACACGCCACCGGTCCTACCTCCCCCTTTGCGAGTGCGCCGGGAGGAAACATGTTGGTTCGAATGACAAGTGGCTGCCCAGACACATCGATGTCGAAACGCACACATGCCGGACGCTTTTCCTCAGACACTGAAGCGATGACCCCAACAGCCTCTGCCTGCTTGCTCCACGTATCAAACGTTGGAACATCCGGCTCGCTTGGGTCCTTCTTCAGGTGCATGTTCGTGTACGAAAGACTGTTGTTATGACGACGAATTTGCTTGACCCTGATCATGCAAACCCTCACGAATGTGATGGCAACAAGACCGCCCGCCATCCCAAGTACTATTGGATGCATTGCTCCTCCACGTTATGCAACAACTGACATTATTGTTTTATTCGCCCTTTGTCAAGAATCTTTGCCTAGCTCGAAAGGTTCTGATGTGCTCCACAACCCCTCAAACATCGAGGAAAGAAACTGGCTCATCTCTGCAGATGTAATGACTATTGCTGAAGTTTGTTTTAAAGAAGAAACAAAAAGAACCTTCTCATCAAATAAAATCATCACAGTTTTAAACTTCCCTTGCATGACCTCTGGCAGATACCGCGGTTTTCTCTCTTTTAATAGCTCTGGTGTC
>PVBE010600191.1_pt1 | contig 20063 bp, 14 predicted proteins | sample 1631181 | NCBI WGS metagenome assembly PVBE01 (sample SAMN08397723, study PRJNA350692) | Marine metagenome, whole genome shotgun sequencing project. | isolation source: water | place: Pacific Ocean | collected 2012-04 | reverse complement strand
CAATTGTCGCCGTCTTGGTTGTCTTGATATTATTGACCGCCAGCACCTTGGTCAGCTTCAGCCACTCTTCCCTTGAAGTATTCTCAAACTCATACAATATGGCATCCCTGATCGGCGCCATTATGGTATAAACCTTGGCCAGTTCGCGCACGTTTTTGTCCTTCTGATATTCCTGGGTCAATTTTAACTGTTCACCGCCCTGCAAAGGCCTGCCACCTGGGCGGATAGCCTTGCCATCTCTATCAACGACAACGTTGTGACCGTAAGACACTTTGCTTTTGTTCATTCTGTGTTCACCGCCCGCCTCTATCAACGGACTGCCTGTACGCCTGCTGATTAGTCCATAAGACCAAAGTTGTTTGAGATAGGTCTCATCTTTTCCTGTCTTTGTCGATGAGTTTGACTCTGAAGATTGAGGGACAGGTACACGAGAGCGGTTGGGAATCCCACTGGCACCTCTGCCGCTCCGGTTCCCAACGAAACTCGGGCGTAGTTCATCTGCTGTCAGTTTGCCGTCTTTGTTTTTGTCGATCTTCCTGAGGGCTGTAACAGCACCCTTGATTTCCTCAGCGGAGATTTCCTCGTTCCTGTCGACATCAAGGGCGATGATGATCGGAAGTGTGCGCATGAAGCTGCCTTGTCCAGCCTGCCCGCCAAATTCGGGGCGTCGTCCGCGATCGTCATCCACTCGCCCTCCACGTTCCTGTGCAATCGCATCACGCGTCATCAGGCCAAAGGATGTCACAGCTATTATCAGTTTGAGTGTCAGTTTATTCATGGCACCAAAAAGCATTCTCAATACAAACGTTCCTGAGTTTTCATTGGTTACACCTGAATACTCATACAGGCAAAACTTTCCTTTTAAGCACTAAACTATTTTCACAACCACTCAATCAACAAATTGATTGGCGGCTTTGCGGTGGGCGGCGGTGAAAGGGAATTCGCAAAGTTTGGCCAAAGGGATCCATTTGCCTTTGATCTTGGTCAATCGCGGCTTGCAGTCAGGCTCGATCACGAAGATATCAAGTCGATTGCGGTAGCGGGTGATGGAGTGGTTGATGGTGCAGAGCGGTTCCAACTCCTCCTTGCCAAGTCTAAGTTCACGCTTGGCCAAGTGATCTGCCGTTGACGCAGCGTCGACCTCCCAGTTTGGGAACTCCCAAAAGCCGGCGTTCACCTCGCCGCTTGGCCGGCGCTGTACAAAGACCTTCCCGCGCCAAGCGATGAGAAAACCGATGAACCGTCGATTGGTTATCACCGCCCGCTTGGCAAAGGCAGGGCTAGTCTCGACCTTATTTTGCTTTCGGGCGGTACAGCGACCCTTGAGCGGGCAGTCGCCGCAGAGCGGACTTCGAGGCGTGCAGACCAACGCGCCAAGCTCCATCATCGCTTGGTTGAAGGCGGAGGCATTTCGTTGTCGCGGCTTTTGCATCGTCACAGCGTGGTTCACCAATTCATCGGCGACAGACCACAGCCGATCGGCAACCGGCTTGGCTTTCGGAGACTTTTCGATGCCAAGCAGACGCGCCAGTACCCGGGCGACATTGCCATCAACGAGCGGCTCCGGCTGGTTGTACGCGATGCTACAAATCGCTCCGCCGGTGTAGCGTCCCACTCCCGGCAACACCAAGACTCCGGCCAAGTCGCGGGGGAAACGGCCAACGAGTTCATCCCGGATTTGTCTCGCCGCCTGTTGCAGATTGCGAGCCCGAGAGTAATAGCCGAGGCCCTCCCAAAGTTTGATGACCATGTCATCATCGGCGGCAGCGAGCGATGCAATATCCGGCAACCGCTCCATCCACCGTTGCCAGTACGGGATCACGGTCTTGACCTGCGTTTGCTGCAGCATAATCTCTGACACCCATATGGCATATGGATCGCGCGTCCGCCGCCATGGCAGGTCTCGGGCGTTCTGGGCGAACCACTTGAGCAGCGGTGCCACAATGGAGCGGATATGCATCGGTGCAGCAGCCTACCGAGCGATACGCACTTGGCCAAGCAGTAGCCGTTGACTTCAGCACGGTTCAGCGACAGAGTCACCGCAGCGCAATGAGTGATTCGCAACAATACGTCATCGCCAACGGGCGGGAAATTGCCACCGGACTGCCGGTGTCGCTGCAAGGTTTTCTCGAAGGGCAGGGCATGCTACCGCGCAGCGTGGTCGTGGAACTCAACGGCGAAGCAGTGCCGCCCTCGGAGTTCGCAAAGCGGCAACTCAAAGCGGACGACTCGATAGAAATCGTTAAGGTTGTAGCAGGCGGATGAACAGTCAATTCCAGAGCCTACAAGGGTATCTGCTGCTGGACGGCGGCGGGATGTACGGTTCCTTATTTCACCACACGGTCATTCTACTTTGCCAGCACTCGCAGGAAGGCGCCTTCGGACTGGTGCTCAATCAACCTGGCAACAAGCTCGTCGGCGACGTCTTGCCGATCAATATGCCGCCCTCATTAAAAAAACAGCGCACCCGTACCGGCGGCCCGGTTGACGAGTCTTCGATGCATATCCTCCACAGCAATGCGTTCATGTTTCAGGGAAACGTTATGAACAACCTCTCACTGGTGCAGGATCCAGGCGAGTTGAGCGATCTCGCCAACTCGGTCAATCCCGACCACAAAATCGAGGTGTTCCTCGGTTACTCCGGTTGGGGAGCCGGCCAACTCGAGAGCGAACTGGCCCGCAAGGCATGGCTCGTCTGCCAAGCCAAGACGGAACTTGTTTTCAGCGATCCTGACGATACGGCATGGCGAAACATCCTCCGAAACTTGGACTGGCAGCACCGCCTACTCGCCGACAGCCCGGATGACCTCTCGTGGAACTGATGCGCTTGGCTTGGCGAACGTGTGACGGTACGCTGCCGACGCGTTTTGGATGAAAGTTAATCTGGCATACGGCTCCGGTCATCTTCCCATCGAGATCCCCGATAATCGCACGACGGTCATCGAGCCGGCGCACATTGACGGCTTAACCGATGAGAAATCGGCCGTGCTCGACGCACTGAAAAAACCCATCGGCAGTCAACCATTGCTCGATCGCATCTCACCAGACACCAAGGTTTGCATCGCCTTTACCGACATCACCCGAGCGACACCAAACAACCGCATCATCCCCTGGCTGCTTGAGCATCTTGGCGGGCCAAGCGACAATATTACCCTACTCAACCAACTCGGCACCCATCGGCCCAACACGAAAGAGGAACTGGAGACCCTGCTCACACCGGAGGTCATTGCAAATTACCGTGTCCTCAACCACGAACCGGAAAACCCGAAGGCGCTCGTGCAGGTCGGCACCACGGCGGACGGCACACCGGCGCTACTCAATAAGCACATCGTCGAAGCCGATTTGCGGATCATCACCGGATTCATCGAACCACATTTCTTTGCGGGCTTCAGCGGCGGCGTGAAGGGCATCATGCCCGGTTGCGCGGGGTTGGAGACGGTGATGAGCAATCATGGCGAGAAAAACATCGGCAACCCGCAGGCGACTTTCGGCATCACTAATGGCAATCCACTCTGGGAGGAGTTGCGAGACATCGCGCTCAAAACCGGCCCGAGTTTTGTGCTCAATGTCACCCTCAACGAGAAACGCGACATCACGAACGTCTTCGCCGGTGACATCATCGAAGCGCACAAAACAGGCTGTGCATTCGTCAAAAAATCGGCAATGCAGCCAGTCGAACGGCCGTTCGACATCGTCGTCACAACCAATAGCGGCTATCCGCTTGATCTCAATTTGTACCAAGGCGTAAAGGGCATGAGCGCCGGGGCGCGTGTGCTGAAGGAGGGCGGCACGCTGATCCTCGCCGCCGAATGCCGGGAGGGAGTACCCGGCGGCAGCCCACTCGATGAACTGATGCGCAGCGCCGACTCGATAGAGGAAATTCTCGCCAAGCTCTCCACGCCGGGTTTTGTCCGGCCGGAGCAATGGCAGGCACAGATTCAGGCACTCGTGCAGCGCCGTGCCGAGGTTCTCGTCCGTTGCGAACTCGATGACGCCACTTTGCAAGCCTGCCACTTGGCCCCATGTCCCGACATAAGCACGGAAGTCGCCAATCGCTTGGCCAAGCTCGGCCCAAACGCCCTCGTCGCGGTTCTCCCCCAAGGACCGCTGACCATCCCGTATCTCGCCGGATAGTGACTCGGGCTGTCACTGACTCACGACATCGCCGCGCTGCCCCTTGCGACAAGATTGCCTGTAAGGGTCAGTGAATTATTGTTCCCGAAGGGATGATGAATCAGGCGATGATACGTTTGATCGGCTGGAATATCCCCGGAGCGCTGCAGAAAACGAACCGGCTTCGTGCTGCTGAACGGAGTGCCTTGGAATGATGCAGGTAGAAACCCGCTAGCCCAGTTGTTGGGTCCGCTCTGCGGCATGCCGCGCGGATCCTCTATGGCTACAAAGGCGGGCAGGTTTTGGTTTTCGCTACCCAACGCGTAGTTCAGCCACGCACCCATGCTCGGAAAGCCATCGAATGCGAAACCGGTGTTCAACACGTTTTCCGCCGGACCATGCGTGTTAGAGGTGTTTGTGAGCGAGTGCAGAAAGCTAATATCATCCACCATCGCGCCGATGTGCGGCACTAGATCGCTCACCATTTCCCCGCATTGCCCGCGCGGGCGAAATTGCCACAGTGGCCGGGTCAAGTTGCCGTTCGGGCCTTGGAACGACACAAGCTTTTCGTTACCAGGCAATGGTTGACCATGGCGCCGGATCAACTCCGGCTTGTGATCGAACGTATCAACATGACTCAACGCGCCGGCACAAAATATCTCGATTACACTGGTTGCCCTTGGTGTGAAGTGCGGTTGCCGGGGCTCGTATGGTTTGGCAGTGAAACTCGCTGCATACGTCTGCGGCCCTGCTGCAAGGCGACTGATTTCCGCCTTAGTCATTCGAATCTCGGCAATCAGCGTAACTACCACCTGTGCCTGTTCCGCAGTTAGATTCTTTAGCGTCACTCGGCCAGCCACGCGCATGTCGTCACCGCGAGGCAAACGGTCCCGGGTGTGAACGACAATTTGCCAACCACCGTCTGGCCACAGCACCTCAACGGTATAGTCGACTGGAACACTGGAGCCGTTGTGCCATGTGATGCGGTTGAGTGCCACCGGTTGCGCAAAATCCACTCGAAGCCAAGCCGCTCCACTCTTGGCGGAAACCCAAGGAAAAGCCTGCCGTCGGTCCACCGAACCGTCAGTAAGGTTTTCAAAGTGCCTGGTCTGGTTGGCAAGCGCAAAGCTGGATACAGAAGACTTGGCGCCTCCCGAGGTCAACGCTGCGTTTACGCCATCCATAGTCCACGCTTCAAATTCGTACAATGAAGCCGCATTGCCATTGGCATCAATGTTCATGCGTATGGCGCTGGCCGTAAGCGGTGCAAACTCATCCGAATGCACAATGGCGAGCGGTTCCCGGAGACTAAACTTGAGTCGTTGTCTCTCGAGTTTTGCTTCCCGTTCGCCAAGTCGGCTTCGAGCCGAGGGCAGTTGCGAAGCCGCCGATCGTTCTTCTCGCGACGCAGGCGTCGATCCCCGTAGCGAAGACCCTCAAAAATAGCCCGCATACCGTAGTAATCGCGCATGGTGACAGGATCGAACTTGTGCTCATGACAACGGGCACAGCCTAGAGTGAGTCCGAGCATGCTTTGACCCACGGTACGGATAACCTCATCGAGTTCGTCCTAACGCGCCGAGCGCATGGCATGCTCATCGCGCCTCACCTGCCCAGGCAAATTCGCCGGGCCAGAGACCAAAAAGCCAAGTGCATCATCGGCCCCAGTGATATCACCGGCAAGTTGATCGCGTATTAATTGATCGTAAGGAAGGTCGAAGTTTAACGCATGGATGACCCTGTCCCGATAATGCCAAGCGTTGGGTCGCTCGAGGTTGGTTTCGAAGCCGACCGTCTCCGCCCAGCGAATGACATCGAGCCAATGCTGCGCCCAGCGTTCCCCGTAACGAGGTGAGGCGAGCAACGCATCATGCGGCCTCCCCGAAGACAGAGTCTGTGTTGCGCTTGTCCTGTTTGAATGACTGAACGGCTTCCGGCGTTGGCGGCAACCCGGTGAGATCGAGCGTGACGCGCCGAAGCAGCGTTGTGCGGTCCATCTCGACTGAAAATATGAGCTTCTTTTCGCTCAACTTTCGACTGATAAAAAATCGACAGGATGAGTGTCTTCCAACACTTCCGTGTTTTTCATCGGCCGAAACGACCAGTGCTGCTGCACCGCCAACATCGTGGAGCCGAGCAAGCCAAATAGAATAAATGTTCCAACACGCTGGATCACAGCTGGAGCGAACTCTTCCAAGCGATAAACATGGTTGTCAACACCACGAACGGGCAGAAGGTTTCTTACCGCTTGGCCAAACGCCGTGGAGTTATGTGTCCACTAGAGCATGATATCGCTCACCGGTTCAGCCCGGGTTGCCCCTGTTAACCGTGCATCAAGCCCTTGGAATGGGATGCTGAATCTCCAGGCGTCGATGCCCAACAAGTGGAGAATTGTGGCATTGATCTCATGAATGTGGACCGGATTGTGAACCACGTTGTAGCTGAACTCGTCCGTCTCTCCGTGAACGATACCCGGTTTGACCCCGCCCCCCGCCATCCACATCGTGAAGCACTTAGGATGGTGATCGCGCCCGTATTCGGTCTGGGTTAACTCACCCTGACAGTAAATGGTTCGGCCAAACTCCCCACCCCACACGACCAAAGTATCCTCGAACATACCCCTCTCCTTGAGATCGTTGATGAGCGCGGCAACCGGCTGATCAATGTCGCGGCACTGGTTCGGCAAATCCTTGGGCAACTTGAAGTGCTGATCCCAGCCCCGATGGAAAATCTGGGTGAACCGCGTACCCCGCTCGGCCAAACGCCTCGCCATAAGACAGTTATAGGCAAAAGTGCCCTCCTTCTTGGAGTCTGGTCCGTATTTTTCAAAAGTGGACTCCGATTCCTTCCCCAGATCGGTCAATTCCGGAATCGAGGACTGCATGCGGAATGCCATTTCATACTGGGAGATACGAGCCTGAATGTTGGGATCTCCCACTTCGCTTAACTGCTGCTGGTTTAACTCCTCGAGGGCATCGAGCATGCGTCGGCGTGTCTTGGAATTGATCCCCTTGGGGTTGGATAGAAACAAAACCGGATCGCCCGCCGTACGAAGGAGCACTCCCTGATGCTTGGACGGAAGGAAAGCCGACCCCCACAGCCTGCTGAAAAGCGCTTGAGCCTCTTTGCGCCCAGTCCACGTAGAATTCAAGACGACAAAGGGCGGAAGATTGTCCGTTTCGTTCCCCAGTCCGTAGCTCAGCCAAGCCCCCATGCTGGCGAATCCTGGTATCTGGAATCCTGTCAGGATATAGGTAATCGCAGGGTCGTGATTGATGGCCTCGGTGTAAACGGAGCGCATGATGGCCATGTCTTTCGCCACTGTTCCGGTATGGGGCAGGAGTTCGCTGATCCATGCTCCGTCCTGATTGTTGTCGTACTTTTTGAACTTGTAGATTGAAGGAGCGACAGGAAACCGTTTCTGCCCCGAAGTCATGGTGGTGAGCCTTTGTCCCATGCGAATCGAATCCGGCAAATCCTTGTCGAACCACTTCCCCATCTCGGGCTTGTAGTCGAACATGTCCATTTGAGACGGCGCACCGGACATGAACAAGTAGATAACCCGCTTGGCCTTGGGAGCGAAATGAGGCAGGTCGGGCATACCCGGCACTCCTTTGCGCTTGGTAGCCTGCGCAGCAAAGGCTGGATCCTTGGCCAACATCGATCCCAATGCCACGGAACCCAGACCGAGTACGCTATTCCGAAAAAAATACCGGCGCGTTTGATTTTGGAGATATGTTTGTATCGGATCCATCCTGTTACCTTATCGTTTGTATTACCCGAGTCAGCCCTTGTTCAACACCTCATCCAGATTCAATATGATATTGGCGACCATCGTACAGGTTGCCAGTTCAACCGGATCAAAACCGGATACCGGAGGCAACTCGCCAATGGCAACCGCCCCACGGGCGGCACCAGCGTTGGACTTGAACTCACTGTAAAAATCATCATAGGCCGACACAAGTGAACTGCTTTCACTAGCCGATGGTTTCCGCAGCGTGGCCAAACGGAAACCGTAAGCCAAACGCTCCTCGATTGAGGCGCCCTCATTTTGCATGATTCGATAGGCTAAGCCGCGAGCCGCCTCAAAATACTGCGGATCGTTCAGCAGCAACAAAGCCTGAAGCGGAGTGTTTGTACGCTCCCGGCGCACCGAGCATACCTCCCGTGACGGCGCGTCGAACGTGTTCATCTGCGGTGGCGGCGCCGTACGCTTCCAGAATGTGTACAGGCTACGGCGATGAACATTCTCCGGACCGTTGTCTTTCTTAAACCGAACGGTATTTGAACCGGTGTACCCGACAACAAACCATAATCCATCGGGCTGAGGCGGCTTAACGCCGGGCCCGCCCACTTTCTCCACGAGCAATCCGCTGAGCGCCAATGCTTGATCCCGCAACGCCTCAGCATCGAGCCGAAACCGCGGCCCCCGTGCAAACAACCTGTTCTCCGGATCAAGTTTGTACAGTTTCGGGGATGCCTTCGAGGTTTGCCGATAGGTGGAGGAGGTCACCACTAAGCGGATGAACTCCTTCACATTCCAACCGGACTGGGTAAAGTGAACAGCCAGCCAATCCATCAATTCGGGGTGTGTGGGCCATTCGCCCTGCATACCGAAGTCTTCAGCTGTCTTGACAATTCCCACTCCAAAAATCTGCTGCCAAAAACGGTTCACAGTCACCCTCGATGTCAGGGGATGATTCCCGTTCAGCAACCACTCAGCCAAGCCAAGCCGATTTTGTGGGGCACCTTCGGGGAACGGCGGCAAAAAACCAGGTGTATTACGGGTCACCTTGTCCCTGCGCTGGTCATACAGACCACGATCCAGGACGAAAGCGTCCCGGGGTTTCTTTAGTTCCTTCCACACCAACGTGGTAGGAACGTCCTTTTCTGTGTCAGCAATCTTCCTCTCCCACTCTTTGATGTCCTGATGCAGCGACACAAACTGTTCCCGTGTGTTCACGCATACATGCTCAACGAAATGATTCTTCAGTTGGCCGAACTCCGATTCACTAGGGGATTCCTTTTTGATCAGCGGCAGCAGTTCGTCCGGCAACTCCGGTTTCTCAGCCTTCCGATTAGCCGAGATCCATAGCTTCAAGGAGGCGTACTCCTGTTTATTCCCGTTCAATGAAACCCAACCGGCCTGATCCCAGTAAGCCGTCCCGTCGAACTGTGTGAAAGCCAAGCCAGCAACCTTGGCTCCGGGCTTCAGGCCCACTGAACCGGCATCCACCTCCAGCCGCACCCACTCACCCGCTACGGGCAAATCGCCAATGCGGCGGCGGCTTGCCGTTCCATCCTTGCCCCAGTTGATATGACTCCCTCCCCAATAAGCCCGGTGCTCCCAGTTGCCATCGTTCCACTGGAGCATGACTTGCTTCGGTGGGTTCTCTGCATCCAGATAAATATGGGCAAACAACTTGTCGCCATCGGCTATGACGATCGGTTTGTCTGCTCCAGTAAAAAAATGCTGCTTCATCCCCGTTGCCGTCTGGAAGGTGGCCCGTTCCCCGCTATAAACCGGTTTGCTATCCTTCTCGACCACCTGCCACTCTCCCTCGGGCTTGGCTCCGGCGGGAATATCATCCTCCGCCCAAACGGTCTCGACGAGTTGAGGTGCAGGAAGCGGTTTGGGGTTTTCGGGTTCCTCGTAATTACAGGTATTCCGTTTTTCGTTAATCCTCCGGCGGACCGAGGCGAGTTGCTGCCGTTGACTATTCAGAGTCCGCGCCTGCTCGTTGGAGGGAAGCTTGATCACCGGGGCGTGAGCCTTTTTGTTCCCATCCATCGGGTTCGCATCCAGACTGTTGAAGTAAGCGGAGAGTTGGAAAAACTCCTTTTGCTTCAACGGATCAAATTTGTGGTCATGACATACCGCGCATCCCGATGTCACCCCCATGAACACGGTCGCAAACGTGGTCGCCCTGTCCATGACATTGCGAACCAGCACCTCCTCCTTGATGGAACCGCCCTCGTTAGTGGTGACATGCGCGCGATTGAACCCGGTAGCCGTCAACTGGGCGGGCGTGGGATCGGGCAGCAAATCCCCAGCAAGTTGCTCCAGGACAAAGTCATCAAACGGCTTGTTTTCATTGAAAGCCTCAATCACCCAGTCTCGATATGGCCAGAACTCCCTGTAGTTGTCCAAGTGGAGCCCGTGCGTGTCTCCATACCGCGCAGCATCCAACCAAGGGCGTGCCATGTGCTCCCCATATGCGGGAGAGTTAAGCAACCGATCGACCACCTTTTCGTAAGCGTCGTGAGAGCGATCGTTCAGGAATTGCTCCACATCTGCCAGTGTCGGGGGCAGACCGGTCAAGTCCAACGTCAACCTCCGGACAAGCATCCTACGGCTTGCTTCCTTGGACGGTGCAAGCCCCTCCTTTTCCAACCGGGCCAGAACAAACCTGTCAATGGCATTGCGAGCCCAAGGATTGTCTTCAAACTGAGGCGGTGCTGGCAGCACCGGCGTGACGTATGACCAATGGCTCTCATACTTCGCACCTGATTTGATCCATCTCTTAATCAGATCCTTCTCTTTTTGAGTTAGTTTTTTGATAGAGTCAGATGGAGGCATGATGTCGTCATCGTCATCGGTTATCAACCTGAGATACACTTCGCTCGCTTCCGGTTCGCCCGGGACAATGAACTCAGCGTGGGCCTCCTTTTCAATGTCCAGTCGCAGCGGGTTTTTTTTCGGCTTGCGCGTGCTCTTGTCGGGACCGTGGCAAGCGTAGCAATTATTGGAGAGGATGGGCCTTATATCTCGGCCGAATGACAGGAGGGATTCCCCCCTGCAATCTGCCCCGAGCAAAACATAGCAACCAAGTACGAGCACGCACCACACCGCACGATACCGGGAGATACAATCAAATGCAGAAATCATTCTCATGGGTTAACAATCAAACAGAACGGGAAGATATTGACGTAAACATAGCCATTATCAACTGCGAGAGTTGTCCTGTTACTCTCTTATTCTGCCTTCACCTTTTACCTCCGAAATATGGCTCTTCGCTTGAGAAGGCGCATAAAACCGGCCTATTGAACGCTTGGGCGATGTCTGTGACCGCGCCGTTGATCGACGCTCAAGAAAACAACTCGTTTACCGCCCTTCCTTCCCCATTCTTCGTCACATAAAACGGTCGACGCTCAACCTCGACGTTATACTTTGGAGCGATACCCATGGCCGTGTAAATGGTCGCGTGCAGATCCTCGACGCCGATGGGATTACTTGTTGCCAGACAGGGCCGCTCCGAAGCACTCTCTCCATAAAGATTACCCTTCTTGATTCCACCGCCGAACATCAGCACGCTCGAGGCACCGGTAAAGTGCCGATGCAAACCGTAATGTTTCATTTCCTTTAGAACATCCGTCTTGGCGCGTGATTGATCGCGGGCGGTGCTGCCGGGAACGCCCTCGATAATCATGTCGCGACTAAACTCACTGGCCAACACGATCAGCGTGCGATCCAGCAATCCTCGCTCCTCAAGATCCAGCACGAGTTGGGCGATGGGTTGATCGATCTGTTGCTTCAGTTTGGCAACGGTCGTATGGCCGTTCTCGTGTGTGTCCCAATGGAGGAATGGGACATACTCAGTTGTCACCTCAATGAAACGCGCGCCGGCTTCTGTAAGTCGCCTCGCCAATAGGCATCCTTGTCCAAAACGCCCGGTGTTGTATTTGCTAAACGTCTCTTTTGACTCTAGATCAAGGTCGAACGCCTTGGCTGCCGGTGAGTCAAGCAGACGGTAGGCACTATCGATCGAGCGAAGCAGGCTATCTCGCTGGAAATCATCAGCCGCCTCGAATGCAGGTGATGCCTGCACCATCTCCCGATACGCCTTGTACCGACGCTGGAATCGCTGTGGACTCATACCCTTGGGCGGTCGCACAGTCTGGATGGCATCCTCCGGCTCTGGGACGAGGAACGGTCCATACTCCGAGCCAAGAAAACCGGCTGTATGAAATGCCTTGAGTTCCTCCCGTTCACCAGCATTAAAGCGTTGGCCAATGTCAATGAATGCCGGGATAGCCGGGTTTCGCGGCCCAAGCGCTTGGGCCATCCAAGCGCCCATGTGTGGCGCAGCAACGGTTACCGGTGGCACATACCCGGTGTGCCAGTGGTATTGGTGGCGGGAGTGCAGAATATTGCCCAAATCAGGCAGGACGTGGGAGCGAATCAGCGTTCCCCTGTCGATGACCTTGGCCATATGCTCCAGCCCCTTTGTGAACTTGATGTTATCGACCACCGTATCGATCGCCGGGAAGGTGCTAAGAACTCGATTGACATCCAGCCCCTCTTTAAAGGGCTCGTAATGCTTGGGATCAAATGTATCCGGTGCAGCCATGCCACCTGCCATCCACAAGAGGATGCAGGTGTCGGCGGTTGGCTCAATTTTATTGGTGGCCGTTGCCGAGTTCGCCGCCCCGTGCGCGCCGGCAGCCATGGCGCCCATTGTGGCCGCACCGGTCCGCTTCAGAAACTCGCGTCGATTTTGAGTCTGTTCAAATGCCATGGTGCAAATTTCCTGTCTGTGTTACTTGAATCATTATCTTATTAATTGAAAATCCGGCAGCATTGCAACGATCCACAATAGATCTTCGACTCCCTGAGCCTGCACGGGAGATCCAAGCAGTTCCTCAGCAATTTGCCTTTCCCGCCCACTTGGCGCGCGACCAAGGGCTTCCTGATAGAGTCGCTCAATTAACCTCGACGGATCTCCTCCCTCGGTCTTGCTCCAATGCCGCGCACCCTCCTTGAGCTTGGTATTCAGCGTGACGCCGTTGGTCAACTCAAGCGCCTGCAGCATGGTTGCAAGCGAATCGCGTCGGGTGACCACGTTTTCACGGTTGGGCCGACCCAGAGCTCGGCTCAGCGGATCGTCGTTGACCAGCGATGCACGGACGATACTCGTCACTTTGCCAAGCGCTGCGGCGAGGCTCCACGGAGCCATGCCACCCGGGCCAAGCACCACTGCGTGCTGCCAGCCGACCGCATTGAATCCCGGCTGCTGCCATCCTCCACTTGCATCCCGGCTCATAAGCCAAGAGTTGTCACTTATCAAACGTCGGTTCCCCAATTCCACCCGGAACACCAACCCGGCGGGGCTCGGGGCAATGTTGGTCGCCTTCACGGCGATTGTGTTTTCGCCGGCAAGCAGATGCGGAGCAAGATCCACATGCACTGGTTCGTTCCACTCCTTGCCCTTCGCAAGCCGGGCACCATTAACAAACAAGACAAACTCGTTGTCGCAGGTGAGCACGGCCCGCGCCATCTTCAACTTGCCCTTCACCGTAAATGTCTTGCGGAAGTACACGGTTTCCTTGGGGGCAGTTTCGGAGGCTTTTTTGTCTGCCCAGATCCAACTTGGCAACCCGACGGAATTGATTCCCGGTTCGGTAATTTTTGCGGCCAGATCGCCCGGTGCCGTCCGAGTGAGAGAACTGAGAGCATCGATGAATTGCTCGGCCGACATGCGCCGCGTGAGCGGGCCGCGGAACACAACCGCATCCGCCAAACCGTTTTCGCCGACTATGTCGACGCTCGACTGATAAGCCCGTGAGTTGCAGATAAGCCGCAGCGTGTGCTTCATGTCGTAGCCATGCTCCACAAAATCCACCGCCAACCAATCCAGCAGATCAGCATCCCACGGTTCCCGGTCCATGTCGTCCACCGGCTCAACGATCCCACGGCCCATCAACTCCGCCCAAAGCCGGTTGACCAACGTCCGCCCCAGCCTGCCGTTGGCGGGGTCGGTGATAATCTTGGCCACCGCCGTGATGCGCTTCGCCTTGGGCGCCCCGGGGTCGATGGCTCCCAACTCCGGATAAAGAAAGGCCGGCTGCGCCAACTTCCCCGTTTCCTTGCCGCAACGGTAAATCTCCAGCGGATCATCGGCAAACACGCTGGCCAGTGACCATACATCCTTGATCAGCCAACGGCTCACAAAACTGTCGTGACACGAGGCGCATTTGAGATTTGTCCCCAGAAACACCTGTCCGATGTTTTGCGAAGCCTGCACTTCACGGCGTTGCGCGGCCGTAACCACACCGCGCCATTTGATGCCGTTGATAAAGCCATCCGATCCGTCCACCGGATCGATTAATTGACGCACGAACTTGTCGTACGGCATATTTTGGTGGAGCGCATTGTAAAGCCACTGCGTGATTTGTTTGCGACCTCCGTCGATATAGCCGGTGCCGCGGTAGGCGTTTCGCAGCATGTCAGACCAAAACGTCAACCAATGCTTGGCGTAGGCCGGCTTGTCATCGAGTAATCTATTGACCAGACGGCTGCGCTTGCCCGGCGACAAGTCATCAACAAACGTCTCCAGTTCAACCGGCGACGGTAGCAACCCGGTCAGGTCAAGCCACACCCGGCGGGCAAATGCCCGATCGCCAACCAACTCCGGCGAACCCTCCACGTTGTGCTCTCGCCAGTAAGCTCCCACCAAGCGATCGATCGGGTTGGCCGACTCGTCGCCCTTGGGTAACTCAACCACCCGGGGCGCCAGCGGCGCCCGGCGCCAGTCAGTAAAACTAAACCCCTCCGGCCAAGTCAGCCCCTTGTCGATCCATGCCCGGATTGATTGAATCTGCTCAGGCGTCAGCGGTTTGCCCTTGGACGGCATCCGGTCATCTAAATCCTCGGCTGTAATCATCTCGATTAGCAGGCTCTTTGTGCTTTGCCCGACGATCACGGCGGCGCCGGACTCACCCCCCTTGATAAACCCCTCGCGCGTGTCGATGGAAAACCCGCCCTTCCGCTCATGCCCGGAGTGGCAGCGCGAACAACGGTTTTTCAGGACAGGCTGAATCTCCTCCTGAAAACTCACCGACTCGGCCACCAGGCCGATCGCTGCGCAGGCGTAGATAATGAAAAGTGCAGGAATCAATCGGATCATCATGTTACGACGGAAGGTTCTAGTCATATTGCTTTACTCCGACCAGAATAAAAAAAACGGTGTAAAATAACTTATCCCTTGTTGCTGGCCTTCCATCGTTTATTGACGTCCACTTGGACAATCAGAACACACTTGAACCAAACGCCATCCGACTTCTTCCGCGGAATGTTCAATTGAGTGGGGCAAAGCATCCTGCTAGACTGCGTGTCGGCGGGGCTGCCAGCAGTTCCCCTTTTCATCCAACATTGGCCAGGACGTTCGTGAATCACAATTTAAGCAACAGCCGAGAACTTTTTCTTGAGACATTCAGCGGCAGCACTGTCACACGCCCGCCGGTCTGGCTCATGCGGCAGGCGGGGCGCTCGCTGCCGGAATATAGGAAGTTAAAGGAAACACACACCTTCCTCGAACTGGTGAAATCCCCCGACTTGGCCACCGAGGTGACGCTCCAGCCTCTCCGACGGTTCCCTCTCGATGCAGCGATCCTGTTTAGTGACATCCTCGTCATACCGGAAGCGCTTGGCCAACCGTACAGTTTCACTGATGGCAAAGGGATACGGATGGAGTTCACCATTCGCAACCGGCGGGACATCGAGCGACTGGCGCCCTCCGGGCTACGGGAGCACTTGGACTATTCGCGTCAGGCTCTACTCCAGATCAAGCGCGAATTGGACGGGCAACAAGCATTGCTCGGGTTCGCCGGTTCGCCATGGACGCTGGCTAACTACATGATCGGGGGCAACTCGCAGGATACCATGCTGGCCCGGCGATTGTATCATGAGGACCCCGGCTTGTTTGAAGTGCTGATGGAAAAACTGACCGACGCCGTGACAGACTATCTGGAACTGCAGATCGAGTCGGGGGCCGATGCTGTGCAGATATTCGACTCGATGGGAGGGTGCCTACCGCCTTCGTACTATCATCACGCCTCGGGGAAATGGATCGGTGAAATTATTGCCCGCTTGGCCGGCAAGGTTCCGGTCATCGTTTTCTCGCGGGGAACGCTCGGCTCGCTCGATCACCTGATCGAAACCGGCGCCCAGTTCTTGAGTGTGGACTGGACGGTCAGACTTGAGGAAATACGAAACCGCATCCCTGAACAGATGGGAATTCAAGGTAACCTCGATCCCGTCGTGCTCACGACAACTCCGGAAGTTGCCGCCGAGGAAACCGGACGCATCCTTGAATCGATGCGCGGATTTCACCGTTACATCTTCAACCTTGGCCACGGCGTCACTATGGATGCCAAACTCGAAAGCATTGAGGCGGTCGTCACCACCGTGAGGGATTTCCAGTGAACGAACTGTCCGTCGATCTGGATCTGGTCCGCAAATATGATGTGCCTGGGCCACGGTACACCTCCTACCCTCCCGCTACCCGATTCTCCGAGGAGTACGACGCCGAACGGCTTCACGAACTGATCCAGACCAACCTGCAATCGGAGAGAGACTTGTCCCTCTACTATCACATCCCTTTTTGTGAATCACTCTGTTGGTTTTGCGGCTGCACCACAGTCATCACCTCACAACAAACAGCAGGAACCAGCTATCTGGATTACTTGGACAGCGAGATGCGACTGTTTTGCAGAAAGGGCATCAGCAGGCGGAAAATCGTCCAGATGCACCTCGGTGGTGGCACACCGACCTTTCTGCAACCGGATGATATCAGACGCTTGGGAGAGATCATTCACAGGCATTTCGGAGAAACGACCGACTGCGAGGCGGGCGTCGAGGTAGATCCGCGCCGATTGACGAGTGAGAAAGTCGACGCCCTGCGGGAAGCCGGATTCAACCGCGCCTCGATGGGGGTACAAGACAACGACCCCGTAGTGCAAAAGGCGGTGCACCGGATCCAGCCAATGGAAGTCACCCGCGCCAGTGTGGACATGTTGCGGGAAACCGGATTTGAATCGATCAACATCGACCTGATCTACGGACTGCCATTCCAAACCGAATCCTCCTTTGAAAAGACGCTGGAGGAAATTATTGGACTGTCCCCAAACCGGCTGGCGGTGTTCAGCTATGCCCACGTACCGTGGATCAAGCCAGCGCAAAAAATCCTTGAGCGCAACAATCTCCCGACAGCGGAAACCAAGCTCAACCTGCTGAAGTTGATCATCGAGAAACTGACTGACGAAGGCTATGTGTACATCGGCATGGACCACTTCGCGCGACCGGATGACGAACTGGCGATTGCCCAAAACAAAAAGACTCTCCAGCGCAATTTCCAAGGTTATAGCACTCATGGCGGTGCGGATATCCACGCGTTTGGCATGTCCTCCGTCTCACAAATCCCCGATGCCTACTGGCAGAACATCAAGGATTTGAAGGAATACTACCAAGCGCTAGACACCGGCAAAGCGCCGATCGCAAAGGCCTGCCTAGTGACGGAAGACGAAAAAAAACACCGAACCGTGATCACACGACTGATGTGTGACCTGAGCCTGAACTACGAGGACGTGTCGACTCGGCTCGGGATTAATTTCCGCAATGAGTTTGCCGACGCCCTCGGGAGCCTGGAGGATATGGAGAGCGACGGGCTTGTGCGCTGCGATGACACTGGACTGACCGTGACAAATGCAGGGAGATTGTTGATCCGGAACATTGCCATGAGATTCGATCCCAACATCGAAAGCAGCAGTAACAACCGATACTCGAGGACCATTTGAAACCGGTTGCGATCATTGGCGGCGGCATTACCGGCCTGACAACTGCGCTCAAACTGAAGCAGCAGGGCATACCCTCCATGCTGTTTGAGGCTGCCGACCGTGTTGGCGGCGTCATTCAAACCGTAAGGGACGGGGAGTTCCTGGCTGAGTGTGGCCCCAATACCATTCTAGAAACTTCCTCGCTCATCGGCGAATTAATTTCGGATCTTGGTCTCGAGAATCGCCGCATTTACTCAAGTGACGAGGCCGAGAACCGATACATCGTCCGAAATAAGCGCCCGGTCAAGCTCCCCGGATCGCCGCTTGGTTTCCTGTCCACTCCCCTCTTCTCCTGCAAGGCCAAGGCGCGATTGCTGGCCGAGCCATTCATCCGGCGCGCGCCCGCCGACGAAGAGGAGAGCTTGGCCAAGTTCGTCCGGCGACGCATCGGCCAGGAGTTTTTGGATTATGCCATCAACCCGTTTGTCGCCGGGGTGTACTCGGGGGCACCGGAACATTTGTCTGTGTGTGAGGCGTTCCCCAAACTGCACGCGTTGGAGCAGCGTTATGGCTCACTGATCCTGGGGCAAATTCTCGGCGCCCGGGAGCGCAAACGCCTAGGCGGCGTCTCCAAAAAAGATGCGCCAAAGTTTTCGTTCGATCAAGGGCTGGAAACCTTGACCCGAACATTGGCCGAAAAACTGAAAGGCACGATCCGCACCGGGCAGGCAGTCAGCGAAATCACCAAAAAAAACGACTCATGGTCCATTGGCCAATCTGAGGAATATTCCGGAGTGCTACTCGCGTTGCCGGCGTTTCGACTGGCTGAACTGCGACTTGCCTGTGAATTGAGGCCGGTCAGCCTGTCAATGCTCGGCGACATCCGCTACGCACCCGTGGCCAGCGTTGTGATGGGCTTTCATCGCCAGAACGTAAAACATCCACTCGACGGCTTTGGAGCACTGAATCCGGAGGTGGAACAACTAAATTCGCTGGGCACGATTTTTTCTTCCTCCCTGTTCCCGGAACGTGCCCCGCTTGGCCAAGTTTTGCTAACGAGTTATGTGGGAGGACTGCGTGCGCCGCACCTCGTCACAAAAACATCAGATGAAATATGCAAACACGTGCTGGAAGATTTGAAAACAGTACTCGGAGTGACGGGCGAACCCACCTTCCGGCATGTCTGCGCCTATCAACAGGCCATCCCGCAATACGATGTCGGCTACGGCCGGTTCAAAACGTTCATGAAAGAGTTGGAAGGACGGATAGGAGGCCTGTTCTTCGCGGGGCATTGCCGCGACGGCGTTTCACTGGGCGACTCCATCGTCTCAGGCCACGATGCTGCTGAGAGAATTGCCTGTTATTTGAAAGCAGACAGCTGAAATGAGTACAAAAAAAGGAGTGTTGCTCGTAAACCTCGGCTCGCCGGACTCGCCTGCCGTGAGTGACGTGCGCCGATTCCTGCGTGAGTTCCTGATGGACGGCCGGGTGCTGGACCTGCCTTGGCCTTTCCGGTTTCTTCTGGTTCATTTCATAATCCTGCCCTTCCGCCCGAAAGCCTCCGCCGAAGCTTACCGGGAAATCTGGCAAACTGATGGCAGCCCCCTCGTAGTCACCAGCAAAAAAGTCCGTGAGAAACTCCAGACACTGCTTGATGTACCGGTTGAACTAGCCATGCGCTACCAAAACCCGCGTATAGAGAATGCCCTCGACAACCTACTGGAACGCGGTATTAACGAGATCCTCCTGATCCCACTCTTCCCTCACTACGCCATGTCAAGCTACGAGACAGCAGTGGAAAAAGCCAGAACCGTCCTCCTGAAAAAAGCGCCGGCAGTGAACTTGGTTGTACAACCACCATACTTCGATCGGACCGATTACATCGAAGCGCTGGTGACTAGCGCCCGCGAAAAACTGGATCGTGGATTTGACCACCTGCTGTTCAGTTTCCACGGACTGCCCGAGCGGCAACTCAAAAAAACAGACCCAAGCGGCAACCACTGCCTCGCGGCTAACGACTGCTGCTCAGGTGACCATCCATCGCACGGCACCTGCTATCGGGCACAATGTTTCAAAACCGTGAAGGCCTTCGTGCGTGAGGCCGGCATTCCACCGGAACAATACTCTGTAGCATTCCAGTCCAGACTTGGCCGCGATCCGTGGTTAAAGCCGTACACGGACATCGAACTTGAGCGCTTGGCCAAGCGGGGTACCAAGCGAACACTGGTGATATGCCCGGCATTTGTCAGCGACTGTCTGGAAACCGTCGAAGAGATCGGAATGAGGGGAAAAGAAACCTTCCTACAAGCCGGAGGTGAAGACTTGACCCTGATCCCCTGCCTTAACGAGCACCCGCTTTGGCTCGATACACTCGAAAACATGACCACCGAGTTTCT
>PVBE010769891.1_pt1 | contig 20067 bp, 4 predicted proteins | sample 1631181 | NCBI WGS metagenome assembly PVBE01 (sample SAMN08397723, study PRJNA350692) | Marine metagenome, whole genome shotgun sequencing project. | isolation source: water | place: Pacific Ocean | collected 2012-04 | reverse complement strand
TGGATCTTCAGGCTGAAGCCATCGAATCCCATCGAGACATTGATGAACAGATCGTCGACAGAAGCTTCACGTCTAGTCTTCACATCTGTGGCAAAGCAACTCAATAACAACGTTGCCTGACATTAATCCTGAGGTTCTACGCCAACCAGACGCGAAAACTCTCAGCGGCAGTCAGCTTGTCTACTGATGGATGAAAGAGCTGCCTTCCTGTGCAAAGATGTTACGCAGCAAGAGCGTTCCGCAACAAAAATGTTACGCAGCAAAAAAGAGTCCGGCTCAGGAAGATTGCAGCTCAAGAAGGTTCCATTTCGGGACGCTTCCATCTCCAGAACCATAGGCCTCTTGACTATGCCCCCCCGGGAGTAATCCATCGCCTGCCCGGACCCTGTGACCGACTGGTCCCCATCATCCGGCCACAGTCAACGTCATAACACTAGCGTTGGCTTATTGACACGAGGTCTTTATGCAGCCTTTTAGTGGGTTCAGCAGTGAAGTGCCCTCCCCAGGCACTACCAATGGGGTTGCAGAGGTTGGGGCTAATCAATCATCCCTATCATCGAGGCCCGGCCCGTTACACAAGGGGCTTTCTTTATGCCTTGGCAGGTCCTGGAGGCTGCTGCTCTGATGACGTTTTGGAGAGCAGGCAGGTTGCTAAAAATAACTATAATGAGCAGGTCTATGACATCATGGCCTCAACCAGAGTCTTAAAAAGGAAGTCATCGAATAAAGACATTGAGGCTCGCAACAGATTCGACTCCTGGCAGAATAAGAATATTGATCAAAATGCAATATAGCCGAGGCACCTTTTCTGATAAAGCCTAATAGCACGACATTCCTTCACATCAGCAAGTAAGAGTCCAAACACATGAACATCAACATAACCCTTATTCTTTATAAACAAGTGTTGGCGCAATACCCCCTCAGCCTTAAAACCAATGTCAGCAATCGACTTGATGGCCCGTGGATTGTAGGAATACACGTTTGCACAGAGCTTATGAAATCCCAGACGGTTAAAGACCTGAATCAATGCAAGCAATATCGCCTCGCCTACTCCAGAACGGATACCAAGGCCAGGCGTAAACAATCCGAATAATAATTCAGCCTTTTTTGAAACCAGGTCAATACCATCCAAAGTCAGCAGGCCAATCAGATGGTCATTAAAATCAAAAAAGCCATACTCAAGATAAGAAACAGCTCCTTCTGCGATTATCTGGCAATGATTATCTATAAGGAGTTTGGTTGATTCAAGATTCACGCTTTTATCATAAGGTCTATAGAATTGCTTGAAGAATTCATTACAAAAGTACTTATGATGTAGCTGTTCAGCATCATCTGGCTGAATGAGTCTTAGCTGCATCGATCGGCCTAAGATTGGTGAGGAATGAATGCAGATCTCGCTAGAGCGCATGGATTTCAACCAGTAATTACTTGATTCAGCTCAAGGAAAAGCTAACGATCCTATCGGTGATTCAGATTTTTTAATAGTATAGCGATTGTTAGTGGTGCCGCAAAGAATGGTATCGATAAAAAAAAGAAAAAATTAATGCCGAAACAGGTTTCAAAAGACGTTCACAAGCATGAATGGTTCGAGTGCCATCAGATCAAAAGAAATGCTAGATGAAAAAGTGACCGAGACTCAAAAACATTGCAGAACCCGGAGAAAACCATATAATAATGGCACAAGGTATAGACTATTCAGCGGGATGCGCAAATGGAAACAACAGATAGGCTAAAGGAGAGCTATCATACAAATGGCTTTATATTTCTAAAGAAAGTATTAGATATTAATGCAATTGAGTCTGCTCGACTCGCTCTACGACCCGCTGTAACAGAAGCACGAAGACAAGCGGGATGGAACGCTCAACGCCTTTCTCCACTTCAGAAGTATCCATATATTGTACATCCAAACGTCATACCTTCATTATACAAGCTTTGCCCTAAATTGCAGAGAGCTGTGGAGGTTCTGTTTAAGGATTGCATCGCACCCTGTCCAGATATGGCCAATGACCTTCATCACACTAGCCTTCTAATTGAACCTAAGACTATGAAGTGGAGCACGGGATTACATCGAGACTATCGTGATTTTAGTGACCTAGATAATCAAGAATCATTTCAGAGGTGGCAGAGAGCATGCTGTGAAAATGCAATGTTCAACCAGATAAATATTTCCTTATATGATGATGATTGCTTGTGGATCATTCCTGGATCGCACCGACGCAAGGACAATTTGATGGAGAGAGTGATAGTCTTCTCACGCTTCCTTCTTGATTACAGACTTGGCATGAGCAAAAGAATACCTTTACTTAGCACTCATCATGGTTGGTTTAAGCTTGCTCTTAAGGCTATTGGAGCAAAACAGATTATGATGTGTGCTGGAGATGCATTGATCTTCAGGAATCATATCCTCCATGCTGGCATCTATTATCCAGGTCGAATTAGAATGACAATTCATGATGCAGTATACTCAAAGAAGTGGCAAGATTTTGCAGTCTCCATCTAAGATGTAACGTATAATAAATGAGACAGGACTTCAAATATTGAGCATGGATTTCTTCAATCCTAAAAATCTAAACCTGGATGTTGTAAGTGAATGGCATGATGGCTGGCTACGCCTTATCAATGATAAGATTCCAAATGAGATTGGATTAAGGCGATGGGGCGCAGATTTTAATCATGGTCAAAATTGGTTGATTGCACCATTACTGTTAAATCCTGAATGGGAGTTGCTAAAAACGAACATAACACATGAAAATTTATTGATAGTCCACAAACTCATGAAGAAGACATACCCACTAACCTCTGAATACTTTGCAGAGTTAGTCAGCAAAAATAGACTTGCTTATGTTGCGTACAGTGTACTACTACCGGGTGCTGAATTGAAGCCACATAGACATGTCAATCCCAACTCAAGAAAGTTTCATCACTTGATCTACAGCCAGGGAGATTGCGGATTGATGTACATGATGCGATTATCAAATGGTAAATCACAAAAAAAGGTTCACTCATGGCAAGACCCTGGAGAATGCCTGGTATTCAATGATAACTGGATACATTCAGCATGGAATCACTCTGAACAGCCTCGAATAGTACTTGTGATTGATTACTCTATTCCCAAGGAAAGAATATGATAGCGAGTAGCTATAAATAACTAGGCATGAGATTTTAGCGGTTATGAATAGCTGGAAAAGAAGTAAGAATAAGCAATCCAACGATAAGGAAGGAGTGTATATCACCAATAGTAATAAAAGCTATCGTCATCAACGATCAATCCATGCCCTTGGAGTGTGAGTCGACAATCGGTTTCACACACCTTATAACTATCATCAATACGATGAAGATTTTGTCCATCATGAACAACTATCTGGCCACAACTATAAAGTATTCTTCTTTCGAGGTGTAGGCTATTTTGATTATCCTTAGATGATTGTTGAAGCATGAGTAGACCTCCACCTGTTGTAGGCAACTGAAGTGGCAATGTGAAGCTTATGGGTTCAAAAAACGAAGCGTTCTGCAATACAGGTTGGATAAGTGGTTGAATCAATGTGTGTTGACGATCTCGATGGAAGTCGGTCAAACGGTGACCATTACTATTAGCAGTGAACGTAAAGATATGCACGCCTGGTAGACACGTGTTCTGCAAGTGACGAATATTCGACTGTGGTATACCTAAGAGTCGAGAAAATACAATCGGGATAGCATTGATTATCGGGGAAACAATAGCCTTCAATGTAATATTGCTACCAGTACATCGAGAAAGGTAAATTGAATAACTAATGGCGGCATCGAGATAAGAAGGTGTACCAAGAGTATAAAAACCAAATTCGATCTGACGCATAATCCATTGATCCCGACTCATGAGGATTCTCTTAGCAAAAAATGCAGAGTTTTGCTCACTAACAAAAGGGAATTGCTTGGGATAGGACCAGCGTCCACTACATATTTCCTGAACCAACTGCATCTGGCAAATATTTATTGGAAAGGGACTCGATTAGTAATGGTTAAAGTAAGGTCTGAGAGATTTGTGAAAGTTGTTGGGTTGTAGCTTCTGGATTATCGATAGAACGTCGAATTATCTCATCGAGGTTACCGACAGTGTTAATAATCATCCGAATACGCTCTGTCGTCAAGCCAATCGTCTTCAACGTTGAATGACCAGGCAGCTGGAATAGTGTGCGAAGTTCGATCTGATTTTCATCTGATTTAGCAAGCATAAATTTCTCGTTAGCATTGTTTTGATTGACTCCAAGTTCTGTAGCTGCTCTAAGTATCGCGATTGTTGAATTGACAATATCTCGCATATTTGACTGATTTTCATCGAGAACAGCTGAAATGAATTCACGGCTTAATGGTTCATCAAGGATCGAGGCCTGAACGCCATCACCAAGCAATTGTTGATGGAAGTCTGAAAGGATGGCAGCATCTCGAGCAATGGAATCAACTTCTCTTGCAATAAATGCTGCGTAGAGTTCATCACCGGTGGGGAAGGTCTTGATCTGAACTTGGCCTCCGGTTGATTGAAGGGCATTCTTTAGACCCTGCGCTGTCGTGCTTCCTTCCAAAACTCCTACATCGCTGCCATTAAGTTGACTAATGTTGCGGATGCCTGTGTCATCATGCACTAGAACCTTAAGTGCGGTCTCAAGATATGGCATCGAGAAGTCAACGCCAAAATTTGCGTCTCTCCAAAGATTATGGCTGAAGGCACGAAGGCCTAGATCAACCTCACCATTAGCAACAGCAGCAAAGGTATTACTAAATTCATAATCTGTTTTGAGCCTTAGTAAGCTCTCATCGCCAAGAAGTGCGATTGTAATAGCCTTGGCCAGATCAATATCAACGCCCTGAGGAACTCCGTACTTATCTGGTGCTGAGAAGCCTGTATTGGATGAATTTCCACCTGTAGCTATGACAAATTCACCACGACTACGTATTAAATCAACAAGGTCACCACGGTCATCATTGTCTAGCAATTCTGCTGTCTGTCCTTCGCCATTGAATGGCAATGCGATAGAAAGGCCTCCATCAGTGATTGGTAGTGTACTGACAGGTGGCTCTGTGCGGAAATGTTTTTGCCAGGATTCAACAAGCGTTCCAACTCTGGAAATCACTTGACGAGTAAACCCTGCTGAAAGACCCAAAGCTTCTCCTAGCGAGGAAGGAGAGTTCTTATCTGTCTGCTGTTTAACATCAAGACCGAGGAATTGTCTCTGGGATGGGTCAATACTGTCAAGCTCACGAATATTAGTTTCTAGATCATTCATGATCTGAGGAATTTGCTTTGAGCTGAGCCCTAGATCCTGCGCTGCAGCTGGAACTTGTGAGATCCAATTGAGAGCATCTTTAAGTTGGCTCTGGTTTTCAGGCAAGGTGATCGCCAAAGGCTGAGGTGCAAAATGAACATCTAGAAGGGATGTATTGTCGAGCTCAAGTTGGTACCCATGTAGACGAGTTAGATCGGAAGCAATGACATCAATCTTTCCGCGCCTGAATGCATCTAGCAAACTGTGAATGGTATCTATCTCTTGGAAAACAGCTGTGATTCCCCCTTCCTCAAGGAAGGTTCGCGTGGTATCAAGAGCTGTAGAACCCGTGATAACCCCAATAATTTTTCCTTGCAGATCATTAATTGAGTGATATTTATCTGTATGGGTGAGTAAACCCTGAGTATCGACGAGATATGGCAGGGAGAAATCAATACTGTTGGAAACATCTCGACCAATTGTGCTCGTCATACCATACAGACCTAGATCAACAGATCCATCGCTCACTGAGGATATAGCCTTATGAATAGAGTTGCTTGGCAGCAACGCTAAGCGATCAGGGCTACCGGTCAGCTGCTCGCTGATAGCTCTGGCCATATGGATATTGTAACCGTCCCAATGTCCATCTGGTTCACGGAAACTTGTGCCAGGAAGGTCCGGCATGATGCCAACAACAACCAAACCACGATCTGCTATAGCCTGCTTCTGATCCACGTCACGGAACTCACTAATGATTGAATTTTGAAGTTCTTGATGCTCAAACAGTCCATCAAGCCTTAGGACGGCCTTGTCATCGATAAGAATCCGACTATAGGCTTCATTGATTTCCAAGCGAAGCTCACTCTGATCATCTAGGTTAACAAGGTTAATTCGATCTATACTTGCATCAAAGTAACTAATAGTATTAGTGGCTAGACCGTCAGCTGGTTGAGCTGAATATGTCTGTACATAGAGATAAAGATGATCGACTTCAGAATCAGAACCATCTATCGTACCAAGACTTATGTTATTGCCAGTTGAATTAGCTAGCAAGTGAAGATCATCCTCCCCTGCTCCGAGACTGACGGTATTAAGATTATCGTATAGGACTACGGTATCAGCTTCAGAGCCAGTTCTGATCACATTGCGGCCCTTGCTATCGGAATGGATGATCTGAGGCTGATTACTGGTGGAAAGCTCAACACGCCCACTAAGATATAATGCCTTTCCTTCTCCTGAGGAATGAATCGGGACTTGCTTCTGATTTGTTACTTTTTTCCTCTTTAAGCTCAATACTGTATCACTCGAAGTTGAATTGTCTAATGATGCATTAAGGGCAAATGCTCCGTCTCCAATATTCTTCAATAATTGAAGCCGTTCTGCGTCAAACTCAGATTCACCAGATATAAAGGTGACTCCAGCTGCTGTCTGAATCCATGGGGAATAGAAGCCAGCCTCTTTGGCTACCCAAGTCTTCTTGGAGAGATCTGAACCATTCATTCGCAAGCCATAATCGGCGTGGGCCACAGCATCTCTAATCGCCTGTTCGTATGCAGGATTATCACCTCGAGGAACCCCAGATAGTGTGAGTTCTTGGTTGTAATCATCATTCAATGTGAGGTCGTGTTTGATGAGCTGAACAGTATTAGTGCTTTGGCCCGAAGAGTACATCTCAAGATCTAGGATTTCTCCTTCAGTAAGGTAAAACACATCGCCAAGACCCGCCGCTCGTGAATGGTAGAGTTGAGAATGTGTAGAAACAGAATTGGTAATTTCGGCTTGAATAGAAAGTGCTGGTTGGGAACTTTCAATATTTGACCTCACATCGATATTTAGTTTTGATCCATCCTCACTAAGGGTTATTGCTTCATTTTGGCCTAAAATATCAGGGAAAGAATTTTGTGTTAAAGAATCGATCGAATCAATATGATGTTGGTTGAAATTATCATCTAGGGTAAAGCGAACATGGGAAGAATCGAGACTTGCATTGAGTAATGTGGTTATTCCGCCTAAGCCAACCCAATCAGCAGGTCCAGTGAGGGTAATCTCAATTCCGCCCTTCACATTTGCTATCTGGATATAGTCTTCAAGTTGAGAGTCAATTACGATTGAATCTTGTGTAGGATCAAAGTCATTGAGAATATTCTCACTATATCCTTGAAGTTGATCTGCGGTTAGATAAACAACATCGAAACCAGATCCTAGTGTGATGCTGTCATTACCCTGACCGATTCTAATCATGTCATGTCCATCACCAGCATCAATCTCGTCATCTCCGTTTCCCGCTCGTATGAAGTCATTCGATTTGGAACCGATTAAGAGATCAGAGCCTGCTGATGAATTGAAATAAACACCATCAATATGTAATTCTGCTGACTGCGGTGCTGCAGATGAGATGGTTCCTATGCCGGAAGGTGTAGAAGCTGATATTTTACTGCGAGCACTTAGATCTTCGAAACTCACAGTAAGTGGGTCCTGATGACTCGTTCCTCCCTCAACTTCAAAAATAGCATTGCCGTCTTGAATATCAGAGTCTGCAATATTAAAATGACTACGGTTTGAATCGAACAGGAAACCACCATGGTTGGGATGCTGTTTAGGAGCCTCACGTTTGGAGGAAGAAACGGAGAAGCGCAGCTCCTGTCCTTGGCGTAATCTAACTTGAGTATTGGAATTCGAGAAGAGGAGTTTGCCACGGTAGTCATTAATAACACCTATGCTCGTGATGAAAGCGTCAGAAATATCATCTACAACGTTGGAACCATCGCTGGAGAGTGGCTGGCCATCAGCATTGACAACATAGACATGGACGTTTGCGATGTTGTCACGGAAATACGAGGTATCAATGATACTGAGATCAACAACAACTTGTTCGCCTGATTCTGATTGCAAGCTTATAGATTGATCATTAGCTATTAGTCGTGCATCAGCGTCTGTTGCAAATTGACTCTGATCAACATTCAGTCGAACTCGTTCGACTGAATGTTGATCACCAGATATTGAAGAAGGTTCATTGAGAAGATGGATTGAATGGTGGTCAATATTTCGTTCTAACTGTAGAGTTGAAGTTGTGTTATCAGGAAGTTTATTAAATGGTTTGATGTCCTGCTGATCTGTAAAGATGAGCATTTCCGAAAGATCACTGATTAATCCGAAACTACTTCCATGATGTCCGATAAGGGCTAAGGTTTTACCTTTGTAGAGAAGTTCACCACCTACGATCAAAAAGTCTTTTGCTTGGGCCTTAGGGAAATCAGAACGCCGAGCAACAAGGACGTCACCCTGTTCAGGCTGGAAGTCAATAAAGATGTCTGTTCCTTGATCCGGTGAATGCAGAATAAACTGATCAGCACCTGTGCCACCATAGATAAGATTATTTCCAACGACCCCATCTAAAACGTCGTTACCGGATCCTCCATCCAGCTGGTCATTACCAATGCCTCCTTTAAGTATATCTTGACCACCTTGTCCTAATAGTCGATCATCACCTCGTTCACCATAAAGGTTGTCATGACCCATACCGCCAAAGAGATGATCGGCTCCGTCTCCACCATAGATTGTATCGTTGCCGATTCCTCCATCCAAGTGATCGTTCTGAGCATTGCCATCAAGTTGATCATCACCACCATCACCATATAAACGGTCTAGGCCTTCATGTCCGTTGATCTGGTCATCTCCCCAGAGGCCTCTCACCTCTTCTGAAGGATCATTATTGGTATATGTATCTGTCGTATAGGAGAGTGATTTTGTCAGAGTCTTACTAGTGTCATGGTTGCTGTGTAAAGAAGAAATAGCATCAACGCGATAAACAGCTGATGAATTCGTTCGATCAATTGCATAACCACTATCAGTGAAACGAAGGTTAACGGCTACTCTTGAGTAATCTGAGTCTATATGTTCAGGTAGCGTTAATTTTAAAGCAACGGACTTCAAAGATTTACCGATCATAATGCTGCCAATCGAATCAGCCTTCCTTCCATTGATCATGGTTCCTGAGGGAGCATCGATGCTATAAACAACTCGTAAATTATGATTAGGAGAGGGTTCAGATGAGGAAATAAGGAAAGTAGCTGTATCACCCGCTTTCAATCGTTGAGTTGTTTGAGTTTCAATTTGAACAAGGTGATTACTAGAAACTTGATTGTCATTGACGAGCTTACCATCCACCAAACCATCGAGATAAACGGATAAGTCCTTGTTAGTTATCTCACCATTGAGCAGTTTAGGTATAGCATTAGAAATCATTGTAACCATATCACTCTTAATTTTTGCCATCGCTGGTATCAAGGCTCTTGGTGAGACGTTGGAGAATCCAAATTGACTGGCATAGGCCTGAACGTTATCGAGTTTAGCGTATACATTATCTAGCAAATCAACAACAGAATTACGTAGGTCTGAGGTCAATCTAAAGGTGGAGAATGATGGATTAGATGCTTGCGCTTGACTATTTGGCGATATTAGATTTGTTAATATGGCCTGAACAAGAATAGTCCTAGCTTCTTCGACAGGGAGTGATTCAATTGACTTGATATCAACCTCCTTAAGTGCTTTCGCCATACCCAACAGTGCCTCTAGTTGTTCGTTTCCATTGAAAGATGCAATTGTTGTGACGCTGAGCAGCAATGCTGAGAGGCTTACATGTGAGATAACTTGTTGAAATGCGTTGGGATCTCCGCCAACAAGGGCTTCATAAGGGTCATACGGAGTGGATTGACTAGGCTCATCGACCACAGAAACATTGAAAATCTCTTGAATTATTCGATTGGACTGTTTTTCAACCCCTACTCGATCCAGGAGGTAGGACAAGGTTGTTACTGGTGTGAGCTTTTTATTTGAATTGTTACCAATAAGAATTAAGTCTGAGAACTCTTCTGCCGAGAATGAGTCAATGCCTCCCTTGGAGACCAAAGTCAAATCTTCATCTTCGATTGTTCCATCCTGATTTAGGTCCAACTCCTTAACCAAAGCTTGATCAACAAGAATGGTGAAAGAACCATCAGATTCAGTAATTACTGTAGGTTCATTTTCATCAGCTTTGAGATTTTCGTTGATATCTATGAATACGGTCGATCCAGCCAGTGGCGAAGCAGAGGCAGAGCCTTTGGCAATATCAACTCCGGTTTTGATGATTTGAACTGATGATTTATCGAGGTCAAGAAAAGATCCATTGTTCGGATTATTTTTATTAATCTCTTTTGCGTATACAACCTCACTGTTTAGAGAAGGTGAGTTGGCTGAACCTGGAATTTCTTCAGACGAACCGACGAACGAAGTAACCAGGTCATCCGCCGCTACATCAATAAGGTCTAATTGTAGCTGTTGTTCTTCACTCGTTGAAGCACGGCGCCAATTAGGTGTAATTGTATTGCTAATGATTGATTCAAGCTGATAATCCTCATATTCATTAGCCATAAGGATATCCTTGGACTGCGATAAGTCATCACCAGCCTTGATAGAGGCATGCTTACTAAAGAATTCTACTATTTCCGCATCAACAGCTGTTGTCGCTAAGCAGCGATAAGAGTATAGAGATTGATTGAGATCAAAATGAGTATAGAAAGCAGGGTCTTCGTCAGCCTCTGATCTCAAAACAAAAGAAACGTTAATTCCATTGATCTTGTCTGGCAAGACAAAGTTTTGTTGATTACTGAATTGGGAATTTCTTTGTATGGCTTGATATTGATTGGATTCATTCGTTGCAGGTTGTGTAATTAGATCAAGGTTGCTTAGAGGTTTTTCATGCTGCCCTTGCGCCAAAGCTTTCTCAACTAAGCGGAAACCAGCGGGACTGGCTAGTGTTAATTGGTTAGAATCAATCAATGGTAACTCAACAGCATCTGCATTTCCTATATCATTGTATTTAATATCGAGAGATTCAGTTGATAATTCAAGTACATTTGGCAACCATTCATAGTGATTGGCGGCGAGTTTTATGTTGTCTCGGGCATGTAGGACGGAAGAGCCACTATCAACTTCTGAATCGATAATAAGTGAATTAAGTGCACTTAAGTCGATCGAAGTGGCTGAAATATCTCCAGGGTCAGAGATATCAATGGAACCACCTTCATGGTTAATTTTTAGCGGCCCAGTGCTACTGATTCTATTGAGTTTAAGGCTGCCTGGTCTTAAGATCGTAAGGTCTATTGGAGCATCTTCATCTGTAAGAGAAGCTGTAAATTGATTGAGTTGCTGAAGATTAAACTGAATACCAGATTGTGCAAGTACATTCAACGAAGCGATTTCTCGAGACTCATCAGAGATTCCATTAATAGAACCTGTTGATGCCTCTAAGATAAGGTTTCCACCTTCCGCCTGTTCTACTCCTTTGAGGTTAATATCTCCTGAACTTGAAGTGATTTTGACATCGCCAGATCCGATCTTGAGGTTCTTGAGATCAATGCTCCCTGAATTACTATAATTAACAACCTTACCGCTAGAAGTAAGATCAAGATTGACATTACCATCAGTTGATTGGTCAATCGAAAGGTCACCACGTGTTGAAACTGTCAACTCTGGGGTGTCAACTGCTAAGCGGGCATTGCCCTGGCTTTTAAACTGAATTGATGGTGCTCTAAGCTGAATGTTCGTTAGGTCTAATGTTTCATCTGTTGATAGGTCAAATTTGATATTGCCAGTATTGTTTAATTGGAAGCCATCTTTTAAGACCTCAAGCGATTCGGCATAAACAGTAAAATCTCCTGTTTCAATGCTATTTTCAAGTCTTACAGTAGCCAGTGATCTCATCTCAACTGGGGTCGAACTATTTAAGGCCTCTACATTTATTCCTGCACCCGCAACGGAACCAGAATTTATAGTCCATGAAGATATCTCTCCTTTAGAATTGACGGCTGTTGAAAGCAATAGGTCATGGTCTGAATGAATCTCATTAACACTAACGTCATGATCTTTTGTTTTGAGTTCAAATTTATTTGCCCAGAAGCTTGTGGTTTTCTCTGCTGGCAACTGTAGCGTATCGCTCTGTAATCTAAGGTAAGCTATTGGTGTGAAGGAGAACTCGCTAAGATTCAGATTGCCGGCCGAAGTGCTGATATTTAGGGTCGAGAGTTTCTCTTTTTCAACACCGGTTATAGTGGTATCACTCAATACATCAACATCACCTGCAGCAGAAACCTGAAAAACTTTTGCTCGTAGATTCGTTGAAGTGTCTGATATCTCGGTATCGCCAAACTGAACAGCTCCTGCTGTAATGACAGACAACTGCCCAGATTGTTGATCAATGGCATCTGAGCCATTACTGATTCGATTGGAAGACAATCGCCTTGATTTTTTATCGGTGAGATCAGGGTTATCACTTAAGGTTTTAATAGAGCCCGAGACAATAAGAGGCTTCGTATCTGTGGTTTCAATTTGTACATTTCGTCCTATGAGACTTTCGAAGGGAACAGCGTCGGATACCCTGTAGTCCTTAACATAATCTACATTCACACCGGTTGTGACTTGTTGTGTTTGATACAAGGGTTGTTGTGTTAACAGTGGTTTTAGATGAGATGTATTTACAAGCTTTGTTACATCCTCTTGGTGGTAGATTGGCTGACTGTCAATCACAGCCTCTGGTATTGTATTGACCTTGAATGATAGATTGAGGCGGCTATCGTTTAGATCGAGTGACTTGGATCTCCAATCGTAGGTGTAATCCTGTTTGTTCTCAACAATCGGGGTGGATGACCAGTAGGCATCTTGAATGTAAATAGCCTTACTGACACTGTTGTTAGTATCATTAAATGAGCCACTATTGCTCAAAGTTAAATAATTCTCGTTATTTCTACTCTTATCTGCGGTTCCTCCCCAGTCATCTGGTTGGCCACCGCTCCAGTTAAGCTTAGGGAAAGTGACTGAATAGGCTCCCTTATTAAGACGCGCGACATAATTACCATAGTTATTATTGGGTGCAGTGTCTTTCGTTTTTCTAGGTTGGCTCGTATTGTAAAAACGCTTAGAATAGACATCATTCAAACTACCATTTGTTAGCATTTCCAGGAATGCTTCCCCTTGGCGATCTGAATTCTCAGCGTCTACTGGATTTCTGGTAGTAGACTTTTCTTTCGTTTTCGTTACAGTCCTGGTTTTAGTGTCCTTGCCATCCTTATATTCTTCTTTTACTTTGTAATCCTCCTTGTAATAAACTGTGAATGACGGGTTGCTGTTGTCTGGTTGGCCACTGCTCCAAGAGATGTTAGTTGTATTTCTGGTACTTACAGGTGAATTATCAAGCCATCTAAATGTTGAGTTGGAATCTCTATTGGCACCGAGCCAAATATTTCCATACTTTGCAAGATTTTGCAGTTGAGTTTTAGCGGTTGAATCAGTAATTTTTGCCAGGGTACCATCTCGGCCTTCCGCCATTGCTTTTGCGTTAAGCCATGTATCTGCCTCATCTGTGGTTCGATACTTTGTTTTGCTCCCCCAGTCATCACTAATTTGCGTCCCATCTTGATAGTACCAAGTTGAATTATTTGGTTGTTGGTATCCGGAGACATAAGCAGCTGGAACTCCACTGTTGCTCAAGGCTTGCTTTGCCGCTATACGCTGTGTGTCCCTTTGTATCTTGGCAAGGAATGATGTGCCGATGAACCGATCACCATTTTGCTGACTATTAATGACGTAGTTAGCTGTCGGTGAATAATTCGTTGGCCTTGCAATTTTTAAATTGTTTGCACCATTGTAACCGGCAACATTCTTGATCAGGTATCGGCTAGGCATAAACGAGGCAAGATAATTAATACCAACTTCTGTTTGCCGAGCGGATCCCTTATTTCGTTGATTGCTGAGTGAACTCGTTTGCTGTAAGTATAATTCAGATGCCATCAATCCAGGCGATTGAGGAGGTGTTGATTGAGCACCGTTGATCTGTGGAGCTATACCTTGATGGCTGCCAAAGGCTGCGCTGAAATTAGTAAATTCAGAGCTTGTTGGCAGATATTCAGTCGGGCTTTGCTGACTCCAATCAGGTTCCCTCGTTGTTGCATGATTTTCAACTGAAGTATTTCGCGTAATGGTTCCATCTTCTGCAATCAAGATCTGGCCATTATTTATTGCGTATGAGCGAAGTCCGTTTGAATTATAGTTCAGTTTCCAGCTGCTCGGCCCAGCGTCATCATCGGCAATGCTCTGACTAAAACTATACTGTTGATTATCACCAAATCTGCTAACCTCGTCCATTTCGCTCTTATTAATCTGTGCACCAATAAACGCAGAATTCTGTTGGATGTAATCAACAGTCGCAGTATCGACTTTGCTGCCAACAGTTTCCTTGGAGATTGACTGATCGCCGGAATTGACTAATGACGCAAGCTTGATGCCATTGCTGACTGATAGAGAGTCAACAGCATACGCTTCATCAGTTGTGTCTGAGTCTAGTGTACTCCCAAAGCCAAGCTTAAGATCTTTAATTCCAGCAGGTATTTTGACAATAACTTCAAAAGCCTGATCATTATCTCCAGCGACACCTGCACGCTTACCATAATCTTTTCCAGGAATAAGTTCCCACTCATACTTTGATTTTACTCCGCTTACAGTTGTTTTGCCACTCCTAGATGCCTTCTCTTCTTTATTCATATCTAGTGCCACATCCATTACCTTCTGATCATTTATGAACAATTGGAAGCTCTCATCTTCCCAGGAATCCATCCGATAGAGCTCAAAGCTGATCGTCCCTCCGTTGCCATTTAGTCTGTAGTTTTTCCATGCATCTTGGCCGTTGCTCTTTACTCCTTTTGCAAACGGGCCGATGAAGTTTGAATAAAAATCTTCTTGGCCAATCTGTGCTTTTCCACTGGCAAAATTCCAGCCCTTGCTCACAGCTGCTTGCGAACCCTCAAAGTTTTCATTACTCACCACCATCGCGAGTGGATCTGTTTTTCCTTGAATCGCGTAACCAGCAAGAACACCGGAGACTGGCATCCAGATGCGATCAGGGCTCGATTCCCATGGATTGCTAATATCAGTAATCGTTAATTGGCCATTCTTCAGTACATTTTGTTTGAAGTTAGTTAGATTGGCCGTAAACAGTGGCTTATAGCCAAGAAAATCGATGACGGCATCTCGATATTTTGTAAGATAATCTTCCCAGTTGGCGTTTGCATCTGGTGCTGCACTGATGTCTTGATAGGAAGACCACGGAATATCGCTGATCTTAAAGTCAACACCAGGTATAAAGTATTCCTTGACGATACCCGATGCATTGTTATAGAAGGCATCCTGATTTAAGTTCAGCTCATAACTGGTCCATTCACTGCCAGTTTGGGTTTTATTGGTTCCAATCTGCACCACGTCTGTTGTACTCACTTCCTGAGTAGATGTGATCGTTTGCAATCCTACGAGCGCATCATTTTCTAGATTGCTGTTAAGCGTTGTCAGCTCAACAACTTCATCATTTAACTTCAGGCTGAATTGATTGTTGTCGATAACAGCCACTGTATAAGCAGTCGCTTGATTGACCAACTCAGTTCCTGTTCTTGTGGACAGCAAGCCTGCCCGTCCAGCTGCGAGGTTGGCATCTGCTCCTTTGTCGTAATAAAGAATATCTCCATCTTTTAGATGATGCGGGAGCGGACTTCCTCCGATTCCAACATAGGCAAACTGGTTTTCATCTGCATCCAAGACCAGTTTCACATCTCCTGCAAATCCCATTCTCAGTGGCGCAAGCGTCGAGCCCTGAGCCATACTCATTTGCGTTATTTTTGGTGTGATATTTGTTGGGCTATTGGTTTCTCGCCAGCCAGGCCTGGTTGGATCTGCTGAAAGAGTGAGCGCTTTTGAATTGAGAATGAGATCGCCTTCAACCTGAACACTTCCAGCTTTTGTGATCAAGATATCTCCTGATGTTGCCAGTTTAAGGCTGCCTGTGGAGGTAACCTCGCCAGTGATCTTGATATCTCGTTCGGTACTTAGTTCAGTGCCTGCTGATTTATTCTTAGGATTGAGATCTACAAAACCTTTGATTGTTATATCTCCAATCGCTGGAAGTGTTAACTCGTTTGTGCTTAGGATTGCTCGACGCAGATCTGTTCTGGTGCGACCAATCAGAAGGTTGGCCGTTTTAGGCGACTGCAGTGTTGCCTGATCAGAAATAATCCATGATTCCCGTAGAATGTTTAGATCGCCAGCAGTCGCTGAAACATTGAGACTACTTGTCTGGAGATCACCACTGATATTAACTGATTTGCTCTCTAGTGTAATGGTTGAGTTTTTACGTTTCACTTCTGGTGAGAAATTAGCCAGGGCTTTCTCATTTTGGCCTTTAAGGTTATCTGCCAGCGCAAGATTAATTGACACCTTGTTGCTTGCATCTTCCGCTGAGGCCGCAAGGCTGAAGCTATCCTGATCAATTCTGATCACCCAATAACGTCCTGCATTGACGAGCGGTTGAAGTGCTCCAGCTTGAATTCCATAAAAGCGAATCTCTGCCCCTGTTTTCAGCCCGTGCTTTGCAACCGTAATCGTATTCTGACTTTCATCAATGCTTGAAACCGTGGCGGTTATAGACCTGCTATCTGCCGCTGAAACCGGAAGGATTGAACCAGCAAGCGTCAACGCACCAGCCGTTGCTTTTATTGTCACATCATCTGCAATGATTGCCCCTCCACTGGCTGGAATCGATGGTTGATCGGCATAAACAGGGCGTTCATTATTTGCAAGAACCTTCTGCTCTTTGTTGGTGAACTTTCCGGCTTTGTTTACCCGGTATCCATGTCGATTGACAAGCGTCTTGTTTGCGGTTTCGTATAATTCGTCGGCTGTAGTTATATCTCCCGTTGTTGCCGTTAGTGATATTGCCCCTCCTGAGCTGATTGGTGCGTCAGAATTAATCGATCTCCCGGCAGTGATTGTGATACTGCCACTGTTGGTCGTTCCTAGGGTTGTGGATTGAATGACATCGGATTGATCGCCGATCGCTGTGTAAATCTGGGCTCCGAGTAGGCCAGTCAAATCAGCTAAGGAATTAAGCCTCAGATCGCCTGATTTCGCTGTAATTTCTACAGGCAGTGCGTTGAGTGAGCGTAAGTCGCCATCAATGTTGATCGAGCTGGCTTCAAATTGATATGCCTTTTTGTTGGTATCATCGTTGCTGGCAATGATGATCGACCCAGATCCAATCTGGATGTTCCCTGTGGTTGTTAATTCAAGATTTGGAACGCTTAATTGAAGTTTCTTTTCACCTTCGCCAATGGTGATATCACTGCCAGCGTTCAGGGTTATCCCTATTGAGCTGGAATATGTTGGGATGCTATTGAGATCATCACTGCCGGTGATTGTGAGCTTGCCGCCAGCAATGTATTCGATCGTTTCTAGATTTTCTGCAGCTGAACTTTCAGCCAACGCACTGAGCACAAGATCTCCCGCTTTATTGATCCGCATCGTTTTGGTGCGTCCCAGCAAGTTAAAGTTGGCAAAGATATCCTTTCCACCTTGCTCGCCTATCGCTTCTAGGCTTACGACTGGAACATCGACAGCTGCATTGATATTGAGTGGATCAGCAGCCTTGGATTGATTCAGTTGAACATTCAAGCTGCTTTCAGGATCACTGTTAATCGCTCTAAATCCTCCATCCCATTGCAGAGATTGAAGCAGCATGTTTTCTTCGCCCAACGAGAATAAGGTATTCTTTGTTTTCGTTTGAATTGTTGCTGGAGCAATCGCCTTGATTGTTCCGCCCGCATCATTGCCAAAACCACCCAGTTGTTCCAGCCCCGTTGACTTCTTGAGCTTGAGGCTGAGGCTGAGGCCGCTGTCTAATCGAGCACCCACTTGATCAGGTTTCAAGGCAATCCGCAGGTTGCTTCCACGTAGCTCTACAACCGGAATCATCTCCCCTGTAAGACCCGCATTTGCAGCCGCGCTGCTCACAGCGCCGTTGATCGCTACCAACAATGCGTTGAAATCTTTGAACGTCTGCGCTTGAACCGATGCCGTGAAGCTTTTTTCCTCTGCTGTTTTACTACCAACCACAAGTGCCAGATCCATCCTGGCTGACAGCGTTCCATTCAACAGTTTCACTGGTGCTGTTTCCTTCGCTTCAATGCTGAGGCCCGCCTGATCCCCCGGCAGCAGAATCTTGGCGGCGCTGAGCTCGAGCGGGAAGTTATTGCTTCCCTCGTCTCCCAATTGCAACTGAGCGATCGGCGACAAGCGCAATTTTGCCGACGGCGACGTGAGCTTGATGCTTAATCCATCTCTTGCGATCAGATCATGAAGAATCCGTGGTGATTGAGGAGCATTGATCTTGATCGTCGGTGCCGCCATCCAGGCCCCGGAAATGACTTCATCTTTTTGATCGTCTCCAGACCCTTCCGTGATGCCTCCGAGAACGATGGATTCCGTGCCTTGACTGGCAGCAGTGAGTGAAAGTGCTGCCGTTGATTTTGCATCCAGTTCAATATGTTTGGACTGGATGTTCGAGCCACGAACGCTTGTGCCTTTTGCATCGCCAGACGGCGTAGCCGTCGTGCTCGGGGTCAGATCGGTTAGAGCCTTGTTGACCCTCCCACCGGCGATAAGCAGACCGGCCGCGTAGATGCCCTGGTCGTCGTTTGTTCCGCTGGCGACCAAGCTCAGATCAGAACGGCTCACAACGCCACCGGATGGAGTGATGTTGATGCTCTCGGCTGTGATCGAGGTGGCCCCGCCAACGGCTATTGCGCCCTTGAGCTCAAGGCTGCCGGCCTTGAGACTGAGATTTTCTGTTGTTGACAGACGTGACCTCCTTCTGCGATTCAACCGTCGCCGTGCGGCTTTTTCCGAATTCAGCCAATTTGCGCCATTCTCTGTAGCTTCAGCATTGACAAGCAAGCTGCCAGCCAGTGTGGCTTTGCCTGCAACGTCTATTCCCACAGGTTTTACGCCTTTGACATTGATCTGCGATGTTGTTGTGCTGAGCAGATCACCAGTTGACACCTGTAGGTCAAGGGCATCAGAAACCGTGATTGCACCGAGCAGCATCATGCCTGTTGTCGCGGCCGTGCTGCTGAGCTGGAGATCACCCGTCTCTAGCGTCAGATTCCCGTTCAGAACGATTGGATGAACGCTCGCAAGATTCAGCCCTGTGGCCGATTTGAGTGTGATCGAGCCACCAAGCAGGATGTTGCTGCTCAACTCTCCATTGTCTGATGCGCCATCGACACTTTCATTGGCGAGGCCTAGCTCGACGAGTTGACTGAGCTCTTCAGCACTGAGATGATCGCTTACCTTGATCAGCGCTTTTGCTGGATCATTAAGGTTCATCTGTAAGGGCCCGCTGGCGTCGAGCACCCCTTTGAGAGCGATGGCATCCGCATCAAGATTCAGCGAGCCTGAACCTGCTGCGTTGATCGTCGAGCCCACATCGCTCTGAATCCATCCGCCGGCCTTGAGGCTGTGAGGCTCACCCCCGGATCCCGTGGTGAGTTGCGCGCCAGTAGACAGCAGCAGATTGCCGGCTGCCGTCAGCTTGACGGCACCAGAAGAAGTGAGCAGCGGCAGGTTGATGTTGAGATCGCCAAGATTTGAGCCACTGGCCTCAGTGATGATCTCAATATCGGCCTGGCTACTGAGGCCCTCGAACTGAAGGCTGTTGGTGCGATCCGCTGCGCGATCGACAGCCAGATTGCCCTGATTGATCAGATGGAAGCCATCGGCTCCACTGCTACCAGCCAAGCTGCTGATCATTGTGCGCAGAGGTACCGAGGTCGTGCCGACGCCTCTGAGCGTGTTGATCACCAGCTGGCCGCTCGTGATAACGGGTTGATCGCCGGATGTTGTTGCAAACAGCTCACCGCTCAACCAAACCTTGCCTCCTGGCAGGTTGACATCATTGAGAAGAACTGGGGTT
>PVBE010341210.1_pt1 | contig 20069 bp, 17 predicted proteins | sample 1631181 | NCBI WGS metagenome assembly PVBE01 (sample SAMN08397723, study PRJNA350692) | Marine metagenome, whole genome shotgun sequencing project. | isolation source: water | place: Pacific Ocean | collected 2012-04 | reverse complement strand
GGGCGCGGCGGGCAACGAGCTCGATCCGCTGGGCCCCTTCGGCCCGGGCGGTCCCCCGCCGGGCGGCCCCGGTCCCGGTGGCCCCGGTGGCCCCGGTGGCCCCCGCGGCCCGGGCGGCCCACCCCCCGACGCCCTCGGCCGCCGCCTCGACCTGGTCCACGTCGCCCGCGCCACGGTGAGCTGGCGCGCCAGGAGCTGGCTCGACGTTGGCCTCTCCTGGCGGTTGATGTTCGGCTCCAGCAACCTCGACGACGTGGAGGATTACTCGCGGCATCAGGTCATGGCCACGGCCGTGTTCCGCTGGGGGGCCGGCGGCATGGAGCCGCCCAGGCTGAAGCTGCCCGAGGAGTCTCTCCGGGCGGAGCACACCCTGCAGGTGACCCACTTCTCCCGGGACGCCAAGAAGGTGGCCCTGGTGGGCTCCTTCAACGGCTGGGATCCCACCCGCGACGTCATGCTCCAACACGAGGAGTCCTGGAGCGCAGAGATCGATCCCCCCCGGGGTCTGCACCAGTACATGATCTGGGTCGACGGCAAGATCGTGGCCCCCCAGGACTGCGCGCGCTGGATGCCCGACGGCTTCGGCGGGCGGAACTGTGTCTTCTATGCGGGAGGCGACAAATGATACGAACCATGTATCCTTTTACTCGCCCGGTCGTATTACAGCCAGGACGACAGATGAGACGCCACCATCACTCATACCTGTGGTGCGGCACATTGTGGTGCGCCGCGCTGCTCCTCTGGTCTGCCCCGGCCGGGGCGGACGCCTTTGACAAGCTGCTGACCAGCACGGCCAGGGAGGGCCTGCCCACCAACGCCCTGCGCAGCAAGATCAAGGAGGGCCGGGCCAAGCGGATCCCCGAGCCCCGCATCCGCATGGTGGTGCAGCAGATGGTGGGGCACATGCGCACGGCCCGCAAGTGGCTGAAGAAGGGGAGCAAGCGCCCCGTGCCGCCGCGGCTGCTGGTCTCGGTGGCCCAGGCCCGCATGGCCGGCCTGCCGGTGACCGACCTGCGCTCTCTGGCAGGCCCCAAGCAGCGCACCGTGGCCCACCGCCGGGTGGACTCTCTGGTGGACATGCACCTGCGCGGCTACCGCGGCAAGCCGGTGGTGAGCCTGGTCCAGCGGGTGCAGGTCAAGGAGCTGAGCGTGCTGGGCAAGACAGTGGACGCGCTGCGCAAGAAGTCCGGCATGACCCACGTCCAGGTCACCAGCACCCTGCTCAAGGTGATGAAGCCGCACAAGGGCTCGGTGCTCCGCGCTGCGCGGCGCTTCCCGGCCCATCGCGGTCCGGGCGGCGGCGGCCCCCGCGGCCCCGGCGCAGGCGGCGCCGGCCCCCATCCACAGCCCAAGGGGCCCCCTCCCAAGCGGTAGGCGGCGCCCTCCTCATATCCCCCGCAAATAGAATGGCGTGCCCCACGGCGCCAGGCTAGGCTTCGCTCATCATGACGAAACATGAGCATGAGATCTCGCTGAGCCGCCTCGGCTGCGGCGAGCTGATCTACGAGCTGAGGCAGCGGTTCGAGGCGGTGCCCGCCGGAGGCACGGTGCGCGTGATCACCGAGGACGCCACCGCCCACTCCGAGATCCCGGCCTGGTGCCGCATGACCGGCCACAGGCTGGACGCCGCCGATCCCCCCCACTACTTCATCACCGCGCGCTCCGCGGAGCCCGGGCAGAAAGGAGACTGAAACATGGCTGGAAGATTTTGCGTGACCCTGACCAACTGCATGCAGGATCCCGACAAGGCCACCGTGGCCTTCGTGGTGGCCAACGCGGCCCTCGGCTGCGAAAAGGAGACCATGGTCTTCCTCAGCAGCGACGGCGTGCTGGCCGCAATCAAGGGGGAGTACGACAAGATCGACGTGGGCGAGCCGTTCTCGCCGCTCAAGGAGCTGGTGGAAAAGTTCGTGGCCGGCGGCGGCAAGATCCTGGCCTGCACGCCCTGCGTGATCAAGCGCGACTACGCCGTCGAGGACCTGGTGTCGGGGGCAGAGCTGGCCGGCGGCGCGGCCCTGGTGGAGTGGCTCAGCGACGACCCCGCCTGCGTCGGCTACTGACGCTTCCCCGCGGATTCATCCCCCCCGCCAATCCGCCCGCCCAGCCGTCGGCGACCGTCCCCGAAAAGCGCCACGCGCCCCTTGTCTAGCGGGGCAAGATCGCGTTAGAAACCCATCCATGTTCAAACGAATTCTCATTGCCAACCGGGGCGAGATCGCCCTGCGTATCATCCGCGCCTGCCACGAGCTGGGGGTGGAGGCCGTGGCGGTCTACTCCGCCGCTGATGCCGACTCCCCGCACCTGGCCGAGGCCGACGAGACGGTGTGCATTGGGGGCTCCAAGAGCGCCCAGAGCTACCTCAACATGACGGCCATCCTCCAGGCCGCCGAGCAGACCGAGGCCAAGGCGATCCACCCGGGGTACGGGTTTTTGGCCGAGAACCGGCTGTTCGCCGAGCTGTGCCAGCAGCTCAAGTTCACCTGGATCGGCCCGCCGCCCCACGTGATCCAGCTCATGGGCGACAAGGCCACGGCCCGCGAGACCATGAAGAGCGCCGGCATCCCGGTGATCCCCGGCTCCGATGGCATCATCTCCAGCGTGGGTGAGGGCAAGGCCTTCGCCGACGCCGCCGGCTACCCGGTGCTGCTCAAGGCCACCGCCGGCGGCGGGGGCAAGGGCATGCGCGTTTGTCGCTCGGCCGACACCTTCGAGGAGCTGTTCCAGCAGGCCTCCATGGAGGCGGGCAAGGCCTTCGGCAACCCCGGCCTCTACATGGAGAAGTACATCGAGGGCGGGCGCCACATCGAGTTCCAGTTCATGGCCGACGGCTTCGGCAACGTGGTGCACCTCGGCGAGCGCGAGTGCTCGGTGCAGCGCAACCACCAGAAGCTGGTGGAGGAGTCGCCCTCGCCGTGCATCGACGAGGCCAAGCGCCACGAGATGGGCACGCTGGTCTGCAAGGGCATGGCCGCCGTGGGCTACGAGGGCGCGGGCACCATGGAGTTCCTCCGCGACGACGGGGGCAACCTCTACTTCATGGAGGTCAACACCCGCCTGCAGGTGGAGCACCCGGTCACCGAGCTGGTCACCGGCGTGGACCTGGTGGCAGAGCAGCTCAGGGTGGCGGCCAACCACCGCCTCTCCTTCACCCAGGACGACGTCAAGCTGTCGGGCCACGCCATCGAGGTGCGGGTCAACGCCGAGGACCCCTACGACGGTTTCAAGCCGTCGCCGGGTCTGGTGAAGAGCTTCTCGCCGCCGGCAGAGATCGACGGCGTGCGGGTGCGCGTGGACACCCACGTGCAGCCCGGCTACCGCATCCCGGTGTACTACGACTCCATGATCTGCAAGCTCATCGTGGCCGGCGACGACCGCGACGCCGCGCGGCTGGGCATGATCAAGGCCCTGGAGCAGTTCACCCTCGAGGGCATCAAGTCCACCATCCCGGTGCACCTGCAGATCATGGCCAACGAGGAGTTCGCCTCCGGGACCTACGACACGGGGCTCATCCCCCGCATGCTGGGTTAAAGGAGTTTCAAATGGCAAAAGTGATCCTCCACCCCGTCGGCACCTCCCTGGAGGAGGCGGGCGCCCAGGACTACGACAAGAACCTCGCTCGCATGACCGAGCTCAACGACACCCTGTCCGAGCGGCGGGCGGAGGTGCACGCGGGCTGGGGGCCCAAGTACGTGGACCGCGTGCACGCCAAGGGCAAGATGACCTCCTGGGAGCGCATCGAGGCGCTCAAGGATCCGGGCACGCGCGTGTTCCCCATCGGCACCTTCGTCAACTACGGCGAAATGTTCGGCGACGGCTCGTCAGCGCGGCCGTCGCCGTCTGCCGGCGTGATCACCGCCTTTGTGCGCGTGGAGGGCCGCTACACCGTGGTCATCGCCAACGACAACACCGTGGCCTCCGGGTCGTGGTGGCCGCGCACGCCGGAGAAGATCATCCGCGCCCAGGAGGTGGCCCTGCGGCTGAAGATCCCGGTGATCTACCTCGTGGACTGCTCGGGGTTGTTCTTGCCGGAGCAGTCGCGCACCTTCTCCGGGGCCAAGGGCGCGGGCCACATCTTCAAGAAGAACTCGCAGCTATCGGCGGAGCACGTGCCCCAGATAGCGGGCGTCTTCGGCGACTGCATCGCGGGCGGCGGCTACATGCCGATCATCTCGGACAAGGTCTACATGACCGAGCAGGCCTACATGGTCATCGCCGGCGCGGCGCTGGTCAAGGGGGCCAAGTCCCAGCAGATCACCTCGCTGACCATCGGCGGGCCGGACATCCACGTGCACATCAGCAACTGCGCCGATGAGCGGGTGCCCGACGACGCGACCCTGCTGACCAAGATCCGCGACGAGATCCGCAGCCTGCCGACCTCGGCCGTGGACTACTACCGCTTCGGCGCAGCGCCCGCGGCGCCACGCTTCGACACGCTGCAGATGAACGGCATCCTGCCCGCGGACCACCGCGTGATCTACGACGTGCGGCAGGTCATCGCGCGCATCTCCGATAGCTCGCTGTTCGGCGAGATCATGGCCCACACCGGCCGCGAGATGGTCACCGGCATCGCGCGGATCAACGGCCTGTACGTCGGCATCATCGCCAATAACCAGACCCTGATACCACACCCGCGCAGGTCGGGGCGCAGCCGGCCGGGCGGCATCCTCTACCAGGAGGGCATCGCCAAGATCTCGGCGTTCTCCCGGGCCTGCAACGACGACGGCATCCCGATCCTCTGGCTGCAGGACATCTCGGGTTTCGACATCGGCCCCGAGGCCGAGCGCGAGGGCCTGCTCGGCTACGGCTCCAACCTGATCTACACCAACTCCACCAACACGGTGCCGATGATCACCGTGCTGATGCGCAAGTGCTCGGGCGCCGGCTACTACGCCATGACCGGCCTGCCCTACGACCCGGTGATCCAGCTCTCCACGCCGGTGACGAGGCTGTCGGTGATGGAGGGGCGCACCCTGTCCATCGGCGCCTACAACACCAAGCTGGACGACAACTTCCAGATCATCACCGACGACGCCGACGAGCGGGCCAAGATCGAGGCCGGCATGAAGTCGGTGGAGGACCGCATCGAGCAGGACATGGACCCCTACCGCGCGGCCAGCATGATGAACACCGACGAGATCGTGGCCGTGCACGAGCTGCGGGCCTACCTGGAGGCCATCGTCGAGATGAGCTACCAGAGCATCGGCTACCGCCGCGTGAAGAACCCCCGCATCTGGTCCATGCACGACCTGGACGTGCTGACCGACCTGGCAAGGAGCTAGTCTCATGGCAGACAACCAAATCGTGGCCCGGGTTGAGGAGCAGGACGACGGCACCTTCCTGGTGTGCTCACCAGGGGTGGGGGTGGTGGACGCGGTGCCGAACCAGGGCATCTACCTCAACCCCATGGAGTGCTTCCTGCGGCTCAAGGTGCTCAACGGCTGGCAGCAGGTGCTGCTGCCTCACGACGTCAAGGGCTGGATCGCCGAGCGCTTCGTGGACCAGACCCACCACCCGGTGGAGTACAACCAGCCGCTGGTGCGGCTCAAGCTCGGCATGGACGCCCCGGGCGAACGGCCCGGCGAGGCGGGCGGCGCCGAGGGGGCCAAGCAGGACAAGGGGCTGATCAAGGTCACGGCCCCGTCCGAGGGCATCTTCTATCGTCGTCCCGGCCCGGACAGTCCGTCCTTTGTGGAGCTCGGCGCCACGGTCACCACCGGCACGGTGCTCGGCCTGGTGGAGGTGATGAAGTCCTTCAACCAGATCCTCTACGGAGGCGCCGGGTTCCCCGAGCGGGGCACGGTGGCCAAGATCGGCGCCGAGGACTCGGCCGAGGTCGCCTTCGGTCAGATGTTGTTTTTGATCAAGCCGGAATAGAGGCCTCTATTTTAATGTGCGGCCCTTCTGCAGCGAGACCTTGCCCTGCAGGCGGTCCACGTGGGCCTGGTCGATCATGAGGAAGGCGGCGCGGCTCTGTCCCACGGCCTGGAACGGCACGGCCCCCTTCTCGGTGTGCAGGTTCACGGTGCAGCCCGGATCGGCGCACTCCAGCATGTACTTGCCGCCGGACGGCGGCTGGGTGGCGAAGACCAGGTGAGAGCCGGCCTCGAAGCTGGTCTTGATCGTGTTGTCGTCCATGTCCACCACCACACCGGGGGTGCCGCCGAGGATGAAGATCTGCTCCACCCTGGAGCCGCTGCGCATCACCAGCTTGTGATCCTTGGAGACCACGGTGTCCGAGCTCTTGAGCGTCCGCTCGAGGACCACCATGTGAGAGATGAAGAACTGCAGGTCCTTGACCTGAGCCTAATCCAGATTGTAGCGAGTCTTCATGGCGTGGGTGAAGGGCACGCGGCCCAGGCAACCGGCGGCAAGGGTGGACAGGACCAGCAGCGCGACGATGGAGATTGCACGATTCATGGCTTACCTCACAGGCACATGTTGATGAGACATACGTGTATACACAATTGAGAATTGCAAAGCCAGTGCCAGCAAGGGGGACGGCTAACCCAACGTTTTTGCCCGGGGCTCCGCGGCCAGGCGCTGCCGGGACTGTCTCAGCGCTGTTTCAGCCAGCCGCGCCATGGCCGAACCTGGACAAACGCGTTACCCTTCGCGGGTGGTGCCGTCCGCCCAAAACCCCGCGCCTCCCGGCTCCTCAGGCCGGCGGAGGCAGATCGCCATCCTGCTGGTCCTGATCCTGGTCGCCCTGGTCGGGCCGAGGCTGTTGCTGCTGGACGTGCCGCTGACGGTGAACCTCGGCTTCGAGGACGTGACCAACCACCTGCTCAACCTGGACCTGAGCCACCGCCGCGGCCAGCTGGACGCCAGGCAGCTGGCCGACCCCTACCTCGAGGCCAACCAGGTGGACCTGCTGCACCTCAACCCCGAGGGGTGGCCGCCGGGGGTCTACACCGTGGCCCGGCCGTGGGTCGGGTGGCTGGGGCCGTTGTCGGTGTGGACCACCCAGCTGACCAACCTGGTCTTCTGGGTGATCATGCTGCTGGGGGTGGCGGGCCTCGGCTGGCGCCTGGGGGGCCTGCGCCTCGGCCTGTGGGCCGCCCTGCTCACCGCGCTCTGCCCCGGCCTGGTGGCGTCGAGCTGGTACTTCACCCTGGACTTCCCCCTGGCAGCCATGACCACCACCGGCCTGCTGCTGCTCTGGCTCACCGACCGCTTCGGCAGCTGGCGCTGGTGCCTCGCCTTCGCGGCCTGGTCCGCCGCGGGCGTGCTGGTCAAGCCCCCCTACGGCATGCACATGGTGCTGCCCACGCTGGCGGTCCTCGGCCTCGGGCTGTGGCGCGGGCCGGCGCGGTGGCGTCGCATCGGCCTGGGCCTGGGCACCGCGGCCATCTCCCTGGGCATCATCTGGCTGATCCAGCCCGAGGTGCTGCGGGGCATCAGCCAGGAGATCTGGATCCACACCACCACGCCCCCGCCCGAGGAGAACATCGACTTCGAGTTCGTCACCATCCAGCCCTGGTCCCTGCGCGGCGTGCTGGCGGTGCCCCTGTTCGTGGCCATGAAGCTGCCCTATCCGCTGCTGGTGCTGGCGCTGCCCGGGCTGGTCATGGCTCACCTGCGGCGCTGGCGCCTGCCCATGCGGGGCATGGTGCTGGCATTACTCTGGGGCACCTACTTCGTCCTCACCATGCTGGTGCACCGCCAGGGGCGCTACTGCCTGCCGCTCTACCCGGTGCTCTGTCTGCTCACCGCCTGGTGGGCCTGGACCATGGTCTCGCGGCGCTGGCGAGTGCGCGTGCTGACGGCGGTGACCGCGGCCTACGCGGCGGTGCTCTGCCTGGAGCACTGGGCCCCAACGTCAAGCCCCTGGGACGGCGCCTGGCTCAGTCCGCTGACCAGATCCGGCTACCACGAGATGCGCCTGCCCAGCGCCCAGGTGCTGGATCGTCTGCGGGCCCACACCTACTACCAGGAGTGCGACCTGCGCCAACTAATAACGCAGATCTCGAAGCTGGCCAAAGAGGACGGCTCGCGCCTGACCCTCGGGGTGGGCGCGGCGCTGTCGGTCTTCTCCGCCAGCGAGCACCTGGCGTTGATCATGCGCCAGCAGATCGACGGGCGGATGGTGACCTGGATCGACCACAAGTGGCACCGCCGCCAGCCGCCGCCGCGCACGGTGATCTTCGCGCACCCGCCCGGCTTCGACCTGGGCCAGCTGGGCCAGCTGACCAGGGTGCGCTCGGAGCGGGGCAAGCTGCGCTGCGGCGACGGCCCGGTTCACCCCTACCGCGTGACGCTGCTGCGGCGGGCCGGCAATTGAGGTAGGGCTCAAGAGCTGAACGCTGACAGCTGAAAGCCATGATCAGTCGATGCCCGGCGACAGCGGCAGGAGCTTGGCCGTGGGCGCGCCGTGCTGCTTGACCCCGGCCCAAAACCAGGGGCGCACCCGGGGGCAGAGGCCCTGCTCCACCGAGGAGGGCACCGCCGCGAGGAGGCGCCGGGCCACGCCGCGGCCCATGCCGCGCACGTAGGCGTTCTGCAGCGACCGGGGCAGCTGCGGGTGGAGGCAGAGGGGCTCCTCCCGGTGCAGCACGGTGGACAGGTCGGTGGTGCGGCCCATGCCGTGGGCGAAGTGGCGCAGCCACCGTGGCTTCATGGCGGATACGCGCAGGGCCGCGATGCCCTCCTTCTGCAGGATCTTTTGACCCACGCCGGCGCCCACGGCCTCCATCATGGCGCCAGCGCCGCGGCCGCCCTGGGCCGCCGCGAAGGTGGCCAGCTCGGCGGCCGACACCTTCTGCTCCAGGTACATCCGCGCCAGGGTGATGCCCGCGGCCTTGTAGCGGTCGATCTTGACGCCGCCGGTGGGGCCCAAACGGATGAAGGTGCGCAGCTCGCTCAGCGGGTCCTTGGCCTGCCACACCTGCTCCAGCAGGCCGCGGCCCACCTCCGCGTCGTTGGCCATGTCCAGCAGCGTGGCCTCCACGGGGAGGTTGAGCTCCATGGCGGCGAGGGCTGGCTCCAGCCGCTCGCGGCCGGTGCTGAAGAACACCGTGCCCGCCCGGGAGAGGAACTCGATGTAGCGGCGGCCGTCGACCTTCAGCGCCATGCCGAGCCACCGCGGCCGGATGTCCGCCACGTTGGTCCGCACCCCCTGGGCCACAAATGCGGCAAGCAGCAGGACCGCCGCCACCTTGCCGGCTCGGCCGTGCCCCCACAGAGCGTCCAGCCGCCCGGCCACCACAACCAGCAGCACCACCAACAGCGGCACGACGTGCCACCGCTCCACCGGGTGGCCCGAGGCGAAGAAGATGAAGACCGTCAGCCCGAAGAAGAGCACGGCCGCCTGCTCGAAAAAGGGCGTCGCTCCCGGCGCGGTTTTTTTGCGCAGCAGGCGCGCGGCGGGCCAGACCAACAGCGCCCCCAGGGCCACGATCCAGAACAGCACGTCGAACAGCGGGTAGTAGGGGTACACGGGGTAGGGCGGCTTGCCGTAGCCGCCCATGTCGGAGAACCGCAGCAGGCACTCCAGGGTGTGGGCCCGCACGTCGGCGTCGCCGCCCTCGCCCCCCGTGGGGTTGTAGAGGTAGGAGAGCACCGAGCCGTGGTAGGTGCGCAGCCCGGCGAAGCCGTTGGCCACGTTGTAGACCACCATGGGTAACGCGCCGGCCAAGAGCCCCCCGGCCAGGGGCAGGTAGAGCAGGCGCGGGGCGTCCGGCCGTCGGCGCAGGCGCTGCCAGACCCAGGGCGCCAGGGCCGCCGCCACGATGATGACCGAGATGTAGGCGAAGTAGACGGCGAAGCCGCCCAGGGCCCCGACCCAGACGAAGCGGCGGACCGACGGCGGGTGCCTGTAGCAGCGCACCACGCCCCAGAGGAACATCACCTGCGCCGCCACCGAGTCCGGGTGGAAGCCGTGGGCGGTCATGGAGTAGGCGTACACGGGGCTGGGGAAGAAGATGTAGAGCAGGCAGCCCAGGATGGCTCCGCGCAGGCCGAACAGCTCGCGGCAGAGCAAAAACACCCCGGTGAGGGTCACGCAGGAGACGGCGATGGCCGCCAGCTTCAGCGCAAAGATCGACGGGCCGAGGAGCCAGCACAGCGGCGCCGAGAGCAGCACCATCACCAAGGAGCCCCCCTCGAAGGCGGACAGCTGGTAGGTCTGGTAGGGCCAGACGTTGTGGTGCACCAGCTCATGGGCCGCGGTGATGGTGAACCCCTCCTCCAGGTCGAAGGAGCCACAGGCCGAGGCCGCCTGCAGCAGCCGCAACAACAAAAACAGCAGCAGCAGGGGGGCGAAGGCAGCCCAGTGCCGTTTGGCGAGAGGGGTCATCAGCGCGCGGTCAGTTCTGGCGGCCCTCGATGGTCATCAGCAACACCACCGCGGCCATGCCGAGGCGGCGGTCCAGCAGGCGCTGAGTGTCCGCGGAGAAGTCGACGAAGTACTTGACGATGAACGGGTTCCACGACCCTTTGATCACGCCCACCTCGTTTTGCCCCAGGTGCACGTGGAACGTCTGGGGCACGATGTTGGAGAGGAAGCGGCGCACCATGGCCAGCAGCAGGCTGTCCTCCTTGACCACGCCCAGGGGGCGGTCGTGGGCGTCGAGGATCTCCCACTCGTCCTTGAGGATCGACTTGAGGCCCTTGCGCCGCAGCACCCCCACCTTCTCGCCGCTGCGCATGTCCACCACGTCGTAGGCCGCGGAAAAATCGATGATGCTGCGGGCCTTGATGTTGAGCAGCGGCTGGGTGCGGCCGGCGTCACGAAATATGCCGATGTCCTCCTTGAGCTTGAAGGCCTTGAGCTTGACCCAGCAGAGCACAACGCCGGCCATGGAGAGGATGCGGCAGGTGATGCCGAGGAAGTTGAAGTAGTTGCGGCGTGCCACGTAGGCGTCAGGAAACTCGGGCTCCATCTGCTGCGGCGACATCGGTTGCATGGCCGTGGTCATGGCTCCCTCCTTGTGGGCAACCATATCAGCTTACGGTCAAGGGCTAACAGCTAATAGCTAATAGCTCACCGCAGGGCGAGCAGCACGTAGGCCGCGGCCAGCACGATCTGCACCGCCGCGTAGGGCGCGGCCTTTTTGACGAACCCGCCGAAGGACATCGGCAGCTCGTGCTTGTGCATGATGGTCACCGCCACCAGGGTGGAGGCCGAGCCGATGGGGGTGATGTTGCCGCCGAGGTTGGCGCCGAAGATCACCGACCACCACAAGGGCGAGGTGCCGGGGGTCTCCAGCGAGACCAGGATCTTGGAGAGCATGGCCGCCAGGGGGATGTTGTCGGTCACCGAGGAGAAGGCGGCGGCGGCCACCAGCACCAGGCCGCTGCCCAGCACCGGCCCGAGGCCGATGATCGGCGTCAGCCCCCGGCCGATGAGGGCCAGCACCTGGGCGTGCTCCATGACGTTGATCACCATGAACAGCGCCACGAAGAAGGCGAGCAGGTCCCAGTCCAGGGCCTGGTAGAAGGTCTCGGCCACCGCCTTGTAGCGCACCAGCATCAGCAGGCCGAAGACCATGGCCACGTAGCCCATGCCGAGCTCGCGCACCACCGGCGTGATGGAGGCGGTGGCGATGGCCGTGATGAACAGCAGGGTCATCACCGCGCCGTACCAGAAGAACCAGCGGCTCTCGATGCCGTCGTTTTCGTCGAAGCCGCGCACCCGCTGCCGGGCCTCCTCGCGCTCGGCGTCGCTGGCCAGGCGCCGGATGCCGAAGAGCCGGCAGCCCATGACCAGCGTGATCACCGTGGCCACGGCCACGAACGGGCTGGCGTTGATGAAGAAGCGCGCGAAGCTGATGCCCGCCGCCTCGCCGGCGATGATGTTCGGCACCGAGCTGATCAGCGTCAGCAGCCCGCCGATGTTGGTCAGCAGCCCCTCCACCATCAGGAAGCCGAGCAGCTGATGCTCCCGCCCCAGCTTGCGCAGGGACACGCCGGTGAGCGAGCCGACGATGATCATCGCCGTGACGTTGTTGAGCACCGCCGAAAAGACCACCGTCATCAGGCCGTAGTAGACCATCAGCTTCACCGGGTCGCCGCGGGACCGCTTGGTCAGGCGGATGGCGATCCAGGTGAAGAGGCCCGAGCGGGAGGTGACGTCCACGAAGAGGCTGGAGCCGAGGATGATGGCGATGACGCCCCAGTCCACGCCGGGGATGTAGATCGGCAGGGTCAGCGTCTCGTGGCCCACCTGCACCGTGGCCTTCCCCGGGATGACGCCGAGCATGTTGGCGACGAAGAGGCAGATGGCGGCGAAGGCGCCGGTGATGATCGACTTGCGCGCGTGGAGCTTCTCCTCCAGGGCCAGGGTCACGATCATCGCCACCAGCAGCCCGGCGAAGAGCAGGGTCACGCCGGTGCTGACGTGGTGCTCACCGGTCAGGGCGGGGGCGAGGAGGGTGTGCACTTCCGCTCCTACAGCATTGATTTTGTAGCGCGGGGGCTTGTCCCCCGCGCCGGGTAAGGCGGGGCACAAGCCCCCGCCCTACGACGATTTCGGCTTCGACTCACCATTCAACTCCTACAGCATCAGCAGGGGCAAGGCCCGCAGCTCCACGGCCAAAGGATAGGCCAGGCCGTGCATCGCCAGCTGGTCGTCGTCCTTGGTGTTGAAGATCAGCAGGTCCACCTCGCGGTCCTGCACGAGCTTTTCGTACTCGGCCAGGTGGTGGCCCAGCAACACGATCTCTTCCAGATTCAGCTCCACGCTGGCCCGGGCCAGCTCCTCGCGGCAAGAGCCGATGTAGTCGTGGGCCTCCTTGAGCAGCTGCTTTTCGATCTCCTCCCGCGCCGTGTCGGTCTCGATCATCGGGATCTTGGCGATGACCTCCATGTAGCGCTCGAAGGTGGCGCTGTCCTCCACGTGGGCCGCGTAGAGGGTGCCGCCGGGCTCGGTGAAGCGCGCGGCGTAGTTGATCAGGCGGTGGTCACCCATGAGGTGGGAGGTCATGGCCATGACCGCGTTGGTGTCGCCCACGGACTCGAAGGCCTCGGCGTCCTCGGGGCGCGGCAGCACCAGCACCGGCGTCGTGGTGACCTGGGTCAACACGTCCAGGTGCTCGCCCAGGCCGTAGGGCCACTTCCAGGCGCCGCTGTGCAGGTGGCGGTAGGTGCAGATCAGGTCTGGCCGCTGCTGCTCCACCAGGTTCAAAAGATCGCCCACGCTGCCGCAGGCCTCGCCGTCGACGTCCAGCCACTGCACGTTGTCGCCCAGCACGCCGAGGAAGGCGCGCACCCTGTCGCCGAAGAGGCGCGCCTCGTACTGCGACAGGTCGGTGATCACCAGCGCCGTCGACAGCGGCACCGGCTCGTGGTTGAACACCGTCTTGGAGGCCGACAAAAAGGCGCTGGCGAACTGGTCGATGCGGGTCATGGCCCAACGATATCACGACACTGGATAACTGTGGCGCCGGGGGCGCGATGTAACAGAAATCTGACGGGCCGGCCGCGGCGCCGGCGCGCAACGGCCAAGGATGATTGAGATCGGCGCGGACGCAACGTCGGCACGGGCCCTGCATTCCCAGCACCCATGAAATCAACATATGCCCTCATCGTTTGCCTGAGCCTGATCCTCGTCGCCTGCGGCGACCGCACCCTGCAGCCCCAGGAGGACGGCGCCGTGGAGTCCGACGGCGGCCTGACACCGGACACAGGCGGCGCCTGCAAGCGCCCCGCAGGCGGCTGTTTTTCTACCAACGACTGCCAGGCGGGCTACTCCTGCGAGGGCTGCGGCGCGGACCCCTGCTGCCCCATGTGCGGGGTGTGCTACGGCCGCTGCAAGCCGATGAAGAAGACCAAGCCGACCTGCGGCAGCAGCGCAGACTGCGGCAAGGACCAGTACTGCAAGAAGGCCAGCTGTGACGTGTCCGGCACCTGCGAGCCGCGCACCTTCGGCTGCCCGTCGATCTACGATCCGGTGTGCGGCTGCGACGGCAAGACCTACAGCAACGGCTGCAAGGCCGACTGGGCCGTGGCCTACAAGGGCGCCTGCAAGACCTGCTCGCAGTGGAACAAGGAGTACACCGAGGCCGTGGTCAAGGCCAGGGCGTGCAACCCCCTGATCAACAAGCTGCAGTGCACCAAGAAGGTGGACAGCAACCTCGGCTGCCCCTGCCCGACCTACATCGAGCCGGGCAACACCAAGGCGGTGGCCGCCATGGACCTGATCCGCAAACGCTGGAAGCTCCAGGGCTGCACCGAGTGGGACTGCGGCATGAGCTGCGGCAAGGCCCCCACCGGCGGTGCCTGCCTGGGGCGCAGCCAGACCGGTGTTTGCGCGGACCAGTACAAGTAGTATTGGCTTAATAAAAGGAGTAACTGATGAAGCTCACGACCCTGGCCATCATGGCCGCGGCGGCCCTGGCCCTTGCCGCCTGCAGCGACGACAGCAGCGAGACCCCGGACCAGGCGGTGACCCAGAAGGACGCCGCCGTGGACGCGGCGGCCCCGGACCAGAAAGCAGCGCCGGACCACAAGGCGGCCACGCCGGACAAGAAGGCGGCCACGCCGGACAAGAAGGTCACGACGCCGGACATGAAGGTCACGACGCCGGATCAGAAGGCGGCGCCCGATCAGAAGCTCGCGCTGCCGGACGCGGCCATGTCCTGTTCGGCCATGGTCAACGCCTTCGCCACGGCCAAGATGGAGGCCAAGCGCTGCGACCGGGGCAAGACCCAGTGCTCGATAAAGGTCATCGGCTCCATCTACCCCATGTGCCCCTGCCCCACCTTCGTCAACGCGACCAAGAAGGCGGCCGTGGCGACCATGGCGGCCCTGCGGGCGCAGTTTTTGGCGGCCAAGTGCACCGGCCCGGCCTGCAAGTGCGCCAACCCCCAGTCAGCGGTTTGCCAGATCGCGCCGGGCGGGGTAAAGCCGATGTGCGAGGACAAGCTGACGCCCTGACCCCTCGCCCATGTTGGCTCCAATGGTAACCCATCAACTTCTATATGTAATTCCGTAATTACCTGGGCATCCACCCATTCTCAGCTATCCTGATATCTACAGGATTGGCCATGGATGTCCTCGTCGTATCAGCACTGCTGGTGGTGACCATCGTCCTGTTGGTCACCGAGATCCTCCCGGTGGACCTCACCTCCATCGGACTGATGGTGCTGTTGATGGTCACCGGGCTGCTGACCCCCGCCGAGGCGGTTGCCGGCTTCGCCAACCCCGCGCCCCTGACCGTGGGCGCCCTGTTGATCGCCAGCAAAGGGCTGGTGCGCACCGGCTCTCTGGCCTACTTCTCCCGGCACCTGGTGACCGTGGGACGCAGGAGTCCTCGCATGTTGTGGCTGCTGTTGATGGGCATCGTCGGGGTGCTGTCGGCCTTCGTCAACAACACGCCGGTGGTGGTGATGTTCACCAGCGTGGTCATGTCCATTACCTGCTGTCTGCGCATGAGCCCGTCCAAGCTGCTGCTGCCCATCTCGTTCATGTCGATCCTGGCCGGCACCGCCACCCTCATCGGCACCTCCACCAACATCATCGTCAGCGATCTGTCCCATGAGCTGGGCGGCGGGCACCTCGGCATGTTCGAGCTGTCCACTCTCGGCGTGCCCCTGGCTTTGGCCGGCGGCGTGTTTCTGCTCCTCTTCTCAGAGCGGCTGCTGCCGGCGCACAAGGAGCCGGTCTGCGAGATGCAGCGGGGCCAGGCGGGGCGCTACATCTCGGAGCTGCGCGTGCCGGGGGGCAGCCGCCTGCTGGGCGCCGACCCGCGCCGGATCAGCAAGGCACCGGACCTGGAGGTCTTCGAGGTGATCCGCGGCACGGCGTCCCTGGATCCGGCCCGGGGTGGTGTAACCCTGGCCGAGGGAGACGAGCTGCTGGTCAAGGCCACGGCCACCGACCTGATGGAGCTGGTGGACCGCGGGCACCTGGAGCTGGTCCGCGGCGGTGGCCAGGAGGTCGACCTCTCCGTAAACGAGCGCTCCCTCATCGTGGAGCTGCTGGTGCCGCCCACCTCGGACCTGGTGGGACAGCGCCTGGTGGACACCCACCTCGGCCAGGCCCTGGGCAGCAAGATCTTCGGCGTCAAGCACCGCGACCTGCACTACACCGAGCAGGCCACGCGCAATGTCCGCCTCTCGGTGGGCGACATCCTGCTGGCCCAGTGCACCACCGACCGCCTCGACATGCTGCGTGGCCGCGGCGAGCTGATCATCCTCGAGGACGTGAGCCAGTCCATCGTGGTCCGGCGCAAGGCGCCCATGGCCCTGGCCATCTTCCTGGCGATGGTGGCCGCGGCGGCCACGGGCCTCGCCGACATCCTCGTCTGCTCGGTCACCGCGGCGTTTATGATGATCCTCACCGGCTGCCTCCGCCCCCGGGAGGCCTACCGCAGCATGGACGTCAAGGTGCTGCTGCTGATCATCGGCACCATCGCCCTGGCCCGGGCCCTGCGCCAGACCGGCGCCGCGGACCTGTACGCCCGGGGCTTCATCTCGCTGCTGTCCGACGGCGGCCCGCAGCTGGTGCTGGCCGGCTTCGTGGTGCTCACCAGCCTGCTGAGCCACTTTCTGAGCAACAACTCCACCGCGGTGCTGCTGGTGCCCATCGCGTTTTCCACGGCCCAGGCCCTGGGCATCGATCCGCGGCCCCTGGTGGTGGGTATCTGTTTCGGCGCCTCGGCCTGCTACGCCAGCCCCATGGGCTACCAGACCAACCTGCTGGTCTACGGACCAGGGGGCTACCGCTTCGTGGACTTTTTGCGGTTGGGCCTGCCGCTCAACGCGCTGGTCTGGGTGGTGGCGTCGGTGGGCATCCCCTGGATCTGGCCCTTCGGCCCTCCACCCACTCCATGACGTTACTGATCGTGCGCTCAGCCTTTCCAAATGGTCAGCGCGATCACCACCCCCAGGGTGAGCAGCACGATGGCGGTCATGACCCACCACTGAACCTCGGAGATGCGGCCCTTGGGGCGGCGCTTGCGGGTGCTGCGGCGTTTGCGGCGCTGACCGGTGGAGCGGTGGGGGCGCGTGGGCACCGACTCTCGCGGGTCGTCGCTGGCCAGGGCCACCGGCCCCGAGGGCTCCGCGGCACGGGGGCTGGCCGCGCCGAGCATGATCGGCTCGGACGGCTCCTCGTTCAGATCCAGCAGCTGGGAGTTGGTGACCGCCCACACCGCGTCCTCGGGGCCCAGCTCCAGCGGGCCGGCGGGGCCCGTGCGCGAGATGTCAGCGGACACCGGCGCGACGGGGCCCGTGCGCAAGATGTCAGCGGACACCGGGGCGGCGGGGCCCGTGCGCGAGATGTCGCCGGGCACAGGCGCCGCCGGGTCGGTGGCCGACACGTTGGCCGGGGAGGGCGGCCCCGTGACCGCAGAGCCCGCAGGGGCCGCGGTGTCGGTCTCGCCCGTGGTCTGCCCCGTCCACATCTGCGTGATCGCCCGCTCCTTGCCGGTGGGCCGCTGGGGGGCCTGCATCGGACCGGGGCCCTCGGCCGGCGGAGGCATCTGCACCGCCACGGTCACCAGCCGGGACATGTCCTCATCCTCCTCGATCTGGGTCGGGATCCTGGCGTGGTCGGCCTCCTGCTCCAGCCTGAGCAGCAGGGCATCCATGGACGCGTCGTCGAAGGGCTCCTTGTCCAGCAGCAGCTCCAGCGCCGCCACCAGCTGCTCCGCGCTGCGCATGCGGTGGTCCAGGTTCGGGTGCAGGGCCGAGAGCACCAGCCGATCCAGGTGCCCCACCGTGGGGATGATGCGCGAGGGCGCGATGAGCTTCGGCTGCTGGGCGTTGATCACCAGCTCCATGTCGGACTCACCAGTGATCAGGCGCTGGTCGGTGAGCATCTGAAACATCAGCAGCCCCGCGGCGTAGACGTCGGTGCGCCGGCAGACAGGCTCACCCCGGGCCTGCTCCGGGGCGAGGTAAGCGATCTTGCCCTTGACGATGCCCACCTCGGTGACCGAGCGGTTCATGGCCGACTTGGCCACGCCGAAGTCCCCCAGCTTGATGTGCCCGTTCCGGTCGCAGAAGATGTTCTGCGGCGTCACGTCGCGGTGGATGATGGGCGGCTTGAGGCTGTGGATATAGGCCAGGGCAAGGGCCAGCTCGTGCATCACGTAGAGCACCGCCGGCACCGGCAGCATGCGGCGCAGGGTGTGGCAGTAGCGCAGCACGTCGTTGAGGTCCAGGCCGTCGACGTACTCCATGGCCAGGTAGAGGCGCTCGTCGTGCTCGCCGAAGTCGAAGACCTGGGTGATGTTGGGGTGCGACAGCCGCGCCGCGACCCGCGCCTCGTCGATGAAGCAGTTGACGATGGCCTGGTCCTTCTGCAGCCGCGGCAGCAGGAGCTTGAGCGCAACACGCTTTTCGGCGAAGCCGGCCTGCATGCTCGCCTCGTAGACGTCGGCCATCCCCCCCCTGCCGATGAGGCGGAGGATCTTGTACTGGCCAAATTGGTGCCCGGGGGTGAACATCTGCTAAACCGTATTCTACTTGCATCCTACCGGCTGAGAAACTTTCCAGGGAGAACAGATGAGCACCGACAAGCAGACAGAGACGGACGGCCAGCGAGAGCCGGAGACGTACGAGCCCCCCGCGGATGTAGTCGAGGGAGCCCACATCAAGGACTACGAGGCGCTGTACGCGCGCTCCATGGAAGACACAGAGGGGTTTTGGGCCGAGCAGGCCCAGGAGCTGTCCTGGCACAAGGAATGGGACCAGGTGCTCGATGACAGCGAGGCGCCCTTCTACAAGTGGTTCGTCGGGGCGCGCACCAACATCGTGCACAACGCCCTGGACCGCCACATGACGACCTGGCGCCGCAACAAGCTGGCCCTGATCTGGGAGGGCGAGCCCGGGGACCGGCGCACCTATTCTTTCCACGCCCTGGCGCGGCAGGTGAACCGTTTCGCCAACGTGCTCAAGAGCATGGGCGTCAGGCGCGGCGACCGGGTGACGATCTACATGGGGCGCACCCCGGAGCTGATCATCGCCATGCTGGCCACGGTCAAGATCGGCGCCATCCACTCGGTGATCTACGGCGGCTTCTCCACCGAGGCCCTGGCCGACCGCATCGAGGACGCCCGCAGCTCGGTGCTGGTCACCTCGGACGGCGGCTGGATCCGCGGCAAGACCGTGGACCTCAAGGACATCGCCGACGAGGCGGTGAAGCGCTCGGGTTACGTGGAGCACGTCATCGTGGCCAAGCGCACCGGCCAGGACGTCTCCATGGAGATCGGCCGGGACTACTGGTGGGACGAGCTGATGGGCCTGCCCATCGCCAGCCCGATCTGCGAGACCGAGGTGATGGACGCCGAGGATCCGCTGTTCATCCTCTACACCGCGGGCACCACGGGCCGCCCCAAGGGCGTGCTGCACACCCACGGCGGCTACCAGGTCTACGCCTCCACCACCCTCAAGTGGGTCTTCGACATCAAGGACGAGGACCGCTGGTGGTGCGCCGCCGACCCGGGCTGGATCACCGGCCACTCCTACATCGTCTACGGCCCGCTGATCCTCGGCGCCACGAGCATCATGTACGAGGGGGCGCCCAACTACCCCTACCCCAACCGCTGGTGGCAGATCGTCGAGCGCTACTCGGTGAGCATCCTCTACACCGCGCCCACGGCCATTCGCGGCTTGATGCGCATGGGGGAGTCGTGGCCCCGGCGCCACGACCTGTCCAGCCTGCGCCTGCTCGGCACCGTGGGCGAGCCGATCAACCCCGAAGCCTGGCGCTGGTACAACAGGGTCATCGGCGGCGAGCGCTGCCCCATCATGGACACCTGGTGGCAGACCGAGACCGGCGGCTTCATGATCTCACCGGTCCCTTCCAGCCCCCTGAAGCCAGGCTCCGCCACCCGACCCCTGCCCGGGATTGAGGTGGACGTGGTGGATGAGGAGGGGAACACCTGTGAGGCGAACCAGGACGGCTACCTGGTGATCAAGCGCCCCTGGCCCGGCATGCTGCGCACCGTCTACGGCGATCCGGACCGCTACGTCGAGCAGTACTGGAGCCGCTTCGCAAACCAGGGTTGGTACCTCACCGGCGACAGCGCCAGGCGTGATGAAGATGGCTACATCTGGGTCATCGGCCGCATCGATGACGTGATCAAGGTGGCCGGCTACAGGCTGGGCACCGCCGAGGTGGAG
>PVBE012101817.1_pt1 | contig 20074 bp, 7 predicted proteins | sample 1631181 | NCBI WGS metagenome assembly PVBE01 (sample SAMN08397723, study PRJNA350692) | Marine metagenome, whole genome shotgun sequencing project. | isolation source: water | place: Pacific Ocean | collected 2012-04 | reverse complement strand
TTCTGCATCGGGCAACCCGATGGGCACACGCGGGAGTTTGCTCTGACTCGCGCGGGTTACGCGGCCTTCCTCGATCGCTTCCCAGGCGACGTGAGCTTCGACGTCGGCGCGGACTCCGCCAAGGACTGGCCCTTCGTCCACCCGGCGCACCGAGACACCTGGGCCGGCGGCCGTGCGCACACCTTCGGAATCCGCTTTCGGGCGGCGGCGCACGAGGAGGAACCGCTCTACCTCCTGCTCGGTATCGCGGGCGCGCACGCCACCGAGCGCTCGAAGATCACGGTCGCCGTGAACGGACGGGACCTGCCGGTGCAGGTCGCGCCCGCGGGCGAGATGGAGATCGTCTTCCGGCCGAGCATGCGCGGCCGGCCCGACACGATCGTCTTCCCCATCCCGGCCGGCGCGGTCGACGCGGGCGAGAACACGATCTCGATCCGGCTCGATGAAGAGAGCTGGATCATCTACGACTACGTCGCGCTCAGCCGAGAGAATGCGCCGCTCGAGATCGACGAGCCGCCCGAGCCGGACCTGACCGGGGACGCCGCGGAAGTGTCGCCGTCGATCGTCTTCGCCGTGCGCCAGCCGGGACGCGACGAGCACTGGTACGCGAACTTCAGCTACTACGCGGCGGATACCGCGCAGGTCACGTACGGGGACGGCGCTCGCCTGTGCCGCCTCGACCTCTCCACTGGGGACCTGACCGTGCTGCTCGACGATCCGGGTGGAGGCATCCGCGATCCGAAGGTGCACTACGACGGCGAGAAGATCCTCTTCTCCTACCGGCCCGGCGGGACGACTCACTACCACCTGTGGGAGATCGGCGCCGACGGCGAGGGGCTGACGCAGCTGACCCGCGGCGACTTCGACGACATCGAGCCCACCTACCTGCCCGACGGCGGCATCGCCTTCGTCTCCAGTCGCTGCAAGCGCTGGGTCAACTGCTGGTTGACGCAGGTGGCCACGCTGCACCGCTGCGACGCCGACGGCGGCCGGATCCGCGCGCTCTCGGCCAATATCGAGCACGACAACACGCCCTGGGTGCTGCCCGACGGGCGGCTGCTCTACCAGCGCTGGGAGTACGTCGATCGCAGCCAGGTGCACTACCACCACCTGTGGACCTGCAACCCGGACGGGACGGGTCAGATGGTCTTCTACGGCAACCAGAAGCCCGGTGTCGTGATGATCGACGCCAAGCCGGTGCCCGGCACGAGCCAGGTGCTGGCCACCTTCTCGCCAGGCCATGGCCGGACCGAGCACGACGGCGAGCTCGTGCTCCTGGACCCGAACGCCGGCCCGGACGACCCGCGCGCCGTGCGCCCGCTGCACACCGGCAAGAACTTCCGCGATCCCTTCGCCCTGTCGTCCGAGCTGTTCCTGGCAGCACGGCGCACCGAGCTCGTGCTCCTGAACGGAAGCGGCGAGACGCAGGTGCTGTACCGCCTGCCTGACGCGGACGTTCAGTCCGGCTTGCAGGTGCACGAGCCGCGCGCCCTGCGCGCCAGCGCGCGCGAGTTCAAGCTCTCGACCCGGTCCGACCCCGCCACCGAGACCGGGCGGCTCGTGCTGGCCGACGTCAACGAGGGGCGCAACATGCAGGGTGTCGCTCCCGGCGAGATCAAGAAGCTCCTCGTGCTCGAGAGCCTCCCCAAGCCGATCAACTACACCGGCGGCATGGAGCCGCTCAGCTACGGCGGCACCTTCACCATGGAGCGCGTGCTCGGCACCGTGCCGGTGGAGGCGGACGGCTCGGCCTACATGGAGCTGCCCGCCCTGCGCAGCTTCTTCTTCGTCGCGCTCGACGAGAACGACCTGTCCGTCAAGCGCATGCAGAGCTTCCTCACCCTGCAGCCCGGCGAGACCACCAGCTGCGTGGGCTGTCACGAGCAGCGCACGCACACGCCGCGCCTCGAATACGATCTTCTGGCCCTGCGCCGTGCTCCCAGCTCGGTCGAGCCGGTTCCCGACGTGCCGGACGTGTTCGACTTCCCGCGCGATGTGCAGCCGATCCTCGACCGCCACTGCGTTGCTTGCCACGGGAGTGAGGCCACTCCCCAGGGCGGGCCGCTGGAGGGCAGCATCGACCTGACCGGCGCCCGCGGTCCGATGTACTCGCACAGCTACTTCGCGCTGACCGTGAACGGGCAGTTCTCGGACGGCCGCAATCGACCGCAGAGCAACTACGCCCCGCGCACGTTCGGCAGCTCGGCCAGTCCGCTGATGGACAAGCTCGGACCCGAGCACTACGGCGTCGAGGTCAGTGATCTCGAGCGCAAGATCGTGCGCCTGTGGATCGAGGTCGGCGCGCCCTACCCCGGCACCTACGCCGCGCTCGGGACGGGCATGATCGGCGGCTACGAGCGCAACCAGATCCAGCGCCCCGACCTCGACTGGCCCGAGACGCGCGCCGCTCAGGATGTGCTTGACCGCCGCTGCGCGAGCTGCCACACGGACCACCTGGTGCTACCCCGGTCGCCATCGGACAACCGCAGCATGCCGCCCTGGGACATCCGCTACGGCGACATCCGGTTGCGCCTCTCGCGCCACATCCTCTACGACCTCACGCGGCCGGAGCGCTCGATGCTGGTCCGGGCACCGCTGGCTCCCGAGGCGGGCGGGTACGGTCGTTGCCGAGCGGACTTCGAGGACCCCGGCTCCGCGCTCGCGACGGTCTTCGACAGTCGCGACGACCCGGACTACCGCACGTTGCTCGCCGCGGTCGAGGCCGCCGCGCGCTACCTCGACGAGGTCAAGCGCTTCGACATGCCCGACTTCCAGCCGCGCGACGCCTACCTGCGCGAGATGAAGCGCTACGGCGTCCTGCCTGCCGACCTGGAGCCCAGCACGCCGGTGGACCCGTACGTCACCGACCGGGCGTACTGGCGTTCGCTCTGGTTCCGGCCAGAGCAGCGCTGACCGGCAGTCCGTCCGGGCTAGCGCAGCTGCGCCCGCCCATGAGCTTCGAGTAGCGCACGCCGTGTGATGATCTCGGGGTACTCCGCCGCCAGGGCCGCGAGGCGTGGCAGGCAGTCCGCGTCGCCGACCTCTCCCAGCGCGACCGCCGCGGCGTGCCGCACGGAGATGGCGTTGTCGAAGTCCTCCACGACCGTGAACAGTGTCCCAGCCGCACGTGCGTTCCCGATACGCCCCAGGGCCGCGGCCGCTGCCGCGCGGTGGAAGGGAGGCGTCGCGCGGTAGACGAAGGCATTCGGCGGCGTGTGCAGGCCGTAGCTGGCCTCCGTGGGATCGTCGCGCAGGATCGAGGTCAGGAGGTCCACCGATCCGTCGTCGCGCACCTTGCCCAGAGCGCGGCACAAGTAGAAACACACGTACGAGCGTGCGCGCGACGGTGGCTGGTGTCGGTACCTCTCGAGCGCTGCGCGGATTGCAGGTGCGTGTTCTGCATCCAGGATCACCACGGACAAGAGCTGCGCCGCGCGCCCCTCGGGGGAGGCCGGCTTCACCTCGAGCGCGGGCGGCGACGTCGTCAGCGCAGCGCGCAGATCCTCTGTCGTGCCGGCGTGCGGGTCGCCGAGCTGAGCCAGCGCAGCCTCGACGACTTCCGACGTGAGCCCGCCGCGGTGCACGACACGCGCCACCAGCGTTTCGTAGGAGTCGTTCTCCAGCAAGAGACCGCGGTCCGGGTCGATCGGCGTCGAGCGCAGCACGTCGGGTACGAACCCCGCCAGGTCCCGAGTCCCGAGCGCGTCGAACGCCTCGAGGAAGCGGAAGTGGATCGGGGAGGCGTGGCAGCCGCGCAGCCAGTCGTGGTCCCCGGCCTGGAAGGTGTAGATCGAGAAGTCCTGGAGCCGAGGCCAGAGCGCGACCAGGGCCTCCTCGGCGGCGGGCGTGGCGATCCAGCCCAAGGCCTCCGCCGCTGCTGCGGCCAGGTGCACGTGCCTGCCGATCCACCCCAGCTCGTGCAGGTAGGGGCTGGGATCCGGCTCGAGTTGCAGGCTGTCCTCCAGGATGTTCACGAGCAGCGGGACGGCGCGCGCCTCGGCCCGATGACCCAGGGCGCGCACTGCGGCCAGGACCGGTCGCAGATCACCCGACTTCCAGTGCGTCTCGAGGTAGTCCAGGAGTGCCGCGCGGCCCACCTCACCACTCTCGTGACCCAGGGCTTCGATGGCGTCCATTGGCTCGCTGTCCGAAAGGGCGGAGGCGAGGTCGCGCTCGAGTTCGGGCCAGTCGTGTTCCTCGAACCACCGGCGCACGCGGGCGACCTCGCCTCGACGGTCGGCGGCGAAGGCGTCGAACTCCACGCGCCTGGCGGTCAGGCTCTCCAGCACTCGCGCAGCCGCCTGCGCGACGAGCGGGTGCCGGTCCCGGAGGGCGTCGAGCAGGTGCGGGACGACACTTCGATCGGCGCAGGCGGAGAGTGCCAGCGCGGCGGCGCAGCGCACCTCGGGTTGCTTGTCATCCAGGGCCTCGGCCAGCGCTGCGGTCGAAGCCGCGTCGCGGAAGATGCCCAACCGTCGAGCCGCGGAGATGCGCAGTCCAGTCTGATCGGAGACGAGCTCGCGGTACAGGCGCGCGACCTCCGCCGCGCGGCCCGGTGCCAGACCGGCGTCGACCTCGGCATTCTGCAACGGCGCCTGGGTGTGCAGGTCGATCGACGCGACCTCGCGCATGCGGTCGAGCTGCAGGTTGAGCACGCCTCCGTTGGCCGCGTTGTTGCCCCGGTAGCGGTGAGCCCGGCCCTGACCGAGCAACGCCAGCGGCGCGGCTCGCGCGGCCAGCGCGCCAGGGGACGGCTCGGGCGCGCCCCGCCTGGGCTGATGGCAGCCGACGCAGCTGCGCTGCTCGCCGGGGCGCACGTAGATCCAGGTCATCTCGTTGACGACGCCGCGCCCCTGCGCGTCCACGGCCTGCAGGGCCAGCGGCCGGTCGGCCGGGACCTCGACGTAGAAAGACCCGTCCGGGGCCAGGGGCACCGTCCCCAGCTCGACCGCCTCGACCCCGATGTGCACCAGGTGGTGACCGACCGAGCGCACGGTCAGGGGTCGGCCCTCGAAGACTCGCACCGCCCGGATGCGATCCGGATCGATGTCGGACTGCTTCGTGAGCCACACGTTCTGGCACAGGAGGAAGCCGCTGTCAGAGGCGGACTTCAGACTCGAGGCCTGCGTGGGTGGGTGCGGCCGGGGACCGAGGTAGGTCACCGAGTGCAGATCGGCCGAGGAGTGGATCAGGGTTACCTGGCCCGAGGTCGGATCGATCACTCCGATCCCGTCTCGCTCGGCCAGGGTGCAGAGCAGGCGCCCGTCGGGTAGCGGCGCAACGTCGTAGGGCGTGGGCGAGACGGGAAGGCGTTCGAGCCGGCCGTCGCCGGTCACGACCAGCCCCTGGTGGGTGATGGCCGCGATGCGCCCGTCGGGCAGCGGGGCCGGCGATCCCGCCCCGTACTGGCGCAGCCAGGCGGAGTCGTGCTCGGCAGCACTCACCGGGTCGAGTCCGATCGCCCCGCGCTCGGACCCCACGACAATCGCACCGCCGGTCCCGTCGAGGCGCGTGTGGCGGATGTGGGTCTCGACCTTGGCGCGTTCGAGGAAGTTGTCCGAGCGGACGAACGCCAGTCCACCATCGGCCGTCACGCGCGGCTCGCGATCACTGGCGATGTGCTGCGTCAGGGGCTGGATCCCACCGCCCGCGGCGTCCAGGACGAACAAGCTCGAGGCGACGTTGCCGTGGTACTCGTCGCGGCTGCCGAGGCGGGTCGAGCTGAACACCACCCGGCCGTCGGGCAGGGGACACGGGTCGTAGTCGTGGAAGGGGCCGCTGGTCAGCGCGACCGGCGTCGAGCCGCCGGCTTCGACGCGATAGAGGTGGAAGAACTCCTCACCCGCCGGCGCCATCGTGAACAGCACGCTCGCGCCGTCGAACGTGACGCTCGGCGAGCCGAGCACGCCCGCACCCGCGTCGACCAGGAGGCGCGGCTCACCGGCGGGGCTGGCGGGTTCCAGGGTGTAGAGCCTGCGCCCCAGGGCGGCGGGGGAGGGGATGTCGTTCTCGAAGTAGGCCCGGCTCGCACCGATGCGGAAGATGTTCAGCGCGAGCGGGTTCGACACCTCCACGTCCTCGGCGACGAACACGACCCCGGCGGGGAAGGCGAAGTCGGGTCCGGGCTCGACCAGGACCGGGACGATGCGCGCACCCGGTGAGCGCGGCTCCGGAAAGGTCAGTGGACCCCAGACACCACCTCCGGCCGGAGCGACGACGGCGGAGGCCGGCCAGGCACTCTCCTCGAGACCGGGCTGGTTCCAGCCCGACTCGCGCCCCGTCGTCCACAGCCAGGTTTCGTCCGTCGCCAGCTCGCGCTGTGTGCCGTCTCCCTCATCGATGTGAACCGCGGCTCGCAGGCCGGCCGCACCACCAAGGCAGCGAGCCTCCATGGCCACCACGTTCGGGCCCGCGACGAGCAGGTGCCCGATGTCGTAGCGTTCGATCGAGCGCCAGTAGGCCGCCTCGACGCCGCCGTCCCCGCCCACGAAGGTGCCGTTGACGTACAGCTCGTAGACGTTGTCCGCAGTGATCGAGATCGTCGCGGACGCGGGCGCCGCGGCGAGTTCGAAGCTCTTGCGGAAGGCGCAGACGGGCGTCGGGCCAGTCGGGGAGGCCGCGGAGGCCCAGATCCACGCAGCCCCCTCGAGCCCCGTACTTTCCTGGGCGTGTCCCGGTGCGGCGGCCGTGACGGTTCCGAAGACGAGCAACGCTGCGAGTCGAGTCGTGTCCATGCCGCGAGTCTACTCGCCGCGCTCTCGGCGTGACGCCGAAGCCCTGCCGGGATGCGCGCCGCCGCGTGACCATCCCGTGGGGGGGCAGCGTGCACTTTGCCGCCGGCGACCATGGACAGCCCGGCCGCCTGCGTGCATCGTCTGTTAATAGGAAAGCATCGTCTGCGCTCCGGGATGAGCCCCGCGTGCGTGAGTTCGGGCCTCGGAGGAAGCGAAGCACGTGAGCTCCCAGAGAAGACTGCACTGGCTTGCACCCCTGGCGCTGGCGCTCGCCGGCGTGCTCCTGCCGGCCTCGGTGGCCGCGCAGAGCGCGGACGAGTCCGCAGAACAGGTGCGCCTCGACGCGCCGCTCCTGTTCGTCAAGCGGCACAACTACCTCGGCATCCACATCTACGACACGTACTACAAGTGGAGGCCCGGGGGCGGCTTGTACGTGCTCGAGAACCCCGCAGCGCCGCCGGCGGAGCAGCGCGTGCGGGCGCTGATCGATCCCACCACCGCCGAGACCCTGGGCGAAGGGGTGTACAGCGATCCCGATCTCTCGTGGGACGCAGAGCGCGTGCTCTTCTGCCACAAGGCTGCCGCCGGCGGATCCACCAGCATCTACGAGATCGGCATCGACGGCACCGGGCTGCGGAGGGTGACGGACCCATCGCCCGCTTGCGAGTCGTACGAGGGCGTCCACGCCGGTCAGCACGACGTGACCCCCGCTTACCTGCCGGACGGCAGGATCCTGTTCACCTCCACGCGTCCCAGTGGGCTGGTGCCGTGCGCCAACGAGGGCGTCGCCATCCTGCACGTCATGCAGGCGGACGGCTCGGACGTCCATTCCATCTCGGTCAACAACGTCAACGAGTTCGACCCCTGCGTCCTGCCGGACGGTCGCATCCTGTTCGGTCGCTGGGAGTACGTCGACAAGACCGCGCTCACGCAGCAGTCGCTCTGGACCATCCACCCCGACGGTTCGAACGAGACGGCGCTGTTCGCCAACAACCTGGTCCGGCCGGAGGCCTTGCTCGACGCGCGCCCGGTCCCGGGTTCCGGGCACGCGATCGTGGCCAGCTTCACGCGCCACAACGGCCCACCGCGAGGCAGCATCGCCCTGCTCGATCCGCGCCACGGCAAGAACAGCCTGGCGGCGATCGAGAACCTCGAGCACCCCGACGAACCGACCTTCGATCTGGGAGAGTCCTGCGATCCCTGGCCGCTGTCGGGCGACGCGGTGCTCTTCAGCGGGCGGCCGGCGGGATCCGAGCGCAACGCGCTCTTGCTGCGGGAGCGCAGCGACGCGCCGGGACTCGTGTACGCGGACTCCGAGATCGACTGCCACTCACCCATTCCCGTCCGGCCCCGCGCGGTACCGCCCGTGCTGCCCAGTGAGGTCCGTCCCGAAGAGCGCGTGGGGCGCTTCGTCGTTCAGGACATCTACCAAGGACTGACGGGCGTCGAGCGCGGAGAGGTGCGGCGCTTGCGGGTGATCGAAGAGACCTCGCGCGTCAGCCCCAGCCCGGGTGGCGCCTACAACCAGACCTTCCTGGTGAGCGCCGCCCTGGCCTTCAGCGTCAAGAACTTCCTCGGCACGGTGCCGGTGGAAGCGGACGGGTCGGCCTACTTCGAGGCGCCGGCAGGTCGGGCGCTCTACCTGCAGGCGCTGGACGAGGAGGGCCGGCTGGTCCAGAGCATGCGCACCTTCGCGCAGGCCGCGCCCGGTGTGACGCGTTCCTGCATCGGCTGCCACGAGCACAAGTCGTCGGCGCCGGCTCCCGGCGGGCGGTCGCGGGCGCAAGCGGGCGAACCGCGCGTGCTGGAGCCTGAGTCATGGGGCAGTGGTTACGTCGACTACCCGAGCATGGTGCAGCCCATCCTCGACCGTCACTGCCTGAGCTGCCACGGCGGGGAGCAGGGATTCGCCGGTGGGCTGGACCTCAGCGGCGGGTGGACGGAGCACTTCAGCAACAGCTACGAGAACCTGGTCAGCCGACGCGACACCCAGCTGGTCGCGCACCTCATCGCGGGTATCGATTGCATGAACGGGACGGCGAACTGGTCGGCTCGCATCTTCCCGCCCCGCTCCCACGGTTCGGGGGCCGCGCCCCTGGCGCAGGTCCTCACCAGCGGACACGACGGCGCCATCCCGGCCCTCAGCCGCAGCGAGCGTGATCTGCTTCTGGCCTGGATCGACACCAACGGGCTCTACCACGGAACCTGGGACTACACCGAGAACGGTTTCAGCATCGGCGCCTGGGGCGACGTGCGGACGACCCTGACCGAGCAAATGCGCGGCGCCGGTTGCCTCGAGTGTCACGGCGACGGCGAGCGCCCCACGTACTTCGACGGGGACTGGTTCAACCTGCAGAGTCCCGAGCTGAGTCGCATCCTGCGCGCGCCCCTCGCACGCGGGGACGACGGCTTCGGGCTGGCCCTCTGCCGCGAGCGCGTGCTCGGCCCCTCCGATCAGCGCGTGCACCTGATGCGCACCGGCGGCTACGTGCATCACGTCCTGCCCCTGGAGGACTTCGCGCCCGAGCCGGCGCCGCCCGCCGTGAGCGACGGTCCGGCGCGGGTCTCCTTCGCCTCGACCGAGGACGCTCGCTACCAGGCCATGCTGGACACGATTCGCGAGGGGCGCCGGCGGGCACTCGCGGCGCCGCGCGTCGACATGCCGGGCGCGCGCGTCCAGCCCGGTGAGTGCCGGCAACTCGTTCCACTGCCGCTGCCTCGACCGTCGCCGTCTCTCGAAGCACGCGCGGATGACGAGGGCGTCGTGCAGCTGGCCTGGGAGCGGTCGGCCCGGACCATCGGCTTGCGGGCTGAGGTCTACCGCGGCCAGCGCGCGGACTTCGAGCCCTCGGCGGCCAGCTGGATCGCAAGCACGACGAGCCAGCGTCTGGCGGACCGCGAGGCGCCACCCGGCACGTGGCACTACGCGCTGGTGCTGTGCTCGGGGGAGGAGCGTGGACAGCCGATCCGCGCGAACCTCCACGTCCCACCGCCCCGTCCGCCGGCCAGCCCGCCTGGCCTGACGGCGACGTCGGTTCCCGGCGCCGTGCAATTGCGCTGGGAGGACTGCGGTCTTCCCGGAGCGCGCTACGTTGTTCTTCGCTCGCCGCAGCACAGCGACGCCTTCGAGCCCCTGACGAGCGAGCCCACCGCTGCGCTTGACTACCGCGACGCTTCGGTCCGGGCCGGTGTCCCGCACGTCTATCAGGTGCGCGCCGTCAGCCGGCGCGGGGTCGAGGGTGCCGCCGCGCCTCCTGTGATCGCCGCGGCGCTGGCCGCACCTCGCGAGCCCGTGTTCCGCGTCGACTTCACGGGCGGACTGGACGCTGCGCCGCACGGCGGCGGCGCTGCCGCGGGTCGCGCTCACGCGGGCGCGCGCACGGCCGAGGATGGGCTGGACCTGCGCCAGGGTGGCCACGTGACGTTCGCGCATCGCGCGGAGTTCGACCTCGACCACAGCCTGACGGTCACCTGCCGCGTGCGGCTCGACGAACGGACGGAGATGCCGGTGGTCGTCAGCTGCGGCCAGTGGAACGAGGCCGGCTGGTTCTTGCAGCTCCTGGGCTCGACCTGGCGCTGGCACGCGGGCGGCATCGACTGCGACGGCGGCGCCATCGAACTCGGGCGCTGGACGCACCTCGCCGCCAGCTTCGACGGCGAGACGGCCCGACTCTTCGTCGACGGCCGCCCTGTGGCCGAGCGTGAGGGCGGCGCAGTCGGCGCGCCGTGGTCGGGACCGCTGCACGTCGGCCAGTACGGGGCGCAGCTTGCCGAGCGCTATCAGGTGCGCGGTCAGATCCGCGACCTCGCGCTCTACCAGCGCGCCCTTTCGCCGGAGGAGATCGCGGCGCTGGCGGCCCGCGCCGAGCAGCGCTGAGCGTCCGCCCGCGGCTACCGCGCCGGCGACAACGCGATGGTCGAGAGCGTGAACGGCCGCTCGACGGTGGTGTTCGTGAGCAGTTCGCTCGGGAAGACCATGTCCATGTTGATCACGATCAGTTCATCGCCACGCACGAGCACCTCGCACGGCTGGTCCAGCGCTCCGTCGGCGCCGTCCGTGTCCCCGTTGCGGCAGAGCGTCGAGACGTTGCCGTGCATGTCCACGACCTGTACGGCGTTGCGCAGCATGTCGGCCACGTAGATGCGATCGTCGGCCTCGCGCCAGAAGAGACCGTCGCAGCAGTGCATCTCGTCCGACCGCGCGAACAGTTCGGTCGAGGCCACGCTGCCGTCGGCGCGGAAGGTCGACTTGTAGACGACGCCGTCCTCGAAGATGCCGCAGTAGAGGTTCCCGTCCCCGTCGAAGGTCAGCCCGTCAGCGCCGAACCCGACGCGGTTGCTGCTCTCGAAGACGGCGATCAGGTGCGGGTCGGGCGCCTCGGCCGACCAGGGCTCGAGCCGCACGGGACCGTCGGCCCACTCGTGGCGTTCGATGGCGTAGATCCCGCTGCGCAGCTTCGGCCTGGCCGCGCCCGGTGCGCTCTCGGGCGTGACCGTCAGGACCGTGTCGCTGACGTACACCACGTCGCCGCGCCAGACGACTGCGTTGGAGACGCCGAAGCCCTCGACCACCACGTCGCAGCCCGTCGCGCGACCGTCCTCGATGTTGATGCGCAGCAGGCGGGAGGCGTTGGCCAGGGAGTGCACGTGCTGGCTGTCGGCCACGTACAGGTCGCCGTCAGGTCCGATGTCGCAGCCCATCGGTCCCACCCCGCCGAACTCCGGGTGCAGGTCGTCGCCCTCGAACTCGTAGAAGCGGGTCAAGACGTTGTGAGCGTCGAGCTTGACCATCAGCGCGGGCGAGGTCTCCTCGATCACACCGGCCTCGAGCAGCACCTGGTTGTTGAAGTTCGGGATGGAGAGGAGGACGTCACCCTCGTCGGTCAGCGTGGCGCCGTCGGGCGTGTTGCAGTGCGCCGGCAGCTTGATCAGCAGCGACGGCGCGGCAGGCGCCGCCGTCTTGCAACCGGCGAAGAGGCAGAGTGTCAGGAGAGCGGAGGTCGAGTGCGTCGCGTTCATGGCTGAGCTCTACGGGCGGCCGGGGCGTGAGGGCGTCGCATTCTATCAACGGGCTGCCAGCCCGGTGTGGTGCCCGAGTTGACGCTCGAGCCTGATCGCGACTACGGTTGCGTCATGCTGCTGGTCATCCTCGCCGTTCTGCCCGTGCAACTCGCGCCCGTGTCCCAGGAGGACGTCCTGCAGGGGCTGCGCTCCGAGCACCCGCGGCTCTTCCTCGACGGGGAGCGCGTGGCCGAGCTCGAGGCCGCGCTCGAATCCGACCCGTTGCTGCGCAAGGCCGTGGCCGACGTCACCGCCCGCGCGGACAGCTACCTGGACGCGCCGCCCCTGCGCCACGAGTTGAAAGGTCCGCGCCTGTTGCACGTCAGCCGCGCCTGCTTGACGCGAGTCCACTCTCTGGGGCTGGCCTGGCGCTTGACGGGCGAGCGCCGCTACGCCGACGCAGTGCGCTCGAACCTGCTGACGGTGTGCGCCTTCCCCGACTGGAACCCAGCGCACTTCCTCGACACCGCCGAGATGTCCCACGCGGTGGGCGTTGGTTACGACTGGTGCTTCGCGGCTCTTGGGGAAGAGGCGCGCGAGACGATTCGTCGCGGCCTGATCGAGCACGGACTGGAGCCGGGCCTGCGTGCCTACACGGCCGAGCGACCGGCCTGGTGGACGCGCAGCGCATTCAACTGGAACCAGGTGTGCAACGGCGGCCTCACGGTCGGCGCTCTGGCGATCGCCGAGACCGATCCAGAGTACGCGCGCGTTGTCTTGTCGCACGCGGTGCGCTCGCTCCCGCGCGCATTGGAGACCTACGACCCGCACGGGGCCTGGCCCGAGGGTCCGGGCTACTGGGGCTACGCCACGTGCTATACCGCCTTCGGCCTGGCGGCCATGCGCAGTGCGCTGGGGCACGACTTCGGGCTCTCCGAACGCGAGGGGCTGGCGCGCGCCGGCTTCTTCCCGCTGGCCGCCTGCGGTCCCACCGGTGCGTACGTGGCCTACGCCGACGTCGGGGAGCGCGCGCAACGCCGCGAGCTGCCGGTGCTCTTCTGGCTCGCCGACCGCTACGCCGAGCCCGCCCTGGCGCAGGCCGAGCGCGCCTGGATCGCTGCGCATCCCGCGAGTCCTCTGCACGTTGTCTGGTACGTGCCCTCGAGCGAGGAGGAAGTGTTCGAGCCTCCGCTCGACGAGCTCTTCGAGGGCTCGGTGCAGCTCGCCTTGCTGCGCGGCGCCCGCAACGATCCGGACGCGATCTTCGTCGCGCTGAAGGCGGGCTACAACGCGGTCAACCACGGTCACCTCGACCTGGGCAACTTCGAGCTGGAGCTCCAAGGTGTGCGCTGGGCGCGGGACCTCGGGTCGGACGACTACAACCTGCCCGGCTACTGGGACGGCAAGCAGGGCGGCCGGCGCTGGAGCTACTACCGGCTCGGCTCCCACAGCCACAACGTCGTCACCCTGGGCGGGGAACAGCAGGCCGTGGCGGGCGAGGCAGAGTTCGTCGCCTTCGAGAGCACGCCCGAGGCTGCCCACGCGATCGTGGAGATCAAGGGTGCCTGGCCGGGGACCGCCGAGCGCATGCGCCGCGGAGCGGCCCTCGTTGCCGAGCGCCGTGCGCTGCTCCTGCGCGACGAGTTCGAGCTCGTCGAGGCCGGCGAGGTCGCCTGGGGCATGACCACCGATGCGCAGATCGAGGTCGACGGGGCACGCGCGGTGCTGCGCCAGGACGGGAAGGTGTTGAGCGCATTCCTGCTCGCGCCCTCCGGCGCCGCCTTCGTCGTGGAGGACGCGCAGCGCGATCCGCCCGAGCGCCCGAACAAGGGTGTGCGCAGGTTGATGGTGCGCTTCGTGGGCGCGCCGGGGCCCTGCGCTCTGACAGTCTTGTTCACGTCAGGGGCCGAGGCCGAGCCTCCGTCTGGGGTCGAGGTCCGGCCACTCTCGGACTGGTGACACGACGCGAAGTGGTAACCTCGGCGGCGATGGAATGCTTCGAGCGATCCGCTTCGCGTGTGGTGCTGGTGCTGGCCTGCTTGCAGGCTGCCTGCGCGTCGAGTGGCGTCGGAGCTGCGCACCTGGAGCTGATCCCCGGTCCGACCTCGATGCGCGTCGAACGGGACGGCCTGCTGCTGCTCGAGTACCGCCGGGGCGAAGCGGGCTCCAAGCCGTTCGTCCTGCACCTCGGCACGCCCGCGGGCCTCGACGTCCTGCGCGACGCGCCGCCCGGGCACGAGCACCACCACGGCCTGATGCTCGCCATCGGCGTCGACGACGTGGACCACTGGGGCGAGATGTACGCCGATCTTCCCGGGAGTCAGCGCGAGCGCTCGTTCGAGCCGGTCGCGTCGCAAGACTGCGGCTTCACGCAGGGGATCGAGTGGATCGATGCACGCGATGGCGCGCTGCAACTGAACGAACAGCGCACGCTGAACCTCGTGCTCGAGGACGAGCTCGGCGCCGCACTGCTCACCTGGCGCAGCGTGTTGAACCTGCCGCCCGAAGTGGACTCGGCGCGGCTCTGGGGCCGGCCCTACTTCGGACTTGGCCTGCGTTTCCGCGAGGCGCTCGACGGGGCCGGCCCCTTTGTGCACGCCTCGGGCGAGCCGGGTCGAGTCGTGCGCGGCGAAGAGCGCCTGACGCGCTCGACCTGGTGCGCCTACAGCGGTGAGATCGACGGCCGCCCCGTAACCGTGGCCGGCTTCGACGACCCGCGCAATCCGCGGCACCCGGCCACCTGGTTCAGCATGGCCGTGCCCTTCGCCTACATGACGGCGACCCTGGACCTGGCGGCCGAGCCGCTGGTCCTGCGCGCCGGCCAGGAGCTGGAACTGCGCTACGGAGTGGCCCTCTGGGACGGCCACGTGCAGCGCGAGACGATCGAGGAACTATACCGGCGCTGGACCGCCCGGGAGTGACAGTCATGACGAAGACGACGGGAACGCTCAGGCCCTCGCGGCGCACACTTCTGAAGGAGACGGCGGTGGCGGGCGCGATCGGCCTCACGGCGCCGTACGTCGCAGCCGGCCCGGCGACCAGCCGGCGCGGTCGCACTGCGGCCAATGACAAGATCCGCCTCGGCATCATCGGGGTGGGCCCGATGGGGATGGCCAACCTGCGCAACTGCGCGCGCCACGACGACGTCGAGGTCACGGCCATCTGCGATGTCTGGAAGGACCGGCGCGACGCGGCCGCGGCGGGTTTCCCGGGCGCCCGGACCTACGACGATCACCGCAAGCTGCTGGAGAGCGGCCAGGTCGACGCGGTCATCATCGCCACTCCGCCGCACTGGCACACGCTGCAAGCCGTCGACGCCTGCGAGGCGGGGGTGGACATCTACTTGCAGAAGCCGATGACCCTCTACCCGGCCGAAGCGCTGGTCGTGCGCAATGCCGTGGCGAAGACCGGGCGCATCTGCCAGGTCGGAACCCAGATTCACGCGAGCGAGAACTACCGCCGCGTCGTGGAGTACGTGCGCAGCGGCAAGCTCGGCCGCATCGCGGTGGCTCGCACCTTCAACGTGATGAACCAGGGCAGCGAGGGGTTCGGGAATCCGCCTGATACCGAGCCGCCGCCGGGGCTCGACTGGGAGCGCTGGGTGGGCCCGGCGCCCATGCGTCCCTTCAACGACCTGATCGTGCGCGACGCCTTTCACAACTGCTCCTTCTGGGACTTCAGCGGCGGCTGGACCCCGGGCATGGCCCCGCACATCATCGACCTGCCGCACTGGGCGCTCGAGCTCGACTTCCCGACGCTCACGACCTCCACCGGCGGCCGCCACGTCCTGCGCGACCTGGGCGACGTGCCCGACACTCAGGAGGTCACCTGGCAACACGGCGACCTGACGCTGACCTGGTCGATGTCGCTGGTGAACAGCTTCGGCTTCGACTTCGGCCGCGGCAGCCTCGACCGCCGGCTCGGCATCTACTTCATGGGTGTGGACGGCACGCTCTTCTCCGACTACGGCAGGCACGAGATCGTTCCCGAGGGCGACCGCCTGGGCGACGCGTCACCGCCGGAGCACTCCATCCCGTCCTCGCCGGGCCACGAGCGCGAGTGGCTGGACTGCGTGCGCAGCCGCGCGCAGCCGAGCTGCAACGCGGACTACCACTGCCGCATCGACGTGGCCCTCGGCCTGGCCAACCTCGCCCAGCGACTGGGCCGCTCGATCCGCTTCGATCCCGTCAAGGAGCGCATCGTGGGCGACGCTGAAGCCGCGGCTCGGGCGCGGCCCGAGTACCGCGCGCCGTGGCGTTTCCCGGCGGAATACCTGTCCTAGCGCGATCTACCTGAGGGCTCCTGTGAGGTACACCCGAACCATCTTGCTCATGACAGGAGCGGGGGGTGCTGCGGAGACCGGTTGCGGCAGCTTGCTCGATCGACGTGACCGTCTACGATTGTGCGCAGCATGAGAAACCAGACGCTGTCTCTGCTCGCCACGGCCTTCCTCGCTGCGACCGCCGCAGCCCAGGAGTCCGCCGATCCCTACCTGCCGCCGACCCCGGAGCGGGATGCAGCCGGCGGCTGCGACGGGATCAAGGACGGCGGCTTCGGCTTCCACACCGCGCTCGAGGCCCGGCCCTGGTGGCAGGTCGACCTGGGCGCGATGCACGAGCTGGGGCGAGTGCTGATCTACAACCGCTGCAACACCGCAGCGGAACGCGCGGTCGGAATCGCGCTCTCGACTTCGCGCGACGGCAGGAGCTGGGTCCGGCGTCACGAGCACGCTGGTGAGCCCTTCGGCGGCGTCTCCCACGGCGGGCCGCTGACGGTCGCGCTCGACGGCATCCGCGCGCGCTTCGTGCGCCTCGAGCTGGCTGACACGGACTACCTGCACCTGGACGAGGTGGAGGTCTTCGGCGCGCTCGAGCCCGAGCGCAACCTGGCTCTCGGCCGGCCCGCGCGTCAGAGCAGTCTCAGCCAGTGGTCACTGCAACGGGGCGGAGTCAGCACGGCCGATCTCGCGCAGGCTGTCGAGAGCGGCTTGCTCCTGGCCGAGGACCTGGTCGCGCGTGGCGTCGAGGTCGGACCCTGGCGCGACGGCCTGGTCGCGCTGCGCGCCGACCTTGTTGACCTCCGCCCGGAAGAACGCGCCGCGGCTCTCGTTCGAACGCGAGCGCTCGTGCGCGAGCTCGCTCTGCAGAATCCGCTGCTCGACTTCGACGAGCTGCTGCTCGTGCGCCGCAGCGCGGCGGCGCCGCACCTGGGCCTGCCTACCAACTGGCAAGGCAACTCCAGCCTGCCGGCCGGACCCTACGACGACGCGCTGGTCACGCTCTCGCTGCGCGACCCCGATGCCCCCCTGCGCGAGGTGACGCGCACCGGCAGGTTCGTGGGGGACGTGGATCTCGACTTCGACGCCGAGCACGCGCTCTTCTCCTCGCGTGACGCGCGCGGTCGCTGGCAAGTGTTCGAGACGGACCTCGACGGCGGCGGTCTGCGCCAGGTATCGCGCGGCGACGAGCCCGACGTCGACAGCTACGACGCCTGCTACCTGCCCGACGGTGGGATGATGTTCGCCTCGACCGCCGGCATGGCGGGTGTGCCCTGCGTCTACGGCGTCGACCACGTGGCCACGCTCTTCCGCATGGACTCGGGCGGCGGCCAGGTGCGGCGGCTGTGCTTCGATCAGGACCACGACTGGAACCCAACGCCGATGGCGGACGGACGCATCTTGTACACGCGCTGGGAGTACGCCGATACGCCGCACACCCACAGCCGGCTGCTCTTCACCATGAACCCGGACGGCACGGGACAGGCGGAGCTCTACGGCAGCAATTCGTACTGGCCGAACTCCATCTTCGGCGCGCGTCCGGTGCCCGGTCATCCTTCCAAACTCGTGGGCGTGGTCAGCGGTCACCACGGGCTGCGGCGCATGGGCGAGCTGGTTCTCTTCGACCCCGCGCGCGGGAAGCGCGAAGCGGGGGGCGCCGTGCAGCGCATCCCCGGTCGCGGCAAGCCGGTGGAACCTGTCATTCGCGATCGGCTGGTCGACGGCAGCTGGCCGCGTTGCCTGCACCCCTGGCCGCTGTCCGAGGACTACTTCCTGGTCGCCGCCCAGCTCAGTCCCGCCGCTCCGTGGGGCGTCTACCTCGCGGACACTTTCGACAACCTCGTGCTCCTGCGCGAGGAACCGGGCCACGTGTTGCTCGAGCCGATCCCCGTTCGTCCGCGACCGCGCCCGGCGGTCTTGCCCACGCGCGTCGACCTCGCCGCGGACGACGCGTCCGTGCAGATCGCCGACGTCTATCTTGGTCCCGGTCTGGAGGGCGTGCCGCGCGGAACGGTGAAGAGCCTGCGCGTCTTCTCCTATCACTTCGCCTACCAGGGCATGGGCGGTCTGATCGGTGTGCTCGGTGTCGACGGGCCCTGGGACGTCAAGCGCGTGCTGGGCACGGTGCCGGTAGAGGCCGATGGTTCGGCGAACTTCCGCGTACCGGCCGAGACGCCGATCTCGGTCCAGCCCCTCGACGTCGAAGGCAAGGCGCTGCAGCTGATGCGCAGCTGGATGACGGCCATGCCGGGCGAGACGCTCTCCTGCGTGGGCTGCCACGACGGACAGCGCAGCCCCGCGCCGCACGCACTCCCGCTTGCCATGGGGCGCGCTCCCTCGGAGATCGAACCCTGGTACGGCCCGCCGCGCGGCTTCAGCTTCGCGCGCGAAGTGCAGCCGGTGATCGATCGCCACTGCCTCGAGTGTCACGACGGCAGCGACCAGCGCGCGGCTCCCGACCTGCGCGGGGACGTGGCGATCGACGACTACCGCTCGTCCTACCCGAGCACCCGCGGCGGACGCTTCTCGGTGGGCTACGCGGCGCTGCACCGCTACGTGCGCCGGCCGGGAATCGAGAGCGACTACCGCCTGCTGACTCCGCTGGAGTTTCATGCGGACACCACCGAGCTGGTGCAGATGCTCGAAGAGGGGCACCACGGAGTCGAGCTCGACGATGAGTCCTGGGACCGACTCATCACCTGGATCGACCTCAACACACCTTTCCACGGTACCTGGAGCGAGGCCACGGGCACGGCCATCGGCCAGGCGACGCGGCGCGTCGAGCTGGCGGCCCTGTACGGCGGTTCGGTGCAGGACCCCGAGCAAGACGCGAACCTGCCCGTCGCGCGCTTGAGCGCGAGCACGCCGGCTCGAGTGCGCGCGCCAACCGCGCAGGTGCGCGCGCCGGCCACTGCGGGCCAGGTCTTCGACGCGGACGAGGCGCGCCGTCGCCAGGCCGCCGCCGGAGCGCGCACGGGGCGCACGGGGCGCACCGTCGACCTGGGGGAGGGCGTCGCCATCGAGCTGACCCTGATCCCGGCCGGCGAGCTTCCGGACGCGCGCGTCGAGCGCTCCTTCTGGATGGCGACCCTGGAGATCACCAACCGCGCCTTCGCGCGCTTCGACCCCGCGCACGACAGCCGCGTCGAGCCCAAGCACTGCTACCAGTTCGGCGTACGCGGTCTGCGCGCGGACCGCCCGGAGCAGCCGGTGGTGCGCGTCTCCGCGGAGCACGCCGAGGCCTTCTGTCAGTGGCTGTCCGAACAGAGCGGTGAACACTTCAGCCTGCCCAGCGAGGAGCAGTGGGAGCACGCTTGTCGCGCCGGCGCGGCGAGCGCCTTCTCCTTCGGTGAGCTGGGCGACGACTTCTCGGCCCACGCCAACCTGGCGGACGTTAGCCTGGGAGGCATGGCCTCGGATCCCTACACCCTGAACCAGCCGATCCCCAGCCCGAGTCGCTTCGACGACTGGATACCGCGCGACGAGCGCTGGGACGACGGCGCCCTGATCGCGGTCGCCGTCGGTCGCTACGCGCCCAACGCCTGGGGGCTGTTCGACATGCACGGCAACGTGGCGGAGTGGACGCGCACACGCACCGAGGACGGCGAGCGGTTCGTGCGCGGAGGCTCGTGGCGCGACCGACCGGCGCGAGCGACGGCCAGCGGGCGCCGGTCCTACCCGGGCTGGCAGCGCGTGTTCGACGTGGGCTTCCGCGTGGTGGTCGAGGTGTCCGATGAAGACCCGCGTTGAGATACTGATGGAAGAGCGCTGACCGACGAGCGCACAGCGAGATGGGCCTGACCGGGGAAGGCTGCCGCCGCACACCGGGCACGATCAGGTGCAGGGCATCGCCCCTGGGCTCTCGATGCAGCTCTCGGAGATCGACAGCTACCGACCCACGGCATACGATCTACACGACAACGCCGCACTGGCCCCCTGAAGTTCGGCCGGCGGGACTGACCCCCGCCGGGCCTGGCTCTTGGGGCACGACACCTGGAGAAAGCTCATGGTCACACTCGGCACGGCAAGGATCCTCGGTCCGATCGCGCTCCTTGGCGCGTGT
>PVBE010754582.1_pt1 | contig 20074 bp, 13 predicted proteins | sample 1631181 | NCBI WGS metagenome assembly PVBE01 (sample SAMN08397723, study PRJNA350692) | Marine metagenome, whole genome shotgun sequencing project. | isolation source: water | place: Pacific Ocean | collected 2012-04 | reverse complement strand
AATTTTTTATTTATTTAATATTTCTTTTATTATTTTTTTATCAAAAGCTTTTGTTATATATAAAATGAATATATATAATATAGAAAAACTTGTTATTGTTAAAAAAATATTAAACTCTCTCCATTGCCAAACACTAAAAAAAGTAATCATTCCTGCTAATAAACTTTTTATTAAAACTTTAAAATCTATTTTTATATTAATATATTTTTTAACAACTATGTAACTAAATATAACTATTAAAAACTCCACAAATAACGTTGTATAAGCTGCTCCCCAATATGAAAATTTAGGAATAAATATAAAATAACTAGTAACACCTAATATAGCTGTAAACAAAAAATATTTTATAATCTTTTTTTGAGCTTGGAGCGCTACTACTAAATAAGTAAATAAAGTACCAAAAAATATCATTGCTGTTGCTACTATTAATATATTAAGTATTGGTCCTGATAATATAAATTCATTCCCAGCTAATAATCTCATCATTTCTGTACTAATTAACCATGTTCCGATAATCATACCTATGGTAATTATACTAAAAAAATCAAATGTTTTTTGCCATATATTTTTTAATTCTTTATAGTTTTTAGATATATAAGCTGCTGTAAATAATGGTAATATCAATCCCATAACCATATGAGGGAAGGTTGCTAAAACTTCTAAAACCCTATATGGTGCTCCATACAAACCAACCTCTGACGGTTTATGATAAGCTGAAAGTATTAATGTATCAATTTTAAAATATATTAAATTAAGAACTATTGTTGTTGCTAGTGGCCATGTTTTATAAAAAATATTTTTCCAATAACTAAAATCAAAATTAAATCTTAATGTAACATATTTCCTTAAAAATAAATATAAAAATAAAAAAGCAATACCTTGTGTTAGAGAATTAATTAATAAAATATTATTTAAATTTGTACCTTTAGTAAAAAAATAAAATAAAAAAATAAAATAACTTAATTTACTAATTGTGTCTGTAATAGCTACTTTTGGCATTACCATATGCTTAGCAAATACAGCTGTTAGTGTAGAAATTAAACTTTGAAAAAAGAATGCAAAAGAAAAATATATAATCCCTTTTTGAACTACAATTTCATAAGGAAATATTTTTATAATAATTGGTGCTAATAATAAAAATATTAAAGAAGAAAAAAAACGAATAGTAAAAATATTATTTATTATTTTACTTTCTTTTATTTTATCCTTAACAGAAGATATCTCTCTTAACAAAGTTAAATATAAACCAAAATCTAATAATATCATCAACATTTGTAGGAATGCAAATATAGTCGTATAAAAACCAAATCCTGTTTGACCTAAAATTCTTGCAATTAAACCAAGATTAAAAACTCCTATTAAAATATTTAATATCCTAATAATAATTTGCCACGCTATATTTTTAAATATTTTATTAGTTAATGACATATTAAAATTATACTAAAATATGACAAAAAAACAACTTTTTTAAAAGTTGTTTTTAATATAAATATTTGTAATTATTAAATATACTATTCAGATGATTTATATTCTTTCCAAATAATTTTTTTTAATTCTTTAATTAATTTAGGATTTTCTTTTAAATATCTCTTAGCATTTTCTCTCCCTACGCCTAATTTAATGTCTTTATATGAGTATGAATTACCAGATTTTTTAATAACATCATAAATCATACCAGTGTCTAAAACATCAGCAGAAATTGAAATGCCTTCATTATACATAATATCAAAAATAGTTGTTTTAAATGGAGCAGCAACTTTGTTTTTTACTATTTTAGCTTTAACCTGATTACCTATTATTTTTTCGCCTTGTTTTATCTGAGCTGATCTTCTAACTTCTATTCTTACTGAAGAATAGAATTTTAAAGCATTCCCTCCTGGAGTTGTTTCTGGATTACCAAAAAATACACCAACCTTGATTCTTATTTGATTAATAAAAATAACAGCTGTATTTGTTTTATGAACTATACCTGCTAATTTACGTAAAGCTTGGCTCATTAGTCTAGCTTGCAGTGCAACATGAGAATCACCCATTTCACCCTCTATCTCTTTCTGAGGTACTAAAGCTGCTACAGAATCTATAACTATAACATCTACTCCTGCAGAACGAACTAATGTTTCTACTATCTCTAGTGCTTGTTCTCCTGTGTCTGGTTGAGAAATTAATACTTCTTTTATATCAACTCCTATTTTTTGTGCATAATCTGGATCTAGAGCATGCTCCGCATCAACAATAGCAGCAACACCACCTAATTTTTGAGCTTCTGCTACTATATGTTGTGCTAATGTTGTTTTACCAGAAGCCTCTGGACCATATATTTCTACTATTCTACCTTTTGGAATACCTCCTATACCTAAAGACATATCTAAAGATAAACAGCCTGTACTAATAGCATCTACATTAGAAGCTTTCGCATCTTTTAAATGCATGATAGCGCCTTCCCCGAAACGCTCTCTTATTTGATCAATTGCTATTCTAGCATTTTTATTTAATTTATCTTCGTTTTTCTTTTTCATTTTATTATAATTTCATAAAGTAAGTTTTACTTACTACTAGTTATTTTTCTCTATAAATACTTAACTCTGTGTATTTAATTTTACTATACTTCTTTTTAGCACTTATTTCTAAATTATTCAAGCCAATCATTAAATTTATTTCTTTTTCAAAATTACCATTCTTATTTAATAATACACTTTCATTATTTATCATTAATTCTACCTCTGGTATAGTCTTGCCATATATAACTATAGTACTTTCACTTGTTATATAATTATTATTTGGATTTATTATTTCAATATATGGTGGAGAAATTATTTTTTTTATTTCCCAAGCTAAATAACCTAATAAAATAAAAATTATTAATACTATAATAAACATTTTAATAATTTTAGGTTTTAATAATTCATTTTTTAATTTAGATTTTTTCTTGTTTTTTATTACTTTTTTTAACTGTTTGTTTATAAAATTTTGATCTTTATAATCTTCTAATAATTCTAAAACTGGTAAATCTAATAATTTTCCATATATTTTTAACCAAGAACGTACATATATATTTCCAGGTAATTTTTCATATTCTCCTCTTTCTAAAATGTCTAAATATTTAATATTAATATTAGTTTTTTTTTGTACGTCAGATAAAGATAGGCCCTTTTCTAAACGAGCCTTTTTTAATTTATCTGCTAAATTATGTAATTTTCCTATTTTTTTTAATTTAAAATTATTCATTTTTTTCTTCATATTTTTCATTAGAAATGTTTTCTTCTTTACTATCTAAATCTGAAGAAAAATTTTCTTCTAAATCTTCTTGTGATATTAATATTTCTCTTGGCTTAGATCCTTCTGCAGGTCCAACTATACCAACTTCTTCTAACATATCAAGTAATGAAGCTGCACGAGGATACCCAATTCTTAAGCGTCTCTGTAATAATGTAGCAGATGCTTTTTTAGCTTTTAAAACAATCTCTTTAGCTTCTAAAAAAAGTGGGTCTTCATTCTCTTTATCAGAAGAAAAATTGTATGTTGCGTTATTTGTTTTTTCTATAATATTATCATTATATTCTGGTTTAGCTTGACCCTTTATATGATTAATAACCTTTTTAATTTCCTCATCTGTTATATAAGATCCTTGAATACGTTTTATTTTAGAATTATCAGCTGTCATAAAAAGCATATCACCATTACCTAATAATTTTTCTGCACCACTAGAGTCTAAAATTGTACGAGAATCTATTGAAGACCCTACACTAAAAGAAATTCTAGATGTTATGTTTGCTTTAATTAAACCTGTAATAACATCTGTAGATGGTCTTTGTGTCGCTAATATTAAATGAATACCAGCCGCTCTACCTAGTTGAGCTAAACTAATTACAGCAGCTTCTATTTCTTTAGCTGCTACAGACATTAAAGCACTAAATTCATCAATAATAACTACTATATATGGTATTTTATTTACAATAACTGAATTATTATAACTTAATATATTTTTTTTATTAGCTGCTTGTAATAATTTATATCTTTCTTGCATTTCTTTAATTACCCAACGTAAAGAATTTATAACTTTGTTTGTATCATTTATTACTGGTGTTAATAAATGTGGAATATCGTTAAAAGCTGCTAATTCTACTCTTTTAGGATCTATTAATATAAACTTTAATTCATCTGGGGAATTTTGATAAAGTAAATTTATTATAATATTATTAATACAAACTGATTTTCCGGTATTTGTTGCGCCAGCTACTAATAAGTGGGGCATTTTATCTAAATTAGCTATAATTGGTTTTCCTGCTACATCTCTTCCAAGGGCTAATGATAAATTTTCTTTTGTTTGTTTATATTCCTTGCTCTCTAGAAGACCTTTTAATTTTACTAAAGATATTTTTTGATTTGGCACTTCAATACCAACTAATGATTTTCCTGGTATTGGTGCCTCAATGCGTAAGGGGTGTGCTGCTAATGCTAAGGACAGATCATCTTGTAATGTAGATATTTGAGATAATCTCACCCCTTCAGATGGCTTAAATGTATATTGTGTAACAGTTGGTCCAATATTAACATCTCCCATGGTAACTTCTATACCAAAATTAGATAATGTTTTCTGTATTTTAATTTTATTATTATCTATATCTCCTGATGTTGGTTTTGTATTTAAATTTGTTAATAAATCTAATGGTAAATTTATTTTTACACTCTTTTTTTGTTTTAAATCATTGTTATCTTCTTCTTGTAAACCATTATTATCTTCTTCTTGTAAGTCATTGTTATCTTCCCAATCTGATTCATCATTATCTTCCCAATCTGATTCATCATTAGTTTCATTATAGTTATTGTTTGGTAAAATTTTTTCTTTTAATATTCCTATAGATTTACATTTTTCTATAATACTTCTAAAGGAAGTATTAAATCCTAGTAATAAACCTATAAATGTAAAAGCTAAAAATATAACTAAAGATCCCCAAAAACCTAAAAAATTTGTAAGATAACCTAATAAATAGCCTAAGGCGCCGCCGCCGTTACCAAGTGATATAATTTCGTTGTATTTGAATTCTAAAACAAAAAAATTAAAAATACCAGAATAACCAATTATTAATAATAATAATCCTAAATAATTAGAAATTTTAAGTTCATACTCTTTTTTTTGTAAAAGATTATACCCTATAAATAATAACAATAAAATAAAAAACCAATCACCCCAACCAAATAAATATGCTAATAATTTATATAAAAAATTTCCAAAATCTCCTGCTAAATTAAACATAGATAAAAAGCTTAAAAAAACAAAAGTAAAAATTAATATAATAAAAATGCCCTTTTTGGTCTCTGAAGAAATACTCCAATTATGAAAACTATTACTATTTTTTCTATATTTTTTGTATGTTTTCCTTTTTCTTTTACGTAACATAGTTTGCTATTTTTACAGCCTTTCAATATATACTTTACCATAATAAATAATAAAAATAAATAACCTAATTTGTTTAAATTAGGTTATTATAAAAAATTTATTTACTATACCCTGTGCCTGCTGGAATCTTTTTACCAATAATTACATTCTCTTTTAAACCTCTTAAATCATCAACTTTACCAGACACAGCAGCATCTATTAATACTCTAGCTGTTTCTTGAAAAGATGCTGCAGATAAAAATGAGTCAGAAGCTAATGATGCTTTTGTAATACCTAATAATAATGTTTCACATTTAGCTTTTTTCCCTTTTGTATTTTTATTAGCTTCTCTAAATTGTGTTGTTGTAATTGTCTCTCCTGGCAATAATTCTGTATCTCCAATATCTGTTACTAAAACACGAGAAAACATTTGTTTAACTATTAATTCTACATGTTTATCATTTAAATTTTGTCCTTGAGAAGCGTAGATATGTTTTATTTCTTTTATAATATATTTTTGTACAGTTAATTTATCTTTTCCTTCATATAATTCTTTTAAATCCACACTACCTTCTGTTAGTTGTTGTCCTTCTTCTACTATATCTTTATTTTTAACCCATAAATTATACCCAGCTGGAATAATTAATTCTTTATCTTCACTTTTTAAACTTATAATTTTTAATTCTTTATCTGTAATTTTAACTAATCCATCAATACCAGCTTTTATTTTTTCTTTATTATTATTAAATATTATTTTACCTTTTTTTACTTCTTGATCATTTTTAACTTTAATTTTAATATTCTTATTTAACTTATATTCTTCTATTATTTTTTCTTGTGGTTGAATTTTAATAATTCTTTGCTCCTTACTTAATAATTTATTGTCTTCTTTCATTTTAACAATACCCGAAATATTTGCTAAAACAGCTTTCTTTTTTGGTAATCTAGCTTCAAACAGCTCTTCTACTCTTGGTAATCCCTGTGTAATATCACTTTCAGCAACTCCTCCGGTATGGAATGTTCTCATTGTTAATTGTGTGCCTGGTTCACCAATACTTTGGGCTGCTATAACACCTACTGCTGTCCCTTTTTTTACTAATTTATTATACCCTAAATCATAACCATAACATTTCTGACAAACACCCCTTATTGATTCACAAGATAATACTGATCTAATTTTAATATTTTTTAAATCTTCTTTTTTAATAATTTCAGACAATTCTTTTGTTATTAGTGTCCCTTTTTTAATTATTGTTTTATTACTTTTTTTATCTTTAATAGCTTCTGCTATTGTTCTACCAATTGTTCTGTCTGCTAATGATTCATCTAAATTATCACTCTCTTCTTTTGTTATAATAATACCTTCTTTTTCCTTACAATCTTCTTCTAGAACAATAATATCTTGAGAAACATCAACTAATCTACGTGTAAGATACCCAGCATTAGCTGTACGTAATGCTGTATCAGCTAACCCTTTACGTGTACCATGTGTAGATATAAAATATTCTAAAACATCTAAACCTTCCCTAAAATTAGATTTAACTGGTAGCTCTATAATATCACCAGCCGGATTTGTAACTAACCCTTTTATACCCATCATCTGAATCATTTGTGTCCAATTACCTCTAGCCCCTGAGTCTACTATACCTGATAAAGCGCTTTCTGGATCAAACGTTTTTTTACCTTGTTCACTAATTCTATTTTTAATATCTGTCCAAACTTCAATAACTTTTATATATCTTTCTTTATTGGTTAATAACCCATTATTATATTGTTCTTTAATCTCTTCTATTTTTTTCTCCCCAAAAATTATTAAATCTTTTTTTATATCTATTTTTGGTATATCAGCTATACCCCATGATAATCCAGATTCTGTTATATATTTAAAAGTTATATCTTTTATATCATCTAATAATTTAACTAATTTTTCTTGAGGTAAAATATTAAAAGCTAAGGCAATTAAATTTTTTAATTCTTTTTTGTCTAAAGGTTTGTTTATATAGTCTATGTCTTTTGGAAATATATTATTAAATATTATTCTACCAACTGAAGTTTTTGTTATTTTGTTTCCATTTTTATTTATTCTTACTTTAATTAAGTCTTGCAACTTTATAATATCAAATTTAAAAGCTTTTTCTGCTTCATCTTCATCCATAAATATTTTTTTTACTTTAGCTTTATGATTAATGTGTGTTAAATAATAAGCACCCCAAACCATATCTGTATCTGGTGTTATTATTGGTTCTCCAGTTGCTGGTTTTAATAAATTTTTTGAAGATGCCATTGTTTCTTCTGCTTCTTTTTTAGCATCTTCTGTTAATAATACATGCACAGCCATTTGATCACCATCAAAATCTGCATTAAAAGCTGAACAAACTAAAGGATGTAATTGTATAGCCTTACCTTCTATTAAAACTGGTTTAAATGCTTGTATACCTAAACGATGTAATGTTGGCGCGCGATTTAATAATACGTGCGTATCTGATGTAACTTCTTCTAATATATCCCAAACCTCTGGATTTTCTGCTTCTATAAATCTATTAGCGCTTCTAACATTATGTACTAATTCATCTTTTATTAAACGAGATATAACAAATGGTCTAAATAATTCCAAAGCCATTGTTTTAGGAATTCCACATTGATTTAGCTTTAAATGTGGGCCAACAACTATTACTGAACGACCTGAATAATCAACACGTTTTCCTAAAAGATTCTGACGAAAACGACCTTGTTTTCCTTTTAACATATCAGCTATACTTTTTAATGTTCTTTTTTGACCTGTAGAAGCTGTAACAGTTTTTCCATGTCTAGCATTATTATCTATTAAAGCATCAACAGCTTCTTGTAACATTCTTTTTTCGTTTCTTTGAATAACTTCTGGAGCATTTAATCCTTGTAATCTTTTTAAACGATTATTACGATTAATAACTCTACGGTATAAATCATTTAAATCGGAAGAAGCAAATCTTCCCCCATCTAATTGAACCATAGGTCTTAAATCTGGTGGAATTACAGGTATTTTTGTTAATATCATCCACTCTGGGCTTATTTTGTTTAATACTAAACTTTTAACTAAACGAATTCTTTTAATTAATTTCTTTTTCTTAGATGGTATCACATCATCTACTTCTTTTTCTAAAAATTTAGCTAATTCTTTTAAACTAATTTTCTTTAATAAACCTCTAATAGCCTCTGCACCTATACTAGCTTCAAAAATATGCCCATATCTTAATGCTAATTCTTGATATTTTGTTTCTGATAAAATTTTTAATTCTTTTAATTCTTTTAATTCTTTACTGGCTGTACCAGCTGCTTCTTCTAGCGTTTTTATTTTATCTGCTTTAGATACATTTAAATTATTTATCTCTAAATTAAGTTTAGTTTTAATTTTTTTAGTACCTTCGCCTTGTGAAATTAATTTATTTTTTAAACTATTTGTTTCTTCTAACCTTTGTTTAAATTCTAGCTCAATTTTTTTTCTTTTATCTTTTAATTCTTCTTTGATTTGATTTATTGTTTTTTTACGTTCACCTTCGTTCACTTTTGTTACTATAAAAGAAGCAAAATAAATAACTTTTTCTAAAGCTTGAACACTTAAATCTAAAACTAAACCTATTTTAGATGGTATACCTCTTAAAAACCAAATATGTGCAGTGGGCGCTGCTAATTCAATATGTCCCATTCTTTCTCTACGTACTAAAGATCTTGTTACCTCTACTCCACATCTATCACAAATAACACCTTTGTAGCGTATACGTTTATATTTTCCACAATAACATTCCCAATCTTTTGATGGGCCAAATATTTTTTCACAAAAAAGACCATCTTTTTCTGGTTTTTGTGTTCTATAATTTATCGTTTCCGGTTTTAAAATTTCACCATGAGACCATTTATTTATATCTTCTGGTGATGCTAATTTTAATCTTACTGCATTAAACTCTAAAGCAGGTTCTTGTTCTTTTTTTATAAACGTAGTTCTTGTTGATGAAGGTGTTGGCATATTTTTATTATATTATTATTTTATTTTTTTTTCTTTAATAATTCTACGTCTAACCCAAGACCTTTTAATTCTCTTATTAAAACATTAAAAGACTCTGGTACATTCAAACGTTCTATTTTTTCTCCTTTAATAATAGATTCATAAGCTTTTGAACGACCAATTACATCATCAGATTTAATTGTTATCATTTCTTGTAATGTACTTGCTGCCCCATAAGCTTCTAAAGCCCAAACCTCCATTTCACCTAACCTTTGTCCTCCAAACTGAGCTTTTCCTCCTAATGGTTGTTGTGTAACTAAGGAATACGGCCCAATAGAGCGTTGATGTATTTTGCTTTCTACTAAATGATTTAATTTAAGTATATAAGAAATACCTATGGTTGTTTTATTTTTAAATTTATCTCCTGTTCTACCATCATATAATTGAATTTTTCCATCTTCTGTCCAACCTGCTTTTTTTAATTCTTTTTTAATAGTTTCTTCTCCTACACCATTTAAAGCTGGTGAAGCAACCTTATAGCCAAGTGTATTAGCAGCTAGTCCTAGGTGTGTTTCTAATAACTGCCCTAAATTCATACGAGATATAACGCCTAGTGGATTTAATATTATGTCTATTGGTGTGCCATCTTCTAAAAATGGCATATCTTGCTCTGGTACAACGCGTGAAATAACACCTTTATTCCCATGACGTCCTGCTAACTTGTCCCCAACTTGGATTTTTTTTAATGAGGCTATTGTTATTTGAATTGTTTGTATAACACCTGCTGGTAATTTATCATCATTATTATTAGAAAATATTTTTACGTCAATAACTTTTCCATGTTCTCCGTGTTTTAAATATAAAGAACTATCACGAACATCTTTCGCTTTTTCACCAAAAATAGCTCTTAATAATTTTTCTTCAGCAGATAATTCTGTTTCACCTTTGGGTGTTATTTTACCTACTAAAATATCCCCCGAAGAAATTGTGGCCCCAACACAAACTATACCTTCTCTGTCTAAATCTTTTAATTTTTCTTCACTAATGTTTGGTATATCTCTTGTTAATAATTCTGGTCCAAGTTTTGTGTCTCTAACATCAATAGAGTAATCCTCAATATTAATTGAAGTATAACTATCATTTTTAACAATTCTTTCTGAAATTAAAATAGCATCTTCATAATTACCTCCATCCCAAGCCATGTAAGCAACAAGAACATTTTGTCCTAATGCTAATTCACCTTCATTAGTTGCTGCACCATCTGCAATTACTTGTCCTTTTTTTATTAAGTCTCCTTTATTTATAATAGGGTGTTGATTAATACTTGTTGATGCGTTGGACCTAGAAAATTTATTTAAATAATAATTATTTATTTTATTTTTTTTGCTCTTAATCTGAATGTGTTTCCCATCTACAGAGATAGCTTTTCCTTCTTCTTTAGCTATAATAACCTGCCCGGAGTCTCTGGCAGCTTTTCCTTCTACACCTGTTCCTATAATAGGTGCGTGTGGATTAATAATAGAAACAGCTTGCCTCTGCATATTTGTTCCCATTAAAACTCTTTGTCCATCATCATGTTCCATAAATGGTATTAATGCTGTAGCTATACTAATAATTTGATTTGTAGACACATCTATAAAATCAATTTTATCGACTTTCTCATATCTTGGAGATCCTTTAACTCTAACTTCTGCAAACTTATTTTTAAAATGACCTTCTTTATCTATTGGTGTTGTTATAGAAGCTATATTATATTTTTCTTCTTCAAAAGCGTTTAAATAAACAATTTTATTTGTAACGATTGGTTTTATAGTTATTGTTTTATTTTTTATTTTAGATAAAGTTTTAGCTTTATCTTTTGTAATTTTCTCTCCTTTTTTTATAATACCTCTAATATTTTCATTAATAGTTTTTCCTACTGTATTTTTTATATTATTATCAACACTGTGCAATACTTTTCTATATGGTGTTTCTATAAAACCAAAATCATTAATTCTTGCATATGATGCTAAATGTCCAACTAAACCTATATTTGGTCCTTCTGGTGTAGCAATTGGGCAAATTTTTCCATAGTGAGTGCGATGTACATCACGAACTTCAAAACCAGCTCTTTCTCTTGATAATCCTCCTGGTCCCATAGCAGATAATCTTCTTTTATGTTCTAATTCTGCTAATGGATTAACTTGGTCCATAAATTGAGATAATTGAGAGCTCATAAAAAATTCTTTTATAACTCCTATAACTGGTCTAGCATTTATAAGTTGATTTGGTGTTAAATTACTAATATCTAGTGTGCTCATTCTGTCTCTAATAATTCTTTCCATACGTGCTAATCCTATTCTAAATCTTCCTTGTATTAATTCACCAACAGCCCTTACTCTTCTATTTCCTAAATGATCAATATCATCTGCTTCTTCTTGATTTAAATTTAATCTAATTATTTCTTTTATAACTAAAATTAAATCCTCTCTTCTTAAAACTCTTGTTTCTTTGTTGTTTGGTAAATCTAATCCAAATCTAGAATTTATTTTATAACGACCAACTTTTCCAAAATCATATCTTTCAAAATTAAAAAACATAGAGTGTATTAATGTACGAGCATTGTCTACTGTAGCTAAATCTCCTGGCCTTATACGTTTATATACCTCTTTTAACCCTTCTGCTTCATTGTGAGAAATATCTTTTTCTATTGTGTTTTTAATAAAACTTACTTCTGGGTGTGTATCAACATCTTTAAATAAATCAATAATTTCTTTATCGGTCTCGTACCCGAAAGCCCTTAGAATTGAAGTGACTGGTATTTTTCTTTTTCTGTCTATTTTTACATATATAATATTTTTTGTGTCTGTCTCTATTTCTAACCAAGCTCCACGATTTGGTATAATTTTAGCACCATAAAAATTTCTTCCTCTTATACTTTGTGTGCTAAAAAAAACTCCCGCACTACGTATTAACTGAGATACTATTACCCTTTCAACACCATTAACAATAAATGTTCCTCTATCTGTCATTAAAGGAAAGTCTCCTAAATATATCTCTTGTTCTTTTACTTCATTTGTTCTTTTATTGACTAAACGAATATTTGCTCTTAAAGGTGCCTCAAATGTTATGTTTTTATTTTTTGCTACAACTTCATCAAATTTAGGTTCATCTAAATAATAGTCTACTAAATATAATTCTAAATCTCTACCTATAAAATCTTTAATTGGTGAAACTTCATCAAAAAGCTCTTTTAAACCCTCTTTAAAAAACCATTTATATGATTTTTTTTGAACCTCCACTAAATCTGACATAGGTATAACTTCTCGTAATTTAGTAAAATATTTACGAGTGTTGTTTTGTTTTTTTAGAGACATTTTGTTTTAAATATTTAATTAGCTAAAAATAGACAAAAAAACAAACCTACTAAGACTCTTTTAGTAAGTTTTTTATTTAATTTTTCTTTATTGTTTGGTTAACCCAGAAAAAATACATGACTAAATACTAGCAAAAACTTTATAATTTGTCAATAGTTTTTTTAGTTTATTTAATTTTTATCTTTTTTACTAATATTAGCTAAATAACTGTACATAAATATTTGTTTATAATTAAATTGTAAGGTTTTTTCTATTTTTTAAAAACTTATCAATAAAAATAATGCACAAAAAAGATATTGTATCTACAAGTTATCCACAATTATATATTTTTTAATAGTTTTTTAGTTACTTTTCTATCATCCCAATCAATTTTTTTACCTTTAGAAACACAAATAGCCTGCTCCGCCCCTTTTCCTGTTATTAATACTAAGTCATTTTTATTAGCTAAATCTAAAGCTTTTTTTATAGCTTTTTCCCTATCTTCTATTTTAAATAAATCTTTATTTAAAATTTTATTATTTTTTATAGCTCCTTCTATTATTCTATTAATAATTTCTTTAGGATCATCATCATATGGGTCTTCATTTGTAACAATTACTATATCAGAGTTTTTACTAGCTATGTCTCCTAAAATATCCTGCCTAAAAACATCTCTGCCTCCACCACAAGATCCTAAAACATGTATTAATTTATTTTTAGGTAAAAATTTTAATGCTTTATATAATTGTTTTAACCCTTCTGGTTCTGGAGCATAATCTATTAAAACTTTAAAATCTTGTTCTTGATTAATAAATTCTTGTCTGCCAGGAATTCCTTTTAATTTACATTTAATAATACTATTAATATCAAAATTTAAAGAAAGTGCTGTTGAAATACTAGCTAATATATTATACCCATTAAATTCTCCTAAAAACTCCGTTTTTATATTATTATTATTTAATGAAAAAGAAACTAATCCGTTTTCTATTTTTAAATTTTCACCTTTATACTCTGCTTTATTATTAAATCCATATGTTATAAACTTATCAACTTTATATTTCTTTAATCTTTTTGTTTCTTCATCATCTGAATTAGTTATAATTATCTTGTTTATTTTTTTATTATTAATTACTTTCTTTTTACATTTGCTTAAGTGTTTAAATAACTTTTCTTTAGCAGCTCTATAATTTTTAAAACCGCCATGAGCTTCTATATGTTCTGGTGTTAAATTTGTAAAAACAACTATATCATAATTAATACCACTGTGTCTATATTGTTCTATACCTTGTGAAGATGTTTCTATAACTACATATTTACACTTATTTTTTACCATTCTCTTAAGTAATTTTTGTGTTTGAAATCTACCAAGCATGGTCATTTTTTTATTATTTAACCACTCTTTATTACCAGTTTTAAAATTAACGGTTGATGTTAAACCTGTTTTTTCTCCTAAACATTCTAATAATTGAGCAATTATATTTGTAGTGGTTGTTTTACCATTTGTTCCTGTAACTCCTATTACTATAATATTTTTACTAGGGTTATTATAATATAAAGAGGCTGTTTTTGATAAAAACCAATGATAAAATAATACTAATTTATTTGGGATTATTTTTTTTATCATTTTTTTAATCATTTTTAGTACTTAAATATTTTTCAACTTTAATTATATCTTGAGGTTTACCAAAATCTAACCATATTCCTTTTAAGTTTTTTACTTTCATTTTTCTTTTTTTTGCTAATATATCAATAATATCTGTTAATTCATATTCTCCTCTTGAAGATAATTTAATTTTATCTAAATAATTAAAAACATCTGGTGTAAATTTATATAAACCAGTATTAATTAAATTACCTATATGTTTTTTTGGTTTTTCAACTATACTTTTTAAAAATCCCTTACTATCTACATGTAATACCCCATAATTTTGTGGCTCTTTATGTGATAATCCTGCTATATAACAATAATCATCATCGATGTTGAATCTTTTTAAATCTTTTACTGAATAAAGATTGTCTCCATAAACAGCTAAAAAATTTTTATCTTTCAAAAGATTTTTTGTACACTCTAATGGGCATGCTGTACCATATTTATTTTCTCCTAAAATATCAAATTGATTTACTACAGTTATTTTAAATTCTGAAATATATTCTTCCAAAAATTTATCCATAAATTCTTTTTTATAACCAACAACCATTACTATTTCTTCAAAACCTGCTTTTTTTAAATTGTTTAATAAATAATATAAAAAAGGTTTTCCATTTACCTCAATTAAATGTTTTGGTTTGTCTTTAGCTAAATCTAACATTCTTGTCCCACGACCAGCAGCAGATATTAATACTGTTTTAATCATCTTTTTATTATTTTTTTAAATTTTTTAAACAAAGAATAAAATAAATAGCTTTGTTTATTATATATAAAATTATAAGTTCCTGGACTTTTTATTTCTTGACCAGTAAACCCTTTTTTAAATTTAGTAAAGCCATACCATTTATTTTTTTTATTTTCTTGGGAGGTTATACCCCAAAAATCATAATATAAAAAACCCTCTTCTTTAGATTTCTTAATTGTTTCCCATTGTAATAAATAAGGAGCCATAAATGATCGATAATTATAATCCGAACCGCCGTGTAAATATGTCACAGTATTACCAAATTTAATAACCATATTAATAGCAACAGTAATACTGTTTACTTTAGCTAAATATAATTCTCCAACATTATTTTCTAATAATGTTCTCCATAATAATTTATAATATTTATCAGTATGAATTTTTATTTTATTCCTTTGTGCTGTTTTTTTAATTAGCTTTAAAAATATTTCTAAATCCTCTTCTTTTTTGCTAATTTCTACTTTAATATTTTTTCTTTGTGCTAAACCAATATTATATCTAGTTTTTTGGTGCATAACTCTTAATAACTCTTGTTTTTCTTTTTTTAAATCTAAAAGAAGGGTGTCTGCTGGTTGAATATTGTCTACTTTGATAAATTCTTTTGTTAAATTTATATTATTTACCTCTAAAGATAAAAATATTTCTTCTTCTTTTTTTGTATCAATAGTTAAATCTCTTATTTTAGATAATAATAAATGAAAAGTTTTTTCTTTCTTATAATTACTAATGTCTTGAGAAATTATCGGACCTTTAGGAGTATATAAATAACTTTTACCAAAAGGAAGTTTATTTTCATATACTAAACAACTACCAATAATCTTATTTTCATCTTTAACACTTATTTGCCAATACTTTTTATTTTGTTTTCTTAAAAAATCTTGCCATATGCTGCTTTGTAAAAAAGCACCAGAAATAAATCTGGTTTTTAAAAAATTATCTACATTATTATTTATTACTATTCTCATTTTTTATTAATAAAAGTTAAGGCTTCTTTTATTTTTTCACCTAAATCATTATTTTTATTTTTTAATTGAGAAATAGCTTCTCTAATTTCTTTTTCTTTATAACCTAAAGATATTAAAGCTTCTATTAATTGTTTATTGTCTTCTATAATAAATGTTTGTTCGGAAAAATCTATTATAATTTTTTCTTTTAATTCTACAACCAATCTTTCTGCAGTTTTTTTTCCAATACCAGAAACTTGTTGTAATAAAGAAGGTTTTCCACTTACAATTGCATTTTTTAAATTATTTAAATTTGTTAAAGATAAAATATTTAAAGCAGATTTAGGACCAACCCCTGATACAGAAATTAATTTTTCAAAAAAATCTAAATCCTCTTTTTTATTAAAACCATATAAATCTAAAATATCTTCTTTTACGTTTGTATATATATAATAGCTTTTCTCTTTATCTATTTTAATATTTTTTAATTGTTTTTTATTTAAAAAAACTCTATACCCAATATTATTAACTATTAATATAATAGATTTATTGTCTTTTTTAAATGTTTTTCCTTTTAAATAAGCTATCATAAATTAATAGTAACAAATTTGAAATAGTAAATCAATTTTGTTTTATTAATATTATTTTTTTATTGGCATTATTAAATAAATATAATTTTCTTCATCTTTAGGTTTTAATAAACCTGGAGATTTACTATTATTTATATTAATAATAACCTCTTTTGTATTTATATTAGTTAAACCATTTAATAAATAACGATAATTAAAAACTATATCATTATTTTCACCTTTAATTTTAACAGGTATTTTAGCAACATCTTTACTACCATTAATAACTGATGTTGTTGATATTTCTAATTCTTGTTTTTTATTATCTAATATTAAATTAATATCATTAATTCCTTGTTTACAAAATAAAGAAACTGATTTAATAATTGGTATTAATTTATCTACTTCACAAATTACATTAGTTATAAATTTATTTGGAATAATTTGTTTATAATTTGGATATTTACTATCTATAACTCTAGAGGTTAACTCTACATTATTAATTATAAAAATTATTTGATTTTTATTAAAATATATTTTAATTTTTTCACTATAACTTTCATTTAAAATTCTAGATAATTCTTGTACAGTTTTTAAAGGAATAATTAAATCTTTTTCTTTATTATTATTTATTTTAATTACTTTTTCTGCTAAACGATAACTATCTGTAGCTGTTAAAGTTAAACTATTTTTTTGAAAAGAAAAATTAACAGAGTTTATTTCTATACGTGAATTATCTGATGCTGCTGAAAAAATAACCTGATCTAATGCTTTTTTAAATTTATTTGATAATATTTCTATTTCATTTTCTTTTTTTATTTCTGGTATTAATGGAAAATCTTCAGCATTTAATCCTTTTATATGAGCTTCTTGATTTTTGTTTTTAATATTAAGAATATCTTCTTTTAATAAAATTTCAATATTATCTTTTGGTAGTAAAGAAATAAAATTATTTAATAATTTATAATTTACTGTAAATTTACCTTCTTTTTTTATTTTACTTCTTATAAAAACTTTTATACCTATTTCTAAGTTAGTAGTTATTAGTGTTAATCCATTTTTATTAGTTTTTAATAATACGTTATTAAGAATTGGTAAACTATTATTTTTATTAGTTAAATAAGAAACTAAATTTAATCCTTTTTTTAAATTTTCTTGTGTACAAATTAATTTCATATATTTATTATTAATAATTCTTTATATATTTATAGTAGTAGTAATAAGCACTGTTGATATGTTGATAAAGTATATTTTTTTTTGATATTTTTTTAGTGTTTTTTAATATTTTTTAATATTTTAAAGTGTATAAGTAGTTTAATAAACTATGTATAAGTATTAAAATAATACACACAGTTTTTTTTATATATTTAAATGTTAATAACATAAAAATATATTAACAAATTATTCATATATTTTTAACAAATTATTCATATATTTTTTGTCTAAGAATAGAAATATCATTTTTAATTTTTTCATTTTCATTAATAAGTCTGTTTATTTTTTCACAAGCATGCATCGCAGTTGTATGATCTCTGCCACCAATATTTTGTCCAATATTAGGATATGAAGAACTCAATTCTTCTCTCATTAAAAACATAGCTATTTGTCTGGGCACAACTATTTCATTTTTTCTACTACTACCAAGTAAATCCTCTAATTTAACATCATAAAATAAGGCTATATTATTTAGTAATTTTTTACTAGTTAAACCAGTTTTTTTAATATCACCAGAAACACCACCTAATATAGACTTAACTCCATCTATAGTAGGTTTTTCATTATTTAATTGATGAAAAGCTGTTATCCTATTTAAAGCTCCTTCTAATTCTCTAATATTTTCTCTGATATTTTCAGCTATATAATTTATAATTTCTTTTTCTATGTTATAATTTTTTTCTTGACACTTCATTTCTAATATAGCAACTCTTGTCTCTAAATCAGGAGAAGAAACATCAGCTATCATACCCCACTCAAACCTAGAAACAAGCCTATTTTCAATAGACGGGATTGATTTTGGAGGCCTATCAGAAGAAATAACTATTTGTTTATTATTTTGGTGTAAAGCATTAAATGTATGAAAAAATTCTTCTTGTGTTTGTTCTTTTCCAGCTATAAACTGTATATCATCTATTAATAAAACATCAACACTTCTATAATTATTTTTAAATTGGTCTGTTTTTCCATTCTTAATTGCGTATATAAAATCATTAGTAAATTTTTCACTATTAATGTACAGAATTTTTTTAGTTGGGTTTTTAGATAATATATAATTACCAACAGCTTGAACTAGATGAGTTTTTCCTAAACCAACACCACCGTATATAAACAAAGGATTGTACATTTCTCCAGGTTTTTTAGCAGAAGCATTAGCAGCAGCTTGAGCTAATTCGTTTCCAGGACCAACAACAAAACTATTAAAAGTATATTTAAAGTTTAAACCAAATTTACCAATTGGTTTTTTAAAATTTTCATTTACTTTATACACAGGCGTTGTTTTTTCAGGAGGGTTAGGAGTATTTTTTTTGCTAATATTAGCATCATTATCGTTTTCTTTAACCCTGTAGATAACTTGTAGATTATTTTTTGATAGGCTATTTTCTAAAGCATTTAATATTTTATCTTGGTATTTTTTTTCTAACCATGTTTTTGTAAATATATTGGGCACAGCAACTATAACCTCACTATTATTTATGTCTATAATAAAAGTATTTTTAAACCAAGTAGTAAAACTAGCCTTACTAATAGATAGTTCTAATTCCCCTAAAACACCTTGCCAAATTTTATTATAGTTATTCATAAATTATTATAAACAATTATTTATTATAATAACATAAAAAAAAATATATCGAAATACTAAAAAAGTTAATAATATGTTAATAATATGTTAATAATATAAAAAAAACATTCTTGCTAAAAATTAAAAAAAATGTTATCTTAAAGCAGTTATTCTATACTTAACACTATAAAATATATATGTCAACCAAAAGAACATACCAACCAAAAAAAAGAAAAAGATTAAAAAAACATGGTTTTAGATCAAAAATGTCTTCTAAAAGTGGACGTAATATAATAAAAAGACGAAGACTTAAAAAAAGATCTAAGTTAGCAACCTAAAGCTACTATGCTGTCTAAAAAAAATCGTTTATATAGAGAAAAAGATATTAATAAAACACTAAAAGATGGTAAAACTTTTTTTTTGCCAGAATTTATTATTAAATATTATTTTAATAATGAAAAAGAAATAAAAGTTGGTTTTATAACATCTACTAAAGTAGATAAAAGGGCTATAAAAAGAAATACATTAAAAAGAAAATTAAGAGAAATAACAAGAACAATATTACCAAATTTAAAGAAGGGTTATTATTTATTAATAATAGCTAAAAAACCAGCTTTAAAATTAAACACAACAGAAATAAAACAAAAACTTATTTTTGCTTTTTCTCAAATAAAAATATATAATAAATAACATATATATTT
>PVBE012917802.1_pt1 | contig 20075 bp, 22 predicted proteins | sample 1631181 | NCBI WGS metagenome assembly PVBE01 (sample SAMN08397723, study PRJNA350692) | Marine metagenome, whole genome shotgun sequencing project. | isolation source: water | place: Pacific Ocean | collected 2012-04 | reverse complement strand
GTTCCGGTACTCGGAGAAGTGGGTATCCAGGCAAACGTGCGCGGTCCGATCTGCGCCTCTCCCGATAACCTTCCGCTATGTGGTCCGGCTTGGGGCAAGCGTAATCTGTGGCTCGCTGAGAGTTTTACTGGCGGTCTTTTGATGGGCGGCGGTCTGGGCTCAGAGCTCGCCAACTGGATTGTTGACGGTGAGCCGCATATCGATCTCGGCGAAGTGGATCCGAGGCGTTTTGGATCCTATGCCAACACGGTCTACACCGGGCACAAGAATAAAGAGGCTTTTGGCCACAACTTCGGCATTCACTATCCCGGCTACGAATGGCCCGCGGCTCGCCCCGCGAAAATGATGCCCTGTTATGACCGGCTGAGTGCTGCCGGCGCTGTCTGGGGCGCTGTATATGGATGGGAGATTCCCCTGTGGTTTGCGCCGGAAGGTGCCGAAGCGCGGGATGTCTGGAGCTACCGCAACTTCAACTCGATGCCACACATCGGTGCCGAGTGCCGCGCGGTACGTGAATCCGTCGGGCTTTTCGAGATGACCCCCATGGCCAAGTTCGAAGCAAGTGGTCCCGGGACGGAAGACTGGCTGAACCGTATCCTTGCCAACAGGATGCCAAGAAAAATCGGTGGAATCGTGCTGGCGCACCTTTTGACCCGTAAAGGCACTGTTCGCTCGGAATTCACCGTTACCCGCCTGGGTGAGATGCACTTTTTCCTCGTCGGTACACCCCGGGGCGAGCGCCATGATTTTGACGTGCTGCAAAAATCGCTGCCGGCAGATGGCAGTGTTCGCCTCACCAATGTAACCGCCGAGCGCGGCGGCCTGACCGTCGTCGGACCCAACGCCCGCGACCTGCTGAGTGGATTGGTCGATGGGGACCTGGGTAACGATACCTTCCCCTGGATGAGCGCTCAATCAGTGACCGTAGGACTCGCTTCCGACGTAAGGATGATGCGCATCAACTACGAAGGCGAGCTCGGCTGGGAACTGTATCACCCGATTGCCTACAACCTACATCTCTTTGAAGAGATCTGCCGCGCAGGTGAAGCCCATGGCCTCAAGCATTGCGGTTACCGGGCAATTGAGTCATTGCGCCTTGAGAAATCCTATCGCGCGATCTACCGGGACCTTGATCTTGAACATACTGCCCTTGAGGCCGGCTTGGACCGCTTTATCAAATGGGACAAAGAAGACTTCGTTGGTCGTGAACTGCTCCTGCGCCAGCGTGAATCCGGTCTTGAAAAGAAAATAGTCACGCTCAAAGTTGAAACCGTAGACGCCGATGCGTGGATGAACGAAAGTGTGTTCTTTGACGGCAAGTTGGTTGGGCGCATCACCTCAGGCGCCACCTCGCACCATATCGGTAACTGTCTGTCGATGGCTTACGTCAATATTGATCAGACAAAGGTCGGCACGGCTCTTGAAGTCCAGGTTCTTGAGCGCCGGGTCCCGGCGACTGTGATTGCTGATTCACCCTACGATCCCGAGAACCAGCGACTACGCATATAAGAAACGACAGATAACAAAAAAATCGAACACCAGAGCGTCGATAAAAATGGAAGAGGAAGTCCAGACCCGTAAAGGCGGCCGAGCAGCGCGCCGCGCCAAGCGGCTCAATGCACCGATTATTCATCATCCACCGCTGATGACAAATGTGCCGGTATACGAAGTTGCTAACACTGAAGGTGTCGAGCAGATTCACGAAACGGCGATGCGGATCGTTGAGGAGATTGGCGTTGAGTTCCGTGAAACACAGTCGATTGACATCTGGAAGCAGACCGATGCTGAAGTCGACGGTGAAAGGGTTCGGGTTAGTCGTGACTCACTGCTCGAGCTCGTTGCCAAAGCACCTTCCGAGTACATCCATCACGGGCGGAATGCGGAGCGCACCGTTAAGGTCGGCGGAAAATCCATGGTGGTTTCTCCCTCTTATGGTCCTGCCTATATCTATGACCTGGATGGGGTGCGCCGCACTGCCACCGTGGAGGACCTTAACAACCTGCAGAAACTGAACCACATGGCTTCAACCGTGCACATCGCGGGTGGCCCGGTTGTGGAGCCCATGGACATCCCTGTACCCCATCGACATTTGCACATGGCCTACAGCGGGTTCAAGTTCTCGGACAAACCGATCGTCGGAAATGTCACCTCTACCGAGCGCGCGCAGGATACCATCGACATGTGCAAAATAGTTTTTGGCGATGATTTTGCCCAGAACAATTGCTGCACCACTTCTTTAATCAACGCGAACTCCCCGCTGGTCTGGGACGAGACCATGCTGGGTGCGCTGCGCACCTATGCGCAGAACAATCACGCCGTGATGTGCTCTCCCTTCTCAATGGCGGGCGCATCCAGTCCGGCCAGCAATGTCGGGACCATGGCGCTGGTCACTGCCGAAGCGTTGATGGCGATAGCTTATGCGCAGCTGGTGAGGCCCGGCGCACCGATGCTATTTGGTGTACCGGCCATGACTGTGGCGCTTAATACCGGCGCACCGGTACATGGCAGCCCCGACTCAGCGGTTGTGCAATTTCTTGCAGGACAAATGGCCCGGCGCTATGGAGTACCCCATCGCGCCATTGCCAACTGTGCGACTTCCAAGTCCGCAGACATGCAGGCTGCCTTTGACTCGATGTGGGGCCTTTTCCCGTCCTTTTTAAGCGGGGCGCAGTGGATCACCATGGCGGGCGGCATGATGGAAGGCACGCTTGGAGTAGGTTACGCCAAGACCGTCATCGATTTCGAGCAACTGGATGCCTTCTATCACTTCTGCCAGGGGCCCCGCTACGACGACCTTGAGGAGATCTTTGAAGCCATCAAGGAAGTTGGTCCTGGGGGGCATTTTCTTGGCACGGCGCACACGCGCAAATCCAACCTCTTTATTTTCCCTTCACAGAACAACGTCACCTTTGAGCAGTGGGAGGCCGAGGGCCGCAAGTCCAGCGAGCAGGTAGGCCTGGCAAAAGCCCGGGATTGGCTGTCGCGCTACGAACCGCCACCAATTGATCCGACGCTGGACCAGGCCCTTCAAGAATTCATTGCCCGGCGTGAATCTGAGATTTTGAAAACCCCGGGCTGAATCGCACCGGCTCAGTGACAGGCTTTGCCGAGCGTCTTTAAACGCCAATAGTTATACGGTAGTGGTGTCAAAAACCCCGCAATGAGCATCATCGGGATCACCCACCAGTTGAGTATGGCGCCGCCGGTCAACAGTACGTCAACGATGTTCATGGCGACTTCCATCGCCACCATCGAAATCAGTGACATCCCCACAGCCGTTCGGAATGCATTGGCGAGCGGCATCTGCCGGGCAAGGACCACAGTCTCAAGTGCGATTGAGGTCAGGATGCCATTGACGATGGCGAGCATCATGATGGCAAGGGTCGACCAACCAATGCCGGTCAACTGAAAGAAGAAGATGGTCCCAAAATCCCCTATAGAGCAGCCCGCGAGGCACCAGAGCGTATTGACTGACGCGCGACGCCAGGTGTGATCGCATTTCCAGTGGAAATCAGACGAGATTTCAACTGTCGCCATACCTTACCTCTGGGCACTCTTTGATCACGGTATCAATTCGCATCAATCGCCAGAATCTTTTTCAACGTGCGGTGCGCCGCCGAGAAAAACATTCTCCGAAGAATAATCACAGGGTGCTTCACGCATCTCCAGATGCAGGCCATCGCCATTCCATGGATGGGCGCGCGCCAGTGACTCGTCGAACTCAATTCCAAGACCTGGCGCGGTTGGCGCTTCGATGTATCCCTCGTTCCAGCGGATGGTATCGCCGATTAGCCGGCGATGAAAATCGCCACCGGTCTGGATCGTTTCCACCATCAACAGGTTGGGAATATTGGCTGCCAGCTGGATATTGGCTGCCCACTCAACCGGTCCCGCGTAAAGATGCGGTGCAACCTGCGCATTAAAAGCCTCGGCTATTGCTGCGATCTTCTTTGTCTCCAGGATACCGCCGGAACGGCCGAGCGCAGGCTGCAAAATAGCCACTCCGCCGGTACGCAAAAGTGCCGAAAACTCGGCCTTCGTGGTTAAGCGCTCGCCTGTGGCGATCGGGATTCGGCATTGTCGCGCCACATTGGAAAACTCCAGAAGATTGTCGGGCGGGCAGGGTTCTTCAAACCACAGCGGGTCATAGGGTTCGAGCTCTCTCGCGAGCCGGATTGCACCGGAGGTGGTGAACTGCCCGTGCGTCCCGAACAGAATATCGGCGCGCGTACCGACGGTCTCGCGGATACGCTTGCAAAAAGCAACAGAGCGAGCAATATCACTAAGCGCAGGCTGATGCCCGCCTCGTAAGGTATAGGGCCCTGCGGGATCAAATTTCATCGCGGTGAAGCCCTGCTCGAGCATATGCTGGGCACTTTCGACTGCCATTTCCGGGTCATTCCAGAAGGTTTTTATGTCATGGCGCTCCAACGGATAAAGATAACTGTAGGAGCGGATACGCTCATTCATCAGCCCACCAAGGAGTGCATACACCGGACGCTCGTGCGCCTTACCGAGAATGTCCCAACACGCCATCTCCAGGCCAGAAAATGCCCCCATCACTGTGAGGTCAGGCCTTTGGGTAAATCCTGAAGAATATGCCCGGCGAAACATCATCTCGATATTCTCGGGATTCTCCCAGCGCATATGCCGCTCGAAAACATCCTCAATGACACCGCGCATGGCCTTTGGGCCAACTGATGCAGAGTACACCTCGCCATAGCCGACGAGGCCGTCACTGGTCGTCAACTTAACGAAAATAAAGTACCGACCACCCCAACCTGGAGGCGGGTTGCCGACAACGAAAATCTCAAGATCCGATAGTTTCACCTTGGCCTCGAAAACAGGATGTTGGAGCCGTGCCTATGATAACGCCATGAGTGATTAATCGGCGGGGGCTATTTTCAACAGTCGCCCGTCTTCAGCATCGGTCAGCAGATACAGTGCACCCTCAGGGCCCTGACGGACATCCCGTATCCGACCGTACTCTCCACTCAGCAAGCGCTCTTCGGCAACGACCTGACCTCGATCAAACTCCAGGCGCACGAGTTCCTGGAATTTCAGCGAACCGAGAAACAAACTGTTTTGCCAACCGGGGAAACGTGAGCCTGAATAAAAAGTCATTCCCGAAGGGGCAATCGATGGTGTCCAGTAGTGAATCGGCTGTTCCATGCCGGCCTTGTGAGTGCCCTCACCGACCGCTTTGGGCAAAAAATACTCCTTGCCGTAACTGATCACTGGCCACCCGTAGTTAGCGCCGGCAATTACCCGGTTGAGTTCATCACCGCCACGGGGACCATGTTCATGCATCCAGATCACGCCTGTCATAGGGTCCTGTACGAGCCCCTGAGGATTGCGGTTTCCGTAGGTGTAGATCTCGGGCTGGTAACCACTTCTTCCTGCGAAAGGATTATCTAGCGGGATCGCGCCATCGGGGAAAAGCCGAATCACTGACCCAGGGTGCGTTCCCCGATCCTGCGCCTGCGCCCGCTTTCCCCGGTCTCCAAGGGTGGCATAGAGGTAGCCATCTGCAAAAAGCAAGCGGCAGCCAAAATGTCTGCCGGATTTGCTCTTGGGGGCTGCCCGGAAAATCACGCGCAGGTCGTCAATTTGGCTATTCTGGAAAGTACCGCAGCCTATCTCCGTGCCGCGTCCCTCCTTGCCCTTCGCCACGTACGAAACACACAGCCTCCGGTTTTTCTCAAAATCCGGATCCAGCACAATATCCAGGAGGCCGCCCTGATCCTGCTGGGCAGAGATCTCAGGCAAGCCCGCAACGGGATCATCCTGCAGTACACCGTTTCGAATCAGGCGAAGGGCGCCTGAGCGCTCGGTCACCAGGATATTGCCGGAAGGCAGAAATGCCATTGACCATGGATGACCAAGGCCTGATGCGACGGTAATTACCTCAAATGCAGCTTTGTCGCTCTCAAAAACATCTCTGTCCTCAGCCGCCGCCCTTGCCCCGGGCCCAAGGCATATGAGAACAGCAAGCGCAGAGAGATAGGAGCGGATCTTCACGAATGACTTCTTTGGGCGAATCAGTATTGAATCATAAGGGATCGCCGAGCCGAGAAAATACTCTTGTCAGACTAATGCAGCCCAAGACTATTGGCTTTTGGATACCCAAAATAGCAAGACTCCGAAGATCGCAAAATGTGGGTGGATTCCCAAAAGATAAAATAATTGATACGTGAAAGTACATGCTTCATTAATTCAAAGCACAAAACACTGTCGATCAGCATTCCTAACTAATAATGTTTTGCAATCTGTATAATCTTTTTTAATTTCTTGATCGGACTACTTGGAGAAATCAGGATGGAAAGTCGCGCAGCCATAGCTACCAAAGCTGGTGAACCGCTCAGTATCGAAACTGTTAATGTTGAAGGGCCAAGAAAAGGTGAAGTGCTCGTCGAGATCAAGGCGACAGGCGTGTGCCATACCGATGCGTTCACACTCTCCGGTGATGATCCCGAGGGCCTTTTCCCCGCGATCTTAGGTCATGAAGGGGCTGGGATCGTGGTCGAAGTCGGCGAGGGGGTGACTTCCCTCTCCCCGGGTGATCATGTCATCCCTCTTTATACTCCCGAATGCCGCACCTGTGACTACTGTACTTCAGGCAAGACCAACCTGTGCCAGGCCATTCGTGAAACCCAGGGTCGGGGGTTGATGCCTGATGACAGTAGCCGTTTCTCGCTGGGCAGCGATCGGCTTTTTCACTACATGGGCACTTCTACATTTTCAAATTACACCGTTGTACCGGAGATAGCACTCGCCAAAATTCGTGAGGATGCACCTTTTGATAAGGTCTGCTACATCGGCTGTGGTGTTACCACCGGAATCGGCGCAGTGATCAATACGGCTCAGGTAAAGCCAGGTGACAACGTGGTGGTCTTCGGGCTTGGCGGTATAGGGCTCAACGTGTTGCAGGGTGCGCGACTCGCGGGGGCCGATAAGATCGTCGGCGTAGACCTTAATCCTGGTCGTGAGGCCCTTGGCAGAAATTTCGGCATGACACACTTCGTAAACCCTTCTGAGGTAGAAGGTGATCTTGTGCCGTATTTAGTCGACATTACCGACGGTGGGGCAGACTATAGTTTTGAGTGCATTGGTAACGTCGAGGTGATGCGCCAAGCCCTGGAGTGTTGTCATAAGGGGTGGGGCACTAGCATTATCATTGGCGTCGCACCCGCGGGTGCGGAAATTTCGACACGCCCGTTCCAACTTGTTACCGGACGAAACTGGCGCGGTACCGCTTTCGGTGGCGCCAAGGGTCGAACAGACGTACCCAAGATCGTTGACTGGTATATGGATGGAAAAATCAACATCGACGATCTCATCACCCACACCATGCCGCTCGATGAAATCAACAGCGCCTTTGACCTGATGCATGAGGGTAAATCGATCCGCAGCGTTGTTACCTTTTAGAGTATGACGACAATGGAGTGCATTCAGGAAGTCCGAACATTTGGCGGAACACAGCGAGTGTTCCGCCATGCGAGCTCCAGCACGCGTTGTGATATGGAATTTGCAGTCTTCGATCCAGAGCCAGAGAGCTCCTCCCTCCGCCCAACGCTGTTTTACTTGTCCGGCCTCACTTGCACATGGGCCAACGTTGCCGAAAAAGGCGGTGCCCAACGTTATGCCGCTGAACACGGCATCATGCTGGTGATGCCGGACACCTCGCCGCGAGGCCTCGCCCTTCCCGGCGAAGACGACGACTACGATTTCGGTTCAGGTGCCGGGTTTTATATCAATGCTACCCAAGCGCCCTGGAGCGGCCATTACCGGATGTTCGACTATGTTTCGCAGGAACTCCCCGGCATTGTGACGACCGAACTTCAGGGTGATCCCAAAAGGCTGGGGGTGATGGGCCACTCGATGGGGGGTCATGGGGCACTGATCTGCGCTTTGAAAAAGCCCGATGTGTTCCGCTCCTGCTCCGCGTTCGCGCCGATCAGCAACCCGGTCAACTGTCCATGGGGAGAAAAAGCATTTAGTGGTTATCTGGGACCGGATCGCCCCGAGTGGGAAAACTGGGATGCCTGTGCGCTGGTCGCACAATCAGACTTTCGCGGTATGGTCCTCGTGGATCAGGGTGATGCAGATAACTTTCTCGATGAACAGTTAAAGCCTCAGGCACTGCGCAGCGCCTTCGAGAACGCGGGGCAAAAGCTTGAGTTGCGAATGCAGTCGGGCTATGACCACAGTTACTACTTCATCGCTTCTTTTATCGGTGACCACATCGCGCATCACGCACGACAACTCAGGTCGTAGGGTCTTTCGTTACAAACTCCTGACCCGGGCTGTGGAGCGGCCGAATCCTTGAAACACATTGTTCTGTTGGGCGGGATCTTTACCCTGGTCGGGTCCTTTTTCTTCTCGGCTCAGGATGCGCTGGTCAAATGGCTCTCGACCGATTTCTCACTGCTACAACTGCTGCTGGTTCGCAGCACCATCATGATTCCGGTGTTTGCGCTCATCTGTGTATGGCGCTGGGGGCCTCAGGGACTTATCACCTCTCGGCCGGGCAGTCATGTGCTCCGCGCAACATTCAACCTGATGGCCTTCTTAAGCTACTACTTTGCGATCACACGAATGCCGCTGGTCGATGCTATCTCGATTGCCTCCGCGTACCCGGTGATTCTTGCCGTCATGTCGGGTGTCATCCTGGCCGAAATGCCGAGCGGTCGTCAGATCATGGCAGTCATCGTGGGTTTCATCGGCGTACTCTTTATCATCAAGCCCACAGGGGGTGAAGTGGACTGGTTGGGGGCCAGCGCGGCTCTCTTTGGGTGCTTTAGTTTCGCGGCGCTGGGTATCTATACCCGGCATCTTTCCCGAACGGAGTCCTCGGAACTGATGCTTCTGAGCGGAGCCATCTTTATTCTGCTGATTTCACTTATCAGCGCACCATGGACCTGGCAGACACCGAGCCTCAACAGTCTGCTGCTCATGCTGGGTCTGTCCGGCGTAGCACTCGTTGGGCAGTACGCTATCACTAACGGGTTTCGCTATGCGCCTGTGTATCTGGTGGGCGCTCTTGAGTACACCACGTTGATCTGGGCAACCTTGTGGGGTTTTCTGCTATTCGCCGAAGTACCGACCGTGAATGTGGTGTTTGGCGCGGTTCTGGTTGTCTTGAGTGGTCTGGCGGTGGTGCTCGGGGAACGGGCCCGCGCAAAAGAGGCCAATACTTAAGATTCGAGCTTATTGGCGGTGCTGCATACCCCCTACAGCTCAGCATCCTAACTGAACGGCAAGATCAACAAAATCCCGGGCGATGTGATCGTAATCACCCTCGGCAACAAGGTTCGACTGTTGATCGGGGCCGTGCTCAAACGGCCGCTCCACGAACGCCGTCCTGAAGCCGCACTGCGCAGCCGCCTTCAGATCATCATTGTGTGCAGCCACCAACATACATTCGCCGGGCGCCAGGCCCAGCGCCTGTGCTGACCCAAGATAGGCCTGTGGTTGCGGCTTGTAGGCGCGTGCCACTTCGGCCCCAAGAATGACGTCCCAGGGCAACTGTCCGCGCTTGGCCATATTCACCATCAACGCAATATTTCCGTTCGAAAGGGTTCCGATGACATAGCCCGTCTTCAGCCGCTGAAGACCCACGACCACGTCAGGCCAGGGATCAAGACGGTGCCACGCCAAATTAAGATAGGCTGTTTCTGATTCGCTGAGATGATCGACCGAGAATTCCTCAAGCACCTGATCCAGGTTTTTTCGATGTAGTTCATCCAGAGGCACAAAATCAATCTCACCGGAACGGACCCGCGACATGGCCGGCTGGTAGAGCGCCCGCCACCTATCCGCAAAGGTATCACTGTCGATAGAGACTCTGTGGTCCGCGAGTGCCGCCTGGACTTCTCTCGCGATCGAAGCACGCCAGTCAACCACCGTGCCGAAGACATCGAACAACACGGCACGAAGTGGAACTTGTTCAGAAATCGACTGGGTCATTGTCTCTGATTTGTCTCTAGCATTTACCTGGTGTAACGTAACAGTATTCCTTTTTGAGTGACTGCCTGTCTCTTGCCGGGTTCAGACTAGTCAATCGCGAACATAATGTCCACAAACAAGCCAACCGGGGTCGACACCTACAACGCGACCATAGAGCGAATCGAATCTGTCGCCGACGGGCTTTCGATTTTCTTTATCCGGCCGGATACCTCGATCCCGGGTCGACGGCCGGGGCACTACGTCAGCATCGGCCTCGTGGGGCCGGACGGCAAGAAACTGGTTCGCCGTCCGTACTCCCTGTCGCAGTCCTTGGGCTCAGGGGCCGATCCGGATCTGCTGGAATTGCTGGTCATCCGGGTGCCCGAGGGAGACCTGACACCTCTTCTGTTTGATCAAGGTGAAGGAAGCCGACTCTTCGTCAGACCAAAGATGGTAGGCACTTACCTGCTGCCAGAACTCCGTCCTGACATGACTATGATCCTGGCATCGACCGGTACCGGTGTCGCACCACATATGACCATGCTGGAGACCTGCATGAAGACCTGCAGGCAGGTCGTCATGATGGAGTGTGTGCGCTATGGCGCCGAACTCGCGTATGCCGGTCAGATCCGTGAATTCCAGAAAACACACTCCAATCTTGTCTACATTGCACTGATAACCCGCGAAGGGAGTCCAAAACGCTATATCCAGGACTATTTCCGGGACGGTATCCTCGAAAAGGAGCACAATGTCACGATTGCGCCGGAAAACACTCACGTATTCGCCTGTGGCAACCCGGCCATGATCGGAATCCCCAAAGAGGATTGGAAAACCGGGGAGTTATCTTACGAAACCCCCGGAGGTCTGGTTGAAATTCTGACCAGTCGGTACGGCCTCAGTATCCACAAAGCCCGGCAGCCTGGGCAGATTCATTTCGAAAAATACTGGTAGGGGCCCGACCAAGCCTCTCTAAGACCTCTTGCCAGGAAACCGCTCCGTTGCAACCCCAGTTATAAAAGTAAAGCCCTTAAAAGAATAAAGGCCCCTAATACGGCCAGCGAGCAGAAGAAGACCCGTTTAAACTGCTGAGCCGACAGATGTGCCTGAATGCGCTGACCCAGCGCCATACCAAGAAAACCCGCAACGATACCGATCAGCGCCAGTTGCATTACTGCTTCAGGAAACGCACTCTGCCAACCGAAGACCAAGGCGAGCGCCACATTGGCCATCAAGAGATAGATACCCATCGCCTGAAAGAGCGCACGGCGGTCGAGGTTGAGCGCCTGAAAATATATCGTCAATGGAAAAACCAGAACACCAGTCAGACCGGTGATCAGACCTGTGATCAGACCTGTAACTGCACCCGTGATCGGGGACAACCAAGTCTCGCGCTGGCCCGGTTCCGCTGGCTGCCATGCCGTAAGGCCGGTAAGGCTATACGCAAGAATCACACATCCCAGCAATACAGTAGGCCACTGGACATCGATTTGCATCAGAGCACTGGTCGCTGCCACCGTTGAGACAGCGCCGGATAGATACAGAGGCCACAACCGCTTCCACAGACTGGTGAATCTACCTCCACTCAGGGCCTGCCAGAAGTTGGTGACCATCGCAGGCAACACCATCATAGCAATAGCATCAACCAATCCGTAAAGCGGGGTCAGTAGGGTAATAGACACCAGCGGAAGACCAAATCCCACGATACCCTTGACGGTACCGGCTAACAAAAAGATCAAACCTGTAATAAGATAAACCTCGATCGATTCCATTGGTTTGGCTACAGTGTCGCGAAAGCGTCGATATTGTGTCGCGTTAGTGTGGGATTTCTCACTTTGGGATCCGGGCCTGCCATGCGGCGCAGTTGACCCAACTCAAACAAGATAAGTCTCTTTGTACTTACGGGTGCGATTGCATCAAACATCTTAACGCCTTTTTATGCTGATCAGAATTCTTGAGGTCATGATTCCGGTGATCGCTGTTGCCGGCCTGGGTTATCTCTACAGTCTGCGCTATCGGACCGACCTCGCGGCAATTAACGCCATCAGCGTCAATGTATTTCTGCCAGCGTTGGTATTCACCGTGATGTCGAGCCAGGATTTCGATCTCACCCGTTACCCCGGACTGGCAATAGCAGCCGCTGCCGTATTCTTTGGTTCGGGGCTGATTGCCTGGCCTATCGCAAATTTCCTCAAGTACGACGTCCGAACCTTTGTGCCCCCGATGATGTTCAATAACTGCGGTAATCTGGGCCTGCCGCTGGCGCTGCTGGCTTTTGGTGATTCCGGTCTGGCGCCGGCTATCGTGCTGCTCATCGTCACTAACCTGTTGTACTTTTCCTTTGGTATTTATATCGTCGACCAGCAGGTGCACTGGCGAAGCGTACTGCTTTCTCCGCCTATCCTAGCTTCGGTCGCCGGCCTCGTTGTAAGCCTTTGGGGTGTTCCCGTTCCCACGATGATCGCAACGCCTATCGCTATGCTCGGGGATGCGCTTATCCCAGTCATGCTATTTGCCCTGGGCATTCGCCTTGTAGATGTCAATCTGAATGACTGGAAAATCGGTCTAATCGCAGCGGTACTGTGTCCACTCACGGCACTGGTGGTAGCACTCGGAATCCAACCCCTGCTCCAATTGCCCGACGATCAGTTCCGACAGTTGCTGCTTTACTGCGCGCTGCCGCCCGCTGTTCTGGTTTATCTGGTAGCAGAACAGTATCAGCAGGAGCCCCAAAAGGTTGCCGCGATTGTGGGTTTTGGCAACATTGCAGCCATCATAATCGTCCCCGCCATGCTGCCTTTTGTCCTGCCTGCCGTGTAGTAGATGCAGCGCCGACGTGGTGTCGCGCGGAGGCTGGCGGGAAAGTGATCCGCTGGCTAGACTCGCTCAAAAATCCATTCGACCTGACTAATACATGCAAGACTCTCAAGCTCCACAGCAAAAGCACGCTCGCGTGAAGTTAAGTGACAAAGTCTGGGACTTTTTCGTACTGCTGCTTTTAGGGGTTGTCTGGGGGCTTTCCTTTTCGCTGGCGCGGATGTCGACCGAAACGGGTTTGCATCCACTCACCATCAACTACTGGACCTGCCTCATCAGCGCCGTGATGCTGGCCACCTACTGCATCATTGGCAGGCAACCGCTGCCGCTTCAGAGAAATTTCATCTTTCTCTATGTTATCTGCGGCATCCTCGGCTCTGTCATTCCAGGTACGTTGTACTTCTATGCCGCCTCTCACGTCAGTGCAGGCGTGCTGTCGATTACCATCGCAACCGTACCACTCGCCACATTTGTCGGTGCCGCACTTTTTAAAATTGAAAGGGCGTCGCTATTGCGTGTGATGGGCGTTTTCATCGGTATTTTTTCCATTATCCTGCTGGTCCTGCCGGATACCAGCATTCCCGATCCGTCTGCGGCTCTTTGGGTTCTGATCATGGTGGTCGCGGCCGCCTGCTACGCGATTGAAAACCTGGTGATTGCGGCGCGTATGCCGCCGAAAACGAATGTCTTTGTGATTGTGACCGGAATGATGGTGGCGGCCACTATCATGCTGACGCCGGTTATGTGGATAACAGACACGTTCGCCTGGATGTCGTGGCCGCTGGATAGATCAGGCTGGGCCGTCGTATTAATGGCTGGGATCAACGCAACAGCCTATGGCGGTTTTTATTACCTCGTTGTGCGCGCAGGCCCGGTCTTTGCCAGTCAGACCGCCTATGTCGTGACGCTGGCTGGAGTGTTATGGGGGATAGTGATTTACAGGGAAACCCACTCGGCGTGGGTCTGGGCATCGCTCGTGGTTATGATCATCGCGCTTTCGCTGGTCCGGCCGCAGAAAACGCCTGATACCTCCTGAGACTTTCTACGGCAACCCACCCCGGAATATCGCCAGACCCCAGAGCCCAAGCATCACCACCCCGAAATAGAGCACCACCCCAATCGTCACGGCCCGGACCCGGCGCCATCGCTGACGCGTCTGAACCTTGCGCAGCCGAAAACTCTCCATCGGCGCGACCAGCGGAATAAAACCATCAGCCGGAGGTGTCGATTCATCCGCCGCCGAGCCGATGCGAATAAATACGCCGTCGGAAAGCTGATAGCAGGCGTCAAATTCAGCCAGCACCAGATGCAGTAAAGACTCCGGGAGGGCGGGCACAGCCGCCTTCAGCCGATGCGTCAACTGTTTTCGGTAGACCGACCAGTTGGGATGCACGCTGTCATAGAGACGGTCTGGTGCCTCCTCCAGCGCATGCTCCATCCAGTGTACAGCAGCTTTTACGTGAGCCTCGCTACGGTCGTTGCGTCGGCCGAAATAGACCGCAACCGCAATCACACCTACACCGATCCACACGGCATACTCAATCAGGGCAACGCCGATAGCAGCTAGGGTATCAGTCATTTATGAACAGATTCCTCGTTTGACCGTCACTACCCGGCCTCAAGACTTATTCTGAGTACCTAGGACCAATTGAGGTAAATCTTATTTGATCCGCTCGGTGATTTTCAGTGAACAGCATCCATCTTCCCCAGGCTGCCAGGTTTGAATCTTTAGTTCAAAACCTGCTTCATCCATAGTCCCAACATCCATCGCGGACGCGCAATAGAGTAACAGACTCAACTCTCGCTCGGTGACATCCGCGCTTTGCCACGCCTCTTTTAGAGGGCACTTACGCATCTTAAGTTCAAGAGTTTCGTCATCACATCGAACTTCCTGTGGGTGAAACATTACACCACCGTCAGGTACATAGGCGAAAGCATCACATAACCCTCGAAAATTTCGAGGCGCGAAACTTTTCAGTGACTTTCCGAACGCTCTCCCGCGTTTCTCAAGTGCCGTGCGAAGTATGTCTGTCGCTTCTTGCTCGCCGCGCCGATGACGAATCTCACGAAAAATATCAAGATAAATGAGTGCACGCTCTTTATTGGCATCATGAAGTGCATGTTGCAGGTCATCGTTGTTCATGTCAGATTCGCCGTTTTTGTCGTTTGCCACTCACTGGCATACCTTGCGCCATTGGTCGTTACAATGAAGATTAGTCGCTCTTGCTGAATCACAAGAATAGTTCACCACTCTAGTCAGGCTTAACTAATCGCACTGCTTGGTTTCCAACCCTCTTCGCCTACATTAGACTCTGGGATACAAATTACCACCGAACTCACGGTGAGGCGAAGTCCCGCGCCACCAGCCTACGATCGGGGTGAGGTTTCAGTCCCTGAACTCCGGCTCCTCGCGATCCAGAATAGCAAGGATCTCACTGAGATGGCGGTCCCCCTGAGATGGGTAGGCATCGAGCTGGCGGGCAGTCTTCTCTGCCACTTCATCTGAAAGTACGCGAAGCGGTTGACCGGTCTGCAGCGCTTGGATGTAATTCCGTGCGGCTCTTTCGAAATAGAAAAGCCGGTTGAAGGTATCGGCGACGGTATCACCGATCACCATCACCCCATGGTTACCCATGATCATAGTCTTGTGATCGGGATTTGACAGTAACTGGGCGCAGCGCTCTCCTTCATCACTCAGAGCCAAGCCGCCGTAATCGTGATCGATTACGTAGCGGTTATAGAAGATCGCAGTATTCTGGTCTATCGGCGGAAGCCGGCTATCGGCCAGGCTTGCCAGCACCGTGGCGTACTCCGGATGTGCATGCATGACGCATCGCGCATGCCTGCAGTGCCGATGAATTGAACCATGAAGTCCCCAGGCGGTCGGATCCGGTGCGTTGGGCGTATCCATCGTGGTTGCGTCGTTGGCATCAATCAGCAGCAGATCGCTGGCGCGGATGCGAGAAAAATGCATCTGGTTCGGATTCATCAGGAACTGGGTACCTTCTTCATTCACCGCGAGCGAGAAATGATTCGCTACGGCCTCATGCAGGTCCATCCGCACAGCCCAGCGAAAAGCCGCGGCCAGTTCGATCCGCTCCTGGGTGAACGTCTGCTCTTGTTTGATCGCTCGCACCTGACTTGCCATTGCTTCGCTCCGCTTAAGGTTTGCTCAAAGAAACCGTGGTTAGGACTCGGGGCGCTGCCAACCCTGACCGCTTCCGCATCGAAGACAGCGCTGGTTCATAAAGATCTCCTCCCAGTCAGCATCCGCTACCATGTAGTCTAGAATGACCCGCAAGGCCTTGGAGGTGCTGCGAAAGCCGTAGGTTTCCTTTGCGTATTCGAGCATCTCTACCGTATCCTGATGCAGTTCCACCTCAAGGGTTGTCTTCTTACCCATCGCCATCTTCTACTCTCTCCAAAATGCCCCCGAAAGCGCTCATGGTAGCACCCATCGGGCCAGGAGTTCATCCCTTGTCGGAGGCGCTCAGTTCCGAAGTTTGATCATCTTTCCAAGTTGGGCCATCATTGCCTCCCCCGTGTCGCGATAGATGGAGATTTGATTGGAACTTTCCCATGTGGACTATCAATGTGACGGACCCGTTGCCGTTATCTGTCTCAACCAACCCGAATCCGGAAACACCCTTTCGAGGCAGATGGCTCTGGACCTTTTTGCTGCGGCAGATCACGTACAAAATGACGATAGTATCCGCGCGGTGGTATTCAGCGCGCATGGCCCAATGTTCAGTTTCGGTGGGAATCTTAAGGAATTTCAATCGTTCGGAAGCGATCCCAACAAACTGATCACCGTTGCTGATCAGTGGCACAAGGCGCAGCATATTCTGCTGACGATGCCCAAGCCGGTCGTCGTGGGGGTCAATGGGATGGCAGCCGGTGGGGGTGTCCCCATGACCCTGGTCGGCGATATCGTGCTGGTAGATGAAACTGCCCGGTACCGGCTGGCGTACACGGCTGCAGGTCTTAGCCCCGATGGTGGGTCAACATGGCTGCTGCCCCGGCTCATCGGGCTTCGGCGGGCACAGGAACTCATTTTTGAAAACCGAGAACTTTCGGCTACCGAAGCGGTGGAGTGGGGACTCGCCACACGGACCGTTCCCGAGGGCACCGCACTGGAATCTGCGGTCACCCTCGCACAGGGGCTTGCCAAAGGCCCCACTCAGGCCTTTGCCTCCTCCCGACGTATGCTGAACGCAAGTTTCGACAACGACTTCATTACGCAAACCGACATGGAGACCCAGGAAATCGGTGCCAATATGACGGGCGCCGATGGCCAGGAAGGGCTGGACGCCTTTATCAATAAGCGTCTGCCCACATTTACCGGTCGACACTGACTGGCTGCCGGCTGTGACCATGCACTGGGATTTTTCTGATCACAACGTTCTTGTAATCGGCGGGAGTAGCGGAATCAATCTTGGTATCGCGCAAGGCTTTGCCGAGGCTGGCGCAAAACTTGGGGTCGTCAGCCGATCCCAGGAAAAAGTGGATGCCGCTGTAAGAACACTTTCCACGCAGACCGAGGCCATCGGCTTCAGCGCCGATGTCCGTGATTACGAAGCTATCGCTACCTGCAGTCACGATTTCTGTGAACATTTCGGTCCAATAGATGTTCTGGTCTCAGGTGCAGCTGGCAATTTTCCTGCCCCAGTAACCGGTATGTCCGCGAACGGCTTTAAAGCAGTAATGGATATCGACCTCCTAGGAACCTTTCATGTACTGCGGAGCGCTCACGCTTTTCTGGCAAAACCCGGCAGCACAGTAATCAATATCTCGGCACCACAAGCATTCCAGCCAATGGAGATGCAGGCCCACGTCTGTGCCGCCAAAGCCGGTGTCGACATGCTGACCCGGGTGCTGGCCATGGAATGGGGATGCGACGGTGTTCGGGTCAACTCCATCGTTCCGGGTCCGATTGCAGACACCGAGGGAATGGCTCGTCTTGCCCCGACCCGGGAAATCCAGAGGGCGGTGACTGAATCCGTACCGCTCGGCCGGCAGGGAGCAAAAGAGGACATTGCAGCCGCCGCAATGTTTCTGGCATCTCCCGCGGCGTCATACATCACCGGGGTCATTCTGCCGGTCGATGGAGGCTGGTCGCTCGGTGGGGTTGCTTCTCTCGGTAGTGCACTCAAATCAGTAACGTCGTCGTGACCAAGTCTTCCTCACGGGCAACACGGAATTCGCCGGCACTCGATCCCCGTCTTGCCCGCAACTACAGCGAGAAAAACAGCGACGAGGTGCGCCTCACCTACCGCGACTGGGCGGATGCCTATGACAGCGAACTTCTGGATGAGTTCGGATACCAGGCGCCTAATGCTGCAGTCGAGACCCTACACAAACATCTGCCGTCACTAGACAGTGTCATCCTTGACATGGGCTGTGGCACAGGCCTTGTCGGGGAACTGCTGCACAACCTTGGGTATCGTCACCTAGACGGCCTAGATCTGTCACCGGAAATGCTGGAGAAAGCAAAAGCCCGGGGTGTCTATCGCACTCTGGGCGAAGCGGACCTGACAGAAACACTTGAGATTGAGCGGATCTATGACGCGGTAATCTGCGTGGGTGTTTTTTCGCATCAGCGCAATCAGGCCTTCGATCTGGTTAAACTCTTCGCAGGCCTGAAAGCCGGCGGGGTACTGGTCGCCACAGTCAACGGCAAGGGCTGGCGCGACATTGGTTGGGAGACGCTGCTTGAACAAAGCGAGCGCAAGCATGGGTTTCAGATCGAAGAGATTTTAGATATCCCTTATCTCACCCGACAGGATATCCCGGGAAAGCTCCTGATGATTCGCCCGAAACCACAATCCAGGTAGATGTCCCGAACGCCATGACGAGTGCATGGCCCCTAAAGCGCCCTGTCGCCCGGGTGATATTCAAGCAGATGTCAGTGCCGTATGATCCGACGGCTGTGAGCCTGACCCCGCTTGTCTGAATGATTTGACGCTCTCCTCCGCTAACCGTCGTGTCGGTATACCGCTGGTTCTGCTTGCTGGCATTTTCTGGAGCACCTCGGGCATCCTCTACCGGCTGATCCAGGAAGCCACTCCCTGGCACGTACTGTTGTACCGCTCCCTCGCGCTGATGGCGGCATTGAGCCTATGGCTCGGTTGGCGTTATCGGGGTCAGGTGCGCGAGACCCTCGCCCGAGCCGGCCTTCCAGCACTAGTGGGCGGTTTGTGTCTCGGCACGGCTTTTGCCGGCTATATTCTGGCTCTGGAATACACTACTGTGGCTAACGCAATGTTCTTGCTTGCAAGCGCCCCGTTTTTTGCCGCGCTTGCCGGCTGGGTCATACTGGGTGAACGAATCGCCGCCTACATGTGGACCGCCATGGCCTTGGCCGCTGTCGGTATCTGCATCATGGCTGGAGAAGAACTGTCGGTTGGAAAAGGTCTTGGGGAAGGATTCGCGCTGGTAGCAGCGCTGGGCTTTGCGGGGCTTACTATTTCGCTCCGGATGCGAGTCGGTACTGACAAGCTCATCACGATCTTTCTTGCCACCCTGGTCGCATCTCTCTATGGGCTCGCAGGAATCGGTTTTTCTGGATGGGAGTTCTCCATTCCCTGGGTGGATCTAGTGAACTGCTTGGGCATGGGGTGGTTCCAGATCGGACTCGGCTTCGCGCTCTTCACTGCCGGCGCCAAACATCTGCAGGCCGTGGAGCTCACTCTCTTGTCGATGACCGAAGTCATTGCCGGACCCATCATCGTATGGATAGGTATCGGGGAGATCCCTTCGGAATCATCTATCACCGGGGGCGCACTGATTCTTGTGGCGATCACACTGATGGCGCTGGTAGGCGCACGAGCACCGGGTCGGACGCCCCGGTTTGAAGCACCGATTTCGTAGGTGCGACGTACGCGCATCAATCTAACGCAAAAAAACGGCTGGGAGTGCGGATGACACTCACCAGCCGTCCTCTGAAGAGGATGTTCAGTCTGTCACATCGATCATGTTAGGCATTTCCTTAACGTCGTTGTGAAACATCTCACCCATTTCGCCTAGGGTTTCGATAATCGCCTCGGGGCTGTTGGCCTTCCACCAACAATACATCACCATCTCATCCTCTCCGGCATTCCAATTAATCTGGACGGCGGCGTTATCGTTTTTCAATTTAGCGCGTAAACGCATCCTAACAAATGTTTTGCTCCGTTTCATGATAGGGAAAAGACAGACAGATAAAGTCTTCCAACACGGCGTTTTACGGGAACCACTCAACTGCGCATCTTGTCAAAGGCTTTGATATCCGGATTCACCGGCGTGGAGGGCAGTCTGCGGCTGGTGTAGACATT
>PVBE011736457.1_pt1 | contig 20076 bp, 25 predicted proteins | sample 1631181 | NCBI WGS metagenome assembly PVBE01 (sample SAMN08397723, study PRJNA350692) | Marine metagenome, whole genome shotgun sequencing project. | isolation source: water | place: Pacific Ocean | collected 2012-04 | reverse complement strand
TGCCCAAGCATAAAAAGCGTTATGTCTATCTAGAAAAAACGATTTTAACATATACTACTCCTCTGTTTCCGATAAAATATTTACATAATTGAATCCCCAAAAATCTTGATAGTGGGTTGCTAATGAAACCAATCCCGGTGTTTCTTCAAAATGATAAGGATTTAACCAATACATATTTCCAGCAGGTATTTGAATAAACATCAATCTCAATCTAGGGTCTTCCATTCCAAGATGTTCTAACAACAATAATAAAGCTGATGCTGTTCGGTATGTTTCAGATTCCAATGCACGTTTGCTAATGGTAGCTATTTGCAAGTCTGGTGTGTGAGGTGCATGAATACCGAATAGAACATTACCCATTAGATATCTTTGGTCACCCCCAAGAAACATTAGAGAACAGGCAGAAGCACATATTACCGTATTATCTTTCTTTCCTTCCATAGGCACTAATCCCGGTTCATACAACACGTTACCTTCTTCATCTATGACAGGGGAATCTCTAACGATAGTAACAACATCTCTAAGTTTGAGATGCGACGCAATACATCCCCCATCAAAAAGGCTTCCGCCAGGGGATTCTAATATTACTGCGAATGGTTTGTCTTTAGGTAAGTCTGGAACGATTTTTTCGCAATCGTCTGGTATTACCTTGCCGGTTAGACTGTAAAGATTTTCCTTAAGTTGTTTAAACTCAAGTCCTTTGTCTATTTCTGATTGTTCTTGGATTTCTGGATTCCATATCCACTCTGGGATACCTTCGTTTTCCCTAGCAAGTTTTCCGTCTTCCCAAATGAAATACGCTACATTTCCCAACAATATAAGAATCGTTGTGAGTGTAATAATAAGCAACCATTTGGTTTCTTGGAGAAACTCCTTGAACATTCGATATCCTCGTTAAGTAATATAATTATAACAAAAAATCTTATAAAAATCTTATAAACGAGAATCGATGATTCACAGGAACCAAGTCATCCCCGCTTTTTATGCTGGTCGGTGGAGCCACCCAGTTTCTTTCACTTCCTTATCTATATTTATACAAATTGTGCGACTGCACAACATCAATTTCTGATTAAATTGTGGTCGATTTGACCTATAATATTACGGGTTGATAAAACAACTCTAAGCCTTTTTCTTTCTTCTTTTTGTTCATCTGTTTCCCGAATTCTTTGACCGCACTATCTTTCTTTTTGATGCTGGCAATCTTGTTCCTTAATACATCAACGTATGCTTGGTCGATAGGATTATTCACATCTGTTGAAGTAATAAATGATTCGATATCGGCTTGCTCAAGAAAATGGAATTTAATATCCTGTTGTTTCTTCTCTTTAGTAATCCGTCTGATGAAGGCGAAGTATGCTATTTGAGTAAAGTATGAGAATGCATTAGGCTTACCCGTCCTAGTAATTGTATCGATATTATAGTTATGAATCGCACGAAGGCAGTTTTCTACTCCGTCCATAACCATTTCATCTCTATACGTATATCTAACAAAATTGGACTTGTGTGATAATCCTTCACATATCTTCATAAAACAAGTTGCGATATAGTCCGTTACTTTAGGTCTATCATTACCATTTGCTTCTTCATTTCTACATAGTTTAATATAATCTACTACAGCATATGAAAAATCTCTATTATTAACGTAATGAGGTTTATCTCTTGGTTTGATTTTCTCAGTCATTTCAAAGTCCTTTTAATGTTATGTTCATACTATTATACCACAATGAACCCTAATTGTCAATTATTTTACGAATAAACTTGACTTTTTAGTGAATATGGTGTATAATAAGAGCTATGCCTCTGAGGGGGACAGTATATTAATGTTTAGAGTAAGAAGTGGGTTCAATGAAGTGGGGCACATTCCAATCAGCATCTTCTTCATAAGAGGATTTATCAAGGACAAGACGAAGATAAGTGTTCTTAATACCATCATCAACATCATCAGTAGATATCACTTTATCACAATCAATGAAGTGTAAGTTTTCTTTAGAGAATGGAAACCAAGGGGATAACTGATACCTATGGTCACCGTCTAAGGTAACTACCATTGGCTCCTCTAATGCAAATACTTCTTCACCTTCTAACGCATCATCATGTACGTAAGATATGACAGAATCCCCATTTAACATTTTAAGATATTTAATAGGAACATCTGTTATTGATGTAGTTTTTTTGTTCATACTACTATTTATCATATATTTTAACTGTATGTATCTTAAATCTAAACTTTTCCTTAGCGTATATTCTAACCCTTTCGGCCGCATGTTTAAAGGCAAAGTTCTTATGTTTCTTCCAAGATAGGTCGTCCGCTATGTCATATATCTTTGTTTCCCTATCCGATTTCCTAAGACCTCTCCCGATAGACTGCAATATTCTGATTTGGGATTTACTTGGACTTGCGAATATGATATTATGAAGATTCTTTATATTGACACCAGTAGAGAATGTACCGAAAGAGCATACTAAAATAGCATCCTTTTCGGTTTCGGTTATGGTTCTTATTTCCTCACGAACGTCTGCGGCCGTCTGTCCAGAAACAAAAAATACCTTTCTACCTTTCTTCGCATCTTTCTCTATCAATCTATAAAGAGGTACCCCGTGTTTCTCTACGAAGTTAAATAGAACTAACGTATTACCTGTTTGGTCTAATGCGAGGTTTCTGATAAAATTATTCCTCATTTTGTTTGTTACGAGGTAGTTTATTTCTTCTTGATACTTCATCTTACTAATGAGCTGACACATCTTAGGGGGATACTTCATTGTTATAACATCAATCTGTAGTGATGCAAGGTCACCTCTATCCATAAGAGTTTTCGATGTAGTGATTTTCCTTATCGGGCCAAACAATCCTTCAAGAACTAATTTATGGGTTGTAGTACCGTCAAGAGTACCTGTCGTTCCAAATCTATATTTTGCTTCGGTACATTTAGTGAGGATAGACGTAAGAGATTTCGCCTTGAATTGATGTGCTTCGTCTCCGACCACCATACCGAACCTTTCAAAATATTTAGAACCCATTTTGTATATTGATTGCCAAGTAGAGATATAAACTCTCTTTGACTTATGTCCTTTATCTTTCCCTGCCATTATTTGATGGCAATTCGTGGGGGCGTCGAAACTTTCATCAAATTCAGAGTAGTCTGCGAAGTCACCGTACATCTGTTTTACCAGAGAAGTAGTCGGTACAATAATCAAAACTTTTTCATGAGACCCGGATGACCTAAAAAAGTGTCTCATCAAAAGGTAAATAATGAGAGATTTCCCGGACGCAGTAGGACTTAACATCATACCCCGTCTATGTTTTAAGCCATACTTGATTGCATCTAACTGGTAATCTCTAGGGAAAATCTTTTTACCCTTAACCGATAATGGGATTTCAAGTATCCAATCAAGAGTGTCGTCATATACCGTATTAGGGTTATCGTAGTCCCCTTCCGAATCTATTATGTTGATTGTGATATCACGTTCTTTACAAAACTCTACAATATAATGGTACAATCCATAATATACTTGTTGGTTTTGCATGTTGAATAATCGAAGTTTACCGTCCCACATCTTATTACGAAACGCAGGCATAAACTTATAACCTGGCACGTACATAGTGAAGAACTCGGATATCTCGTGAAGTATTCCTTTATCTTCACAATCCAAGATAAGATACGTATTATTCTTTGTTGTTATGGAGAGTTCCATTAAACACCTGCTTCGAATGAGCGCCACTTAATGATGTTACTAATACTTTGATGTCGCCATCTAATGGTGTCTAAAATCTCCTTTAGGGTGTCCTCATATACTTTATAGTATTCGAGTTTTGCTTGTGCGTTTTGAATGTCCGTGTCTGAATCATAGTAGTAATTCATATCCCCTTTAAGTGGTTTGTTCAGTCCTTTGAATGGGTCATAATCCCAACCGAAGAGGTCGATTTCTTCCTTACTTAACTTTCCATTATAATACAACCACTTATCTTTCAATAATGTTTTGTAATCCATATCAAGTTTCTTCTTAGTGAGTTTACACTTAGTTATTAACCCAAGATATTTTGAGTGGAGTTTGGATAGTTTGATTGTGGTATCGTCGAGTTTGAATTGGTCTATTACCGAATCAGACTCCCACATTTCAAGTACGTCATCAATCAAGTTCATTTTTCATTTGTTCGTTTATTAGTTTCGTTAAATACCATTGAGCCTTATGGAGGTCTTCCAATCCGTTTTTCATTTGCCAACGAGTAACATATTTAACGATATTCCCTTCTAGGAAATTAAGGTCTTTGTCTATGATATAATCAATACAATCGATTGTACCTTGAGTATAGTGGGGGGGATTTATTTTTTCAGCAGCGGCCATTGTTTATATAGTTTTCAATTCAATACTACTATTATACCCTAATTGAAGGGTATTGTCAATTATATAATTTCGAAATAACTGTATTCAAAGGTTACAGTCGCAACAACATACTCGATATCACTTGTTGTTATATCGAATGGTAACGAACCTAAATTGGTCGGGTGTGCTGAGTGGAAAACGATTTGTTTATTAACAGTATTTGCAGACGATAATACCGATAAAGTAATATCCCTATAATCGTCTTGTACGCTATCTACTTGTGAATATAACCAATCATATATCTCTCTATAATTAGTTAAATCTTCATCTACAAGAAAGGTACATTCAAATGGAGCGTATTCAAGTTTATCAGCGGACATTGATATGTTACGAGCCCGTGTGATATATGGTGTGGGATTTGCCGATACATCTGGTAATACCATAGTCTGTATCGAAAATTCGGCATTAGGATTTGTTGTTCTATCTAATGATAAAACAAATGAAGTTGGATTTAAGAAATTTGTACTCATGTCTTTATTTATATGAAAAAAACCCCCCAATTAAGGGGGATTTGATATTACCTGTTGTGCAATTGCCCAGCCAGTCCTACAATAACCAAAGTTATTGAAAAGAATACGATAAACATGATGTTACCTCTTATCGTTCTTATCAACAAACTCATAAAGTTCTTCAGCCTTTTTCTTAATATCCTCTACGGAATAAGTTGCTGGTTGAAGTGTTTTCCAGAATTCAAGTGTAGCATTTCCTTGTTCTTTAGCTAGTTCCCATGCTTCAAAAGCCAAGTCTTGTTGTTTATTTGCTTGTTTTTCTAGAAATTCAGTTGACATTTCTAATAGTTTAAATCTTAATTCGAATGGATTAAGTGACATAATTATTCTCCTTATGATTTGATAGTAGAAAATACAGCACCAACTGAATCAAAATATTTTTGAGTTGTTTCTGCGACTGATTTAGCGAAAGAAGTTTCTGCTTCTAAAATAGCGATTGCTGGTTTAGCTGCAGATTCTTGTGGGATTACCGAATTAATAAATTCACGCTTTGCGTTTTGAACTGTATCGATAATTTGGTTTGCGTCGAAAGACGGAAGGTTAGTATTTAACATAATTTTCTCCTGTGTTGTGTTATGTGTTATGCAGAAACATTATTGTTTCTACACTTATATATATACAAATTTGTATTTCCAAATGTTGCAATGCACCATTTAATTTGATATATTCCTACTATTATACACTACTTGTCCTTAAATGTCAAGTAAAAACCCCCAATTAAGGGGGTTTTCGGTAAAACTAGTAGTTATTTTAAAACTTTAGAACGGCTTTAAGTGTAAATGCACCATCGGTGTCATCTACTTTTTCCCATTCTGCAGTCCATATACCACGGGTAACTGCTAAACTATAAGTCTTAACATCTGCTGATGTTTTATGACCTTCTACTTTTACAGTACCAAGAGTACCAAGTGGTGTTGAAACTGAACCGCCAAATGAACCATCTTCGTATGCATCTCTAGCAGCATTTTGATTGTGGTCAAAAGCAAGAGTAGCACCACTTACAACTGTTGAAACATCTGATTGGATTTGATTAACATCACTAACTTTCTGATGTGTAACACCAAGAGTTAATCCAGCAACAGTATATGTTGCAGTTGTTTTACGTAAATCATTAGTGATATTTGTTACATCTATATCGATACCAGCAAATTTGCCACCGACATCGATAGTAGTTGAACCACCAGATTCTTGATTCAATCCTAATGTATAATCTCCAATAGTTGTAGTTACACCTAATTTAGTAACATCTGGGTCATCACCAGAATAATCACCTAACTTAAATATAAAAGCACCTAATGTAGTTTCTACATATAAGTCATCTATCTCAAGGTTTTCGTCAATAACTACGGTTACTGTAGAATTCCCTGTTGTTCCTTTTAATGTGGTTTCTAAATCTTGAGTATACTCACCGTGTGAATCAAGTGTACCCTCATAAGAACCAGATAAACTAACATCTGCAAACGTAGTAACAGACAGTAGTATGGCCGACAATGCGGCTAAAAGTTTATTAAACATATGTTTTCCTTTTTATTTCATTAAAAAATAATCCTTTTTATTGTAGAGATTAACTACATGTTTATTTATACAAAAAAAATCCCCCAATTAAGGGGGATTTGGGTATAACAATAACTATGTTATTACAGATTTGTTACTGTGAAACGTCTGTAGTATACGTTTGCATTAGCACCTGCTGTAACAAATGGGTTGTCAGCCATACCATAACGAGTTTTAAACCCGATACGTGGTTGGAAGTCATCCTCACCGATTGTCTTCATCATGCTTAATGGAACGTATGGGCAGTAGAAAATACCTGCATCATAAGAGCTAGAACCCTTATAACCAACTACAATGTTACCAGCTGCACCAAATGGGTCAACATAAAGTTTAAGACCATTTAGAGTACCTAAAAACAAGTTACCAGTTACGTCTTCTAAACCTGTACCGGCTACGTTACCATAAGCAACTGAACCTGTAGCATTTAGAGCTGCTGCAACACCCGGAGAGACTATTGCAAAGTTACCTTTACCACGACGAGTATCAACGGCAATACCGTTAGCCTCGTTCTCGATATGAGTAATCATAGCTTTATAAGTCTCAACTTCCCAACGACCAGCTGATGTTCCACCTACCGCTGCGTCATAGGCTGTGCCTTCTTTCGCATTAGTATTCATAGTGTGAATCAACTCACGGTTGATTTCCTGAAGAATCTCAGTAGACAAAATGTTTGCCAACTCAGTTTCAGCAGAAAGACCATGTACCGCTTTAAGGTCTTGAGCTAGTTCTTGAGTGTATCTTGCTTTCAACTGTCGTGACTTAGCCGTAACTGAAGTCTTAGCAATTTCAAAACCCATTGTTGCAGAAATATTACCTTCTGCAGTAGCTGTTGCAATACCAGTACCAGAACCAGCAGAACCAGTTCCTGAGAACGAGTCGTCAGCTTCGTTAAACAAAGCTTCTGTTTGGTCTGTACCGTCAGTACCGTCAGCATAGTTTGATTTTAGTGCAAAAATCAGACCAGTTGGGCCTTTCATTGGTTGAACACCAGCAACTTCAAATGCCAAAAGATTTGGCACAGAACGTCTTACTAGTGAAATGAGGATAGGGTCGAAGTTATCGATTGCTCCAGTAGTAGTTGCGTTACCGCCAGCTACTGCATCCTCTTTAAGGGCTACTTCCTGATTTTCCAAGAGGATAGCTGTTACCGCTTTTTTATGAGTATCAGTGATACCACCCTCTGTTTCTAGTACAGGTGCCCATTTTTCCTGTAGCATATCAGCTTGTAATTCTATTGACATATTATCTCCTATATAGAATTAACCTTTAGATGTAAATGGATTCTCAGAATCACTTACACCAGGCTTGGTTTTATTAATAGCATCGATGTACTTGGCCATTTGGTCAGTTACTTCAACACTACCGTTGTCTTCAGAGATAGCATCAACTTCCGTTTCTGCAGTCGCTGTATCCTTATTAAGGTAAGACTCTTTAATTGTTGCAACTTTAGTCGCAAAATCTTCGTTATCTTCGGCTTCTATACCTTCACATAACTTAGAAATTTTTGCAGCTTCAGTACTTGCAAGACCTTCAGTCGCTTCTGATACTGTAGCTTGTCTTTCAAAAGCTTTCACTTTCTCAGATAGTTCTTTCGCATCTTCAGTAGACTTGTTAAGTTGGTCTTTAGCATCAGTTAGTTCTTCAGTTAAGGCATCAACAATTTCAACCTTATCTTCTGGAACATTAATATAATGCTCAGTAAAGACTCCATGCATTGCATCAATAAATGATTCTGTGATTTCAGACTTCAAAGAATGCTCAATTGCAACTTCGTTTTCTTTCATCCAGTTCTCAACTACGTAGTTGAGATAACCATCTACTTTGTCAACCATGTCTTCTTTAACCGCTTGTACTTCTTCAGCAAGGTCAGAGGCATAAGTATCCTCTAACTCTGCGATTTTAGTAGCAGCTTTTTGTTGTAATGCAGCTTCGAAAATCGTGGCAGCTTTTTCTTTAAAGCCTTCAGAAAGAGAATCTTCACCTTTAGCAAGTGCCTCAATATCTTCCTTGAATTTACCCTTCTTCTCTACTACGTCGCCTTCTGAACCGTCGTCCGCTTTAACCTTCTTTTTCTTCAAAGGTTTAGTCTTTGGTTCATTGCCTTCTTCTACATCACCCTCATCTTCGTCATCATCTTCCTCATCATCTTCGTCGTCTTCGGTTTTAGCCTTAGCTTCTGCCTTTTTCTTAGACGCCTCCAATAACTCGGCAAGCTCTTCTTTACTTTGTTCTTGTAAAGAAGCATAAATTGCTGATAACGTACGAGCCTTAGTTAAAGGTGCTTCCGTTTCATTTGTAGTTTCTTCAACTACCTCTTCAACAGTTTCCTCAACTACAGACTCTTCAGCAACTTCGTCTTTAATTTTCTCAGACATATTTTACTCCTAGAGAGTTATAGTTTAGAGAGGAAATGCTCAAACCCTGCGATTTCAGACGGACTATTATCGATAATTTCTTCGACAATAGGTTCTTCAACCACTTCTGGCTCCTTCATTTCAGTCTCACCTTCTTCAACAGCCTTGAAAGGAATATAATGACCTTCCTCGTCCCTTTTCCAATCAGTTCCCTCAAAAATACCGTTAACAAAACAGTTTTGAGCTGATGGGTCTTGAACGATATCAACTGTGTTAAGCATAAAATCATCCTTAACATAGTTTGCACCATTTTTCATTTCTAGACTTCCCATACCACGACTAGAGACACCAAGTTGAACACCACCTTCGACCAGACCTTTTACAACCTGACCCATTGGAGTGTCTAACACCAGTGCCTTTCCTTTCACATCATTACCTTCCCAATTAAGTTCAGTAATTCTGTGAGAAACTTTATCTAAATTAATAGATGGGCCGTCTGGGTGATTTAACTCACCTACAGCACGACCTGTAATTACTTGGTCTTCAATGTATTTTTTTACTGCCTTTTCAAGAACTTCTTTGGTATAAATCCTACCATTTCTGTTCTTTGACTCTGCAGACATGAATACTCCTTCGATAAAGACATTCTTCTTACCTGTCTTTTTATCTTCTTGTATTGAATAACCAAGGTTCGAATCTGTATATTCTGCGATTAACTTCATGTTATCTCCTATTTCTACCAGTTTGCGTTTTTATATTTGGTTTTACCATCAATCTTTACAATTCCTACTTCTTCAGCACCACGAGAAGTATACATACCACCAATTACTATATCATCATATAATTTTTCCATTGACTTAATAAATCTTTTATCAATTCCAGATTTTTTCATGGTCTTATACATTATACGAAATTCTGCTAAACCTTTAATTGAAATGGTTTCATTCCATTTTTCATCAAGTTTTCTGATTTCTGATAATTCTTCGCCCTCAAATTCTTCTACTGATTCTAAAGCATTTAATTTATCTAATTTTTTATATAAATCAGCAACTAAAGCAACTATTCCTTGTTTACTTAAATTCATTGTATGGCGTTGAGCTAGTAAACGATAATCTTTTCCTTCACCAAGTTTTCTGATTTCTGATATCTTTATCATACACCCATTACCTTAATAAATTCTTTTAAACCCTTTTCAGCATCTTTCTCGGATTTAAAAGTATCGAGCATCTGGCCATCAACATATAAGTTGAATGAAGAACCCTTTTTCGATATCACCGCATCAACGTTTTTCTTTTTACCCAAACGAGATAGTTCTTTAACCACCTTCTCACCAGAAGGTAATTTCATTTTCTTTTCGACTATTAAGTTAAACGAATCTTTAAATGTCTTCACTATTTGGCGTTTCCTCTGCTGTCGGTTCTTCCGTCGCAGGTTCTTCTATAGGAACTTCCTCTCCATATAGTTTTTGTGCAACATCTTGTTTTTTACTATCCAACGCAGAATTTATCTTATCTGCCATGATAGAATTAAACGAATTATTGGACGATTGTGCGTCCCCCTTTTTCACATTACTAATTAGTTCGTCAATACTCATAGTGTCTCCGTATTATATATTTATAAAATTTTCGATTTCAGATAAGGTTTTTACATATCCTCGTCTTCATCAGTTGGTTCTTCCTCATTTTGCTTTGCGATTTCCTTTATTAAGTCATCATCTTGTCGTAAAATGTTCCTTCTAACCCATTCTCTTGAATAATATGTACCAACATACTCATCCATTATTGAAAGAACTTCAAGACGTGCAGTTAAAACCTCTGTATCTTTAAGTTCGGCATAATGATTATCCTTTGAGAAGTCAATAAAAATCTGTGATTTAATCTCAGCCCAATCAGACGGAACAATAATCTTTTTAAGGATAAGTTGTCTTTCAAGTGCCTGTAAGAATAAACCATTGAATTTAATTCTAATTCTATCGACAAACTTCTGGAATTTAAGTTCATCTCTAGTAATCTCTGATGTTCTACCAACATTAAATGTGGAATCCTGTTCTAATCTGGATAGTGGTACGTTCAAAGACCTGTATAATTTTTGTTGAAAATATTGTACATCTTCCACTTCCCCAAGGTTTTGTCCGCCAGGGAGTGTTGATATCTCTGTACCTCTACCACCTTCCCTACGAGGCAACCAAAAATCTTCCATAATACTCTTATGGTCTCTTTGGTCTTTTAAATCACCTGTTGTTGGGTCGTATACAATCTTGTTACGATACTTGTTCATTGTATTGTTAAGGTATTCTTCTGCCTTTCCTTTCGGTAAGTTACCCACATCAATATAGAATATACGTCTTTCAGGAGCTCTTGATATACGATAAATGACCATTGAATCTTCCATCATAGATAGTTGGTTCATTGGTTTGAGTGCCTTATGTAGATACCCAATTACCTTATCTCTTTTCTCGTTAAGTAATCCTGAGTTAACTTGTATGATTGCGTCTGGGGATATCTTTAAACCTTGTTCGTTTGAGACACCTCCGTGTTCATCATCAGTATAAAGGTAGTATTCCCCCACCGTCTTAATTAACTCTACTGCTGTGCCGGGTTGTTTAACCTTTTCAACTTCTTTCATCTTCCGGATTTTAGTAGGGTCAATTGGTTTCAGTTCTTTAATACCTGCTTCGGCTTTGTTACCGATAATAACATGATAGAATAATCTACCATCTACATACCAACGTCGGAATAAATCGTAACCTTTGTTGTTGAAGTCGAGGATTTTAAGTATATTCTCAAATTCCTCTGTAATTAGTTTTTTAACATTATCCGCTTGGTCTAGATTATCGGTGTTTAAAGTAACAACTGTACCATCTTCGGGTTTAGTAATAGACTCATTAACGATATCTTCAATCGCTGCATCTACTTCGGGATATGTTGTGATATTGCGGTACTTTAATATTAAGTCAACATCAGATTTAAACTCATCACCGTTTATATCTAAGTATTGTCCAAAATAACCGCCCGTCGGGGATATCTGATATGAGCCGTCTTCTTCGTCTCGACTGAACGTCTTTGCGACTTTATCCTCGGCTGTTTTTTTGCGTTTAATCGTGAAACCGAATAAACTTCTTTCGTTTTCTGCCATAGTATTTTATGTGTTGTTACACCCTTAAGTTAATGTACTTGTATTTATACACTAAATTAAGGGTACTCTTTCGAGTACCCTATGATTTTTACGTAGTTATCTAGTTAAAGAATCACCCTCATCACCTTCGAAGGCTGACCAATAGGTAATCTGGAATTCAACTGTGAATTCTTCAATTGTTCCTTCTTGGTCGTATGCAACTTCAATCGGCGCTAAAGTTGAAGGCCAACAGCCTGTCATCTTATACGTCTTAACTGGCGTACCATCTTTGTCGAGTTGTTTAACCCACAAATCCGCCATATATGAAGATGGAGTTACCAACCCCGTGTTATTTAAGTGATTATTAATTCTACCCATCCACACTTCCATAGCATTACGGACTGCGAAATTAGTATCATTAATAACAGTAATTGTCCAAGGTTCAAAAGTTCTATCACCAGCAATCTGTAATTGACGACCCCTAAACGGAACCATCACAGGTGCGATAGTAGAACCAGGCAATTGAGCACCCTTTACCATAAAAGATGCAGCGTCCAAATCCAAAGCAATATCCAAACCATTTGGATATGTCAAGGAAACGGCAAATAAATTACCTCTTGCACCGCCACCAATTAACTGACCTTTGAAATCATCTATTGATAAATTTGGCATGATTAATTACCCCCTGCAATTTCACTAAACTCTACACCAGTTCGAGTGGCGATAAAGTTAAGTGTGATGAAGTTAATAGAGCGTGCCGGCTTAACATAAATGTCAGCAACAAACTTATTGGTATCAATAATGTTACCAGTATTGTTAGTAGAATCACAAACTACTCTAAAGTCTGTAATACCACGACGACCCTTCACATCACGCAAGAATGGTTCAACCATATTGCGGAATTGAGCTCTTGTAAACTCATCGTTAAACTCAAATAATGATGCCTTAGATGCAGTAGATATTGCTTTCTCTAGAACAATGAACAATCTACGAACATTGATTCTATCAAACGCACTTGGTTTAGTTTGTAATGTCTTGTCACCATATAAAACTGTACCTTGACCCGGGAATGTTACAATCGGGTTAATACCAACTTTGTATAAATCATCTCTATCAGCTTGATTTGGATTGTATGCTAACTTAGTAACGTTTCTAACATTACCACGTGTAAATCCAGCAGGTGAGAACCATGCATCAGCACTTAAATCAGTACCAGCACTTAGTCCTGCCATAGAACCAGACGCACCTAACCAACGATATACATCATTATACTTATCATACACATATAATGCAGAAGAATCTGCAAATGCATAAGATGAGTGTGTTATTGAACCAGCCCATGTCTTAACTTCAGCAGCCGTATCGGCAGAGAAATAAGGTGATACAAAAGCAACACAGTCTTTACGAGCTATGGCCATTGCAATTAACTTATTACATACTGTTGTTGAGTCAGTAGTACTCCAATTCACTTTACCCATCATCAATAGAGAAACATCAATTGTTTCTGCATCAGCGAGATAATCATAAGCTGCTGTAGTTACACCAGCAGTCAAATCATTGTCATCAATTCCGTCATCTAGTAATGATAGAAAATCTCCATCAGTAGAACCTTCAACAGTTACGTCGAAAGTTTGTCCCGCTAGAGCAGAACCGAAGTTAGATAGACCAGTAAGTCCATCTATGATTCGAATCCATGCTGAATCATTATTGATAACATTTTTTGCATAATTACTTTTACCAGACGAATCTTTCGCATCAGAACCTTGAGATAGAAACTCGTAAGTTTCTAAAATTTCGTTCTGAGTTCCGGTGATACCACCAGTTGCGTCATACACTACTACGTGTAATTCGTCGTTTGCTCCACTAACTGCAGTTGCACCCGAAGATGTTCCCGGTATAGCGGAAAAATGACTTGCCCAATCCCAAGCCGCCCATGCGGTGGCATCAGCTGGACAAATCGATACTCCAATATTGTTTCCTGTTGTGCCAGGGTATCTTGCAACCACATCCTGACCAGAAACACTAAGAGCATGTGTATCATTTTTAACTAATAGGCCTGCAGCTCCTGAAGTTGCGTTCAGAGCCGATGCGCCTACGCCACGTACAACACGTAATGTGTTGCCGTAACTTAAAAATTGAGCAGCAGATAAAACACTTTGATACGTGTTGTCATCTGGCTGTCCAAATAGTTCGACCAATTGTTTCTCTGAACCAATAGTAGTTACTTCATCTACTGGCCCCCATTGAAACGAACCTGCAATACCACCTGTACTAGATGAAACTGCCGGTACAACATTGGTCAAATCCACTTCTTTTACCTGTACACCAGGCGAGACTAGAAATGCCATGTTTATTACTCCTAATAATTATAAGAAATTTACATAATACGATTTTATTCACTACCATTATTTATAAAAATCAACCTTTCCACACTTTCCAACCAGGCCCAAGGGGATTTTTCTCCTCTTGACCCCCATTAAATACCCCAACGGGCATCATATCATCTTCAATTTGTTTGAGTTTCTCTTTATATAAGAAATCTTTCATATTGACATTAGTTGCATCTTCAAAGAATGGGGTTGTAGTAAACCATCCAAACAACACAAGATTCATCATTAAATCGTCATTCCCGTGATGGTCTGCTTGATATGATGCACCCTTTTGAACGAAACTGGACATTTCTATGATAGTTTCTAAATCTGATATATTAAGTTTTCCCCTTTCTACAATGTCTTTTATATTGGAACACCCTATTCTCTTAACCTTCTTTGTCATTGCGACACCGATTGCAGATGCTTTAATCAAAGACTCCGCATAAACATTCTCATATTCTAAATCGTAATGAAGTCCATTACATACAACTGCACCTTGGTCATTGTTCTCGATTACAACATAACATTGATTGTAGTATTCCGCCCACTTGTATATAATGTCTGGAAATATCAAAGGGGAAGTGGTGTTATTTCGGAATACAGCAACTTGTTTAAACACTTCTTCCGTTACATCTATAACATTAAAGGTAGAGTAATCCATACCACGACCTTTAGATACATCAACAAACATCAGATACTTATGGTTTTCGATAGGTTCTTCATACACCCTAACATTATTTTGATATGAAATAGGTTCTTCCCCCTTTAACTTCATAAGGGCTTCTGCGTTAATTAAAGTATTACCTGCCCCGATAATCTCGTTACCGAATTCCTGATTGAATTGAATTTCCGAAGTATTTGCAACGGTTTGTCGTTTCCACTCCTCATCTCTGCCGGGAACATCCCACCAATCAACTCTAAATGGTATAAATTCGTTTGTCTTTTGTAGTGCACCTTCGTATATGGTGTTAAACATATTATTGACACCATTACGTGTGGAAGTTATGATGACCTTAGTTGATTCACCAGACGAGATTACTGGATAGGTAGATGTATAGAATTCCACATCTCTATCGACAAACGCAAACTCATCAAGATATACAAGGTTCATTGACATACCACGAATAGAACTTGCAGTAGTAGATGAAGCAATTATCCTTGAGTTATTAGAGAACTCTATAGAACCTTTGTTGAGTGCCTTACAGCCGGGTTGTAGGAAAAAGGGAATGTTCTCTAACATTAGAGTAACTCGTCCTAACATCTCACGGGAAGTTGCAGCTTTATTCGCAAGGATACCGACGACCTGCTCTCCTTTAAATAGAATATACCAAAGAAGATATGCAACGGTACATATCGATTTTCCGGATTGGCGACACGCAAGAATAATAGAAAATCTATTTGCCTGGAAATGTTCGAACATCTTTTTTTGATATGGATATAATTTGAAGGGTATTAACCCCCTATCCAAATGAATGACTTTGCAGTAGTTCTCTGCAAAATATACTGGGTCTTTAAGACATTTTTGATATTCGAGAAGTTCGTCTTTTGTCCATGCATGTTCAACGTCAGCACCACGTACTCGGGGATTCCCGAGATATCTGTTCTCTTGTTTATCACCCATAATTAAATCATCTATTTCTCGTAATGTAACCCGTCATTACCATTCTGTCCAATAATATTAATTCTTTCATCATCTTCTGGCCATGCTGTGGTTTCACCTATCGCTACACCATTATCTATTGTTTCTAAATCATCACCGATTTCTGTCTTGTATACAGTTTCCATGAACTCTTCACTATCATCATCGTCTGGAATTTCTTTAACTACTACTTCATCACGTAACATCTTTTGGAGTTCAGCTGTAGAACCTATAAACACGTTATTCGTTTGATGTTCCAATCCCGGTATGGTATTAAGATTTGTAACTTCTTTCTTGTTCTTCTGAAGTTTCATTAGTTTCTCTGCTATTTCAGCATTGTTTTTAATGAGTTGTCCGAGTACTTCGAAGGCTCTTGGGTGTTCACTCTCTCGAGCAACTTCAAGCATTAGTTCGATTGCTTCCCCACCTTGTAATGATAAATCGTAAAGTTGTTTACGTATGTGTTCGTAATCCTTATCTACGTCCTGTGAGTGTTCCATAATTCTAAAACTCCATGTTTTTTTCTTGCATCTTCCTTATTACCACCTTCATATGGTATTGCAAGACCTTCCAAAACCAATAATTGATTTATATCAATCTCATCTTTAATTGTTTTAAGAGTACCTAATACCCTACCAAACTTTCCTTTCTTCTGAAGTTTAGTTTGTAATACGAACTCCTTATCCTCTAATAAACTCTGCAACCTTTTCTTCGCAGCCAATCCCCAAGACTTCTCTGCGAGATTTCTTGTACGTGATTCTGGAGTGTCGATACCCATTAAACGAACCCGAGTTTTCATAAATACACCAAAACCTAAATCCATTTCCACATCAACTGTATCACCATCAACAACTCTAAGCATTTTTGATTTATAATTGTACATTAGGGTTCATTAAAAAAGTCAATAGTTTCTGTATATGGCACCGATGAAGAATCGGTAATAGATTGTTTCTCTATATTCTGTTCTGAATCACTATCCTTATAATACACATCAGTATAAAGAATCTTCTCAGAACTTCCGATACCTTGATAATATTTAATTCTCATTTCAAAGGTCAATGTATATATAATGGTTCTATTAGTGAGGAAATCCCCCTCATAATCATCATTGAGTGACACACCTGAAAGTACAATAGGAATATCAGATTTAATAGACATATCCGGTATATCGGTTATCGTTACCGTATACTCAGGTTGAAAAAGAGGAAGAATTTGTTCAAGAATTTGTAATGCGTCGTCTTGTGCTTTCGACATTATATTTAATTCAAATCCTACCTTATATACTGCGGGCGCATTAAGTGTTTTAAGTACAAGTGTATTAGTAACGTCAACCTTAGTGAATTTCTTCATCTTGTTAATTTTTGCTTGGGGGTCGTATGTCATATCAGTTATTTCAAATGCCATACGAGGTAACTTAATCGCCATCTTAGGGTCGGTAATGTTATTAACACGTGCAAGAATCTTTTGACGAGGTGAATATGAAAGGGGTACTTGAATTTTATTTAAGACCTTCCCTGCACTATCAGTTTTAACAACCGATAAGTCATTGAATAGAGAACCGAATACCGATACGGCTCTGCGTGTGCTTGAATTGTAAAAGTGTGTTTCGAACATATATTACGGCATCCCGAAAGGGTTCTCCTCTGTAAAGTCAATAATTAAATCTGCATCGGTTTCAAAGAATGCGTTTTGTGCTGAATCATCTTCATTATATGTATGAGAACCAGTTGCAACCACCGTACCACAATCGTAAACTGCACCAGATTCTGTACCAACGATTCGTTTATTGGAGTCAGAAGATACATAGAATTGTCTGAATTTACCGTCGGAAGTAACATGTGCTATAACCGCAAGTGTACCCGCCGTAGCTGAAATTGGTTCCCAACTTGCAATTTCAGCTTCTATATTGATTGGTTCACCACCAGCATAATTCTCTCCTGTCCATTGAGTTACAGTTTCCCCTATTTCAAAAGTACCAGAACCACTTCCTAAAATATAATTGTATAAAGTAGCGTGGGTACGTTCGATAACGTCTATTGCATCAATTCCAGTATCGAGTATTTCGTCTGAGTATTCGAATAGTTCTGCCTGTAATTTATATACAGGTAGATTTTGTAATTGGTAGAATGGTTGTTCGTGTTCAACAAACTTGATTTCGAATAAGGATTGTGTCATTGGTAGGAATAACAAATCACCTTCCATAGGTCTGATACCACCATGAGCGGCAATATTCATACCACCTGCATAAGTACCTACTTGTCTTTCCCACCTACGTTTTGCAACGACGAAAGTTGCTTGGTCTCTGATTTCTACACCGAATTTGGATAAGAGGTCGCCCTCTCCCTCAAATGCATCAACATTTTCAATATACATTTCAACTACGTATCCGTCCGTGAATTTAGAATAATCTTCGTTTAGAATATCATCCTTACTTACACTCACTCTAGGAACATAATATACATCTTGACCGTATATAGAGATACTCTCTATAATTAAGTCTTCGTATAGGTTCTGTTCTGATTTATCAGCACCATTGAAATATACATTAGTTGCCATTATTTACCCCATTAAGAAGTCATCAGGCAATTGGTAATTCAATTGCATCTCTTCTTCTATCTTTAATATCTCCTCTTGAGCTTGGTCGTAGATTAATTGTCCATTCATAGTTACACCGCCAGGAAGTTGCATACCCTCAAATTTAATTAGGTTTTGCCCCCATTGACGTTTAACTAATGATGTAACATATCTTTTAAGAAACATATCATTATAAACTGCAGCAGTTGCCGTTGGGTCAACAATTTGATATGCCTCTATTATAATATAACTTCCTTCCGTCCATGTTTCACTTGCGGTTTCACAAGTTGTTTTGCTCGTATATTGGGTATCGGAACAAACGCCTCCAGTTAAACCTTGAAATCCCTCATCAATCCAAAGTTTATTTGTATGACGATTGTATCTAAGTAATTCTGTTGAATTTAATCTATCATCTAATAGTGCAAGATGACTCATTCTTTGGGTATATAATTGTAAATTCTTACTACCAGCAGCACTCATGCTCCACATATCCTGTAATCTCATGTGATAATTTACATTAAATAACGATTCTACCGAACCACCCTGACCCATATCTAAAAGTCTAACTACACTTGTGATAGTATTTGGGAGTTCGATATAACTGTTCGTTACATCAGCAGCCAGTAATTGATGTTTGTAATATACACGTTGGATAGCATCCGAATGATACTCTTGGTAAAATTGTATTGCATCATCTATTCTATCTTCTAATTGGTCATCATCTACATTTATGTCAATAACAGGAGCTCCTAACGCCCTAAATGCGTGTTCCCCTAATTGTGTTCTTGTTGTAACTGTTGCCATAATATTTTCCTTGTTTTTACATACTTATTTATAAGTTTTAGGGTTTCTTCATCACCGAAAACAGAGATGTTGCGGTATCTTTTTTCTGAATAAAGTATATATCCATTCTAGCGAGAGTTGCTTGGTCTGGTTTTGTGTGGTGTCCCGTCGAATATATACTCTTAGCCGCATCTAAATCGAGGTCTTGTAACTTAACCCAATTGAAATCATTAGTAGCAGAAGAGTGTGCGTGAAGAATTGTTAGTGCAGATACTTGGTCATATGTCAATGAATCAAGATATGCGATATGTGAATCCCCCGTTTTCCATTTAGTAACCCATTCCGGATATTCTATTTTCCTATCACCCGTATGTGGTACCCAATTCCTTGCGGCGTATCTTTCATTCCATCTATCTATTGCACCAGTATATCTGTTTATTGCGGTGGGAATTGCGTCTTCTATGAATTGAGTAAGACCATACGCAGACGTTTCAGAATTTTTTGCAGTTTTTTTGTAAGTACTTTCTATTCCTATTAATGCATCAATCCACCATAACATATTAGAATGAAAGGTGTTATAGTTAAAATTAGAGGGGGTTATTGGAGTTCCACCGGTGACAGTACCTTTGTCATACCTAAGAATATCGTCATATACCAATTCGATTGCTTGATAAGTCCAAGAACCGTAGTTATCCGTTCCCGTTAATGTCGAGGTATTGTTCTTAGTGGGGAGTGTTAAGTATGTTGCCATACTTGTATTTAGTAGTAAAAATAGACTAAGGCTTAAGATTCTT
>PVBE010945743.1_pt1 | contig 20077 bp, 24 predicted proteins | sample 1631181 | NCBI WGS metagenome assembly PVBE01 (sample SAMN08397723, study PRJNA350692) | Marine metagenome, whole genome shotgun sequencing project. | isolation source: water | place: Pacific Ocean | collected 2012-04 | reverse complement strand
GAGGCCAAGGTTGCCTTTAACGGCAGGTACCTCACCGACGTGCTCAGTGCGCTCCACGAGGCGCAGGTAGCCCTAGAAACCACCAATCCTTCCAGCCCCGGAGTGCTCCGCCCAGAAGGCTCGGAGAGCTACCTCCACGTCATCATGCCGATGTTTGTGCAATGGTGAGTAAGACCATCAGGTTACATTTTTAACTCTGATATTATCCGGTAAGAGAGAGGTAATTGTGCGCACCGAAGATCTGATAAAGTATGATAACGAACATCTTCTTCACGGCCTGACGCCCGTGAAGAAGAACCAAGGCCTCGTCATTGAGAGTGCCGATGGCGTCATACTCAAAGACACCAGCGGTAAAACCTTAATGGACCTGAGCGCCCAGGCCATCAACGTCAACCTGGGACATAATCACCGGGGCGTACTTGAGGCCGCCAAAGAACAAATGGACCGGTTAGCTTTTTCCTTCATCCTGCGCGGCTTTGCCAACCGGCCCAGCATCGAACTGGCCCAAAAATTGGCTACCATCCTGCCCGAAGGACTGGACCACTTTCTATGGACCCAGACCGGTGCCGATACGGTAGACAGCGCCTTCCGAGTAGCCAACCTGTACTGGAAGACGAAAGGGACCAGGAAGTATAAAATCATCAGCCTGCGTAACGGCTACCACGGCACGAGTCGCGGTGTAGCCAGAGCTACCAACTTGGCCCAAGGAATCATCGAGGAGATGCCGCCGATACCCGGTCACATTCACATACCCGCCTATTACTGCTATCGCTGCGCCTTTGATAAGGAATATCCCGGCTGCGGCCTGCAGTGCGCCAGATTCCTGGAATACACCATTGAAAATGAGGGGAAGGACAGCGTGGCGGCCTTTATCGCCGAACCGGAACAGGGTGCCGCCGGCTTTATGGCTCCACCTCCCGAGTACTTCCCAATGATCCGGGAAATTTGCCACAAGTATGACGTTCTGTATATTGACGACGAGGTCATGACCGGATTTACCCGGACTGGCAAAATGTTCGCCGTCGAGCACTGGAATGTGGTACCGGATATGATGTGTCTTTCCAAAGGAATAGTCGCCGGCTATCTCCCCTTCGGCGCGCTGGCTGTCTCCAGTGAGATTTTTGAAACACTGTCCGGACAATTCTTCCCGGCCGGCTCCACCGAGTCAGGTAATCCGATATGCTGTGCCATGGCCAGCAAGTGCATAGATATATATGTCAAAGAACGTATCCCGGAACACGTAGCTCAGGTGGGGCAACTCGCCCGGAGCCGGATGGAAAAAGAATTCCTTTCTCTGCCTTACGTCGGGACAGTGGACGGGCTAGGCTTAATGCTCGCCGTGGAGATTGTGACCGACAAGAAAACCAAGGGTAGGCCTAGCCCCGGACTGACCGATATAATACAAAGACGTGGTGTGGAGAAAGGAGCCTTATTGCGGGTGGTCAGCAATCGGCTGGGCTACAGTCCTCCGTGCACCATTACCCAAGAAGAATCCGAGCGCGGACTTAATATCTTGTATTCGGTACTGTCCGAACTCAAACCGCGGGACTTAGCACAGTGAACACGACTTTCGTAGCCTCGCTCTTAAAAAAGGAAAAAGCCCTAAATACATTCAGGGCTCACACCTTCATGAAGACCTTTTCCTGAGTCTCGGTTAAAGGGACCCCAGGATTCCCGGTAGTACTACCAAGCCACTGGCTTCCAGAACCAGCAGACCGAACCCGACGGCCAGAGATGCCATTATCACCACCGTGAAGAATTTCTCGTGGATACTCATGAAGTGCCACCTTCGTTTGGCTACTTCTTCCTCCATTTAACCTCCTTTCTCAAAATAGACACGGGCAAATATCCCGTAGCTAAAAGCAAGCCAGATACTTTACTCGTAAAGCCAGCAGACAGAAGATTTAGAACATACGCGGTGGCCGGAGTAATAAAAACCGGGGCGAACCAAGATCCACCCGCCATCCACCCCACTTAATGCCCGACTGCGGGCCGATAAATACGTATCAGAATACATAGTTATTATAGCACATTGAATTTCATGATGCAAATTATTTTTTATCCGATTTTTAGTTCATTTTTCGTAACAACCTAGCTCAATTTCTAAACTATCTGACTCACCATTCTCAGCCCTATTGTTTACCAAGCCTACCCTCGGGTGATATAATCCTACCGCAGGTTTTCATTGATACGGTTTTACGCCCGGATTAACCGCCAGGTCAGTATTCACCCCGTAGACAGGAGCCGCCATGGAACAAGTCAATGAACGGATAAAATCAGTGGTAGAAGAAATCCCTCTAGTAGACACCCACGAGCATATCATGCCCGAAGCAGAACGGGGCCGGTATGCCGTAGACTTCGGTTACCTTTTCGCCCACTACAACACCAGCGACCTGGTGTCGGCGGGGATGCCGCCGCGCCTGATGGAGGCCGCCCGTCTCCCGATGCACCACTACCGGCTGGCCCATATCAAACGTATGAAACTACACCGGGTCATCCCGGAGCCAGAGCGCACCGACATGACTCTAGAGGAACGATGGCAGGCCACATAGTGCCCTTCTGGGAAGCGATACGCAACACCGCCTATGCCAAACAGACGCTCATGGCCATTAAGGGACTGTTCGGCATTGATGACCTGAACGGTGATACTTATTCTACAGCTCCCCAAGGCGATTACCAACTCGCGGCGGCCCGGCTGGTACCGCCACGTCATGAAGGAAAAGGCCAATATCGCTGTGTCCATCCTCGACGCGCAAATCACCGAGGTGGATCGGGAATTATTTGCCCCAGTAATGCGCTTGGACCATTACATCATCGCGCAGTCTCGGCGGGACCTCGCCTCCCTGGAGGAAGAAACGGGAATAAGCGATACACTCCCTGGACGACCTAGTCAGGGCAATGCAGACCATTCTGGGAAAATACGTGGCCAGTGGGGTGGTGGGTATCAAGAGCAGCCTAGCCTATGACCGCACCCTGCAATACGACAAAGTGTCCCAGAACGAGGCCGAGGTGGCCTTCAACCGGATTGCCCGGCACCTGGGCGATGGTGTCGCGTGGCTTGAGGCCAAGCCACTCCAGGACTATATGATGCACCAGGTAATACGGGCGGTTATCGAGACGGGACTACCCCTCCAGATACACACCGGCCTCCAAGAAGGGAACGAGAACATCATTACCAACGCCAACCCCACCCACCTGATTAACCTCTTCATCGAGTACCGTGAGGCAAAATTCGACCTGTTTCACGGGGGCTACCCCTACGTCCACGAGTGGGCCACACTAGCCAAGAACTTCGCCAACGTTTATGCCGACCTTTGCTGGGTACATATTATCTCACCAGGGATAGGTCGGCGCCTCCTCCACGAGCTGATTGAGACCGTCCCGAGCAACAAGATAATGGCTTATGGCGGAGACGCGATTACCGTAGAAATGGCTTACGGACACGCCCGCATGGCGCGGCAGGTGGTGGCCCGCGTCCTCTCTGAGAAGGTTACCGAAGGCTACCTAAATGAAAATGAAGCCACCGCCCTAGCGAGGAAAATATTGAGGGACAACCCGGCGGATCTGTTCCGGCTATCCGTTACTTCATAAGAAGGTTCGAAGATAAGCCAGCAAAGAGCCACCTTACCTGCTAATCAGTCGCTTCTTTCCACAAGCTCGACCAGGATATCTTCCGGACTGAGGAAAAAGGCTATCCTAGTTTTGGGGTTTATCTCGGTTATCTCCTTGACGAACCTTAATCCCTTCACCTTAAGCTCGGCTACGGCGGCTTCCAAGTTATCGGTCAACAACCCAAAATGCTCCAGACCACAGCCGCCGGGCAGGGTATTAGGCACCAGTGGTACGTCTTTCGGTGACGTGGCTTTGATTGACATCCCGTCAAGTCCGACGGAGGTAAGAATACGTCCGTCAGCCAGCTCCAGAGTGCCTTCATCTTTAGCGCCGAAAGCCTTTTCGTAAAATGCGACGGTCTTAACGGGGTCGGGGCTAATGAGGTGGACATGGTCAAACCAGTATTTGGGCATTCCGGCACCTCCTCAGGGGTTAGTTCCTAAATTAAATAGCGGGCGGTTTAATTAAACATGCTTTATAGCCATTTGACGGCGGTCAACTGGAAGTACGAGACAAACAATAGCCTAACATTGTTTTGGTGTTGAGTTATCTTTACTATATCAGCCATCCAGGGAAAGTTGTCTACTCGTCTTCGACACTCTGGTCTTTGATATAATCAATCGCATCCTGAATGGTTATTATCTTCTCTGCATCTTCATCTGGTATCTCAACTTTCCGGCCCGGGTTACTAAACTCCTCTTCCAGAGACATAATCAGCTCTACCAGATCCAGAGAATCAGCGCCCAAATCTTCGACAAAACTCGCGGTGGGTACCACTGTCGATTCTTCCACACCCAACTGCTCCACAATCAATGGTTTGATTCGCTCAAAGATAGTCGCCACTTTCTACCCCCTTTCCAAGGTCTCTCATCTATCGGTTAGGGCACTAACCGAGCCCAGAACTCCGTTAACAAACTTCGGCGAATTATCACTGCCATATTTCTTAGCCAGTTCCACCGCCTCATTTATGGCTACCTTAACTGACACTCTATTATCAAACAAAATCTCAAAGATTGCAAGCCTGATTATATTCCGGTCGATTACTGGCAACTGGGCCACCGGCCAAGCGGTAGCAAATTTCTGGATGGTAACATCAATCTCTTTCTGGTTCCGTAACACCTGACTTACCGTCTCGCGAATAAAAGCGCTATTTCCCTCTGGCATTTCCACCTCCGTCAGAAGACGCTCGGTGACTTTTCCCACCCCGTGCCCCACGGAATCAACCTCATACAGGGCCTGAAGGGCCATAGCTCTTGCTTTCCGCCGCATCCCAGTCATAATTTTCTCTAAAACCCAATCTAACATTATAACACGCCGCCGGGACGGCTTGCAGTTTTTTAACCTTATCTTGTTAGATTTATTAGCTTGACACTACGCAACCGTAATTGTTACACTTTCTCTATCCCCTAATAATAATTGATATTACCGACTAGTCCCATCAGACCGATAAAGCAGGTAGCAACGTTGAAGAAAATCGGCATACTCTATCATCCCGTGGTTGAAGCCGCCCACACCAAGGCCGCTGAACTACGGAACTTCCTGGTTTCTCAGGGTATCTCTACTTGGCTATGCTCCGCCTGGGAAGAGGAAGAAGCCAGATCCCGGCTGGTCGGCACCGACCTGATTATCAGCGTTGGCGGTGACGGCACCATTTTACGGGCCACCCACGTAGCCCTCCCCGAAACGACCCCGATTACCGGGGTAAACCTAGGCCGGCTGGGCTTTATGACTGAGATCAACGCCGACGAGGCCTTGGAGATACTCCCTTCCCTACTGGCAGGAAAGGGCTGGATAGATGAACGGGCCATGCTTGAAGTCGAGGTTTCCTTTACCGACCCGAAATTACCCAGTACATTTCACGCCCTGAACGACGTGGTCGTGGCGCGGGGAGCAGTTGCCCGACTGGTCCAGATAGAAGCCAGTGTTAACAGCCAGCCTTTGGCCAGCTATAAAGCCGATGGACTAATCGCGGCCACCGCCACGGGCAGCACCGCTTACTCATTAGCCGCTGGCGGACCCATCTTCTATCCTCAGTCCAGCGATTTCCTACTGGTGCCGATAACACCCCATCTCAGCCCGGCCTATACGATTGTACTACCAGCCACGGCCGTAGTACAACTGCGCCTCACTGCGGTGTACCCGGCAACATTAAGCATTGACGGGCATATCAGCCAGCCGTTACCGGATGGCGCCACGGTTACGGTAAAGCACAGCCCGAACACGACCCGATTTTTAAGAATCCACCCAGAAACTGATTTTTACCGCTCCCTAGAACAAAAGCTGAAAGGAAAGCAATAAATTGGGAGAAATAGAAAAAGCCAAAATCCAAGACGTACCGCAGATACATCGGCTGATTAACCACTTTGCCGATAAAGGTGAGATGCTGGGCCGCCCACTGAGCGAGATATACGAGAATATCAGGGATTATTTCGTCATCCGGCAGAGTGAGCAAATACTTGCCAGCGCGGCACTGCACATTTGCTGGGCAGACTTGGCCGAGATAAGGTCGGTGGTCGTAGCCAAGAATATACAGCAACAGGGCATCGGTACCCGGTTGGTCGAAGCCTGCTTCCAGGAAGCCAGGGAGCTTGGCATCGCCACCGTTTTCTGCCTGACCTACCAGCCAAGTTTCTTTGAGAAACTCGGCTTCTATCAGGTGGACCGGATGGAGCTGCCCCGCAAGGTCTGGACCGAGTGCTACCGCTGCCCCAAGTTCCCCGATTGCGACGAGGTAGCTCTTACCTGTACACTGGAGGTCTGAGAGCCCAATGGAAAAAACACTATCCAGCCAGTTAATCTTTAACGGGCGGGTGGTTAAGATGAGAATTGACACCGTGCAGACGCCCGGCGGACGGCAGACGACACGGGAAATCGTGGAGCACGCCGACTGCGTGGCGATTATCGCTATTGATGACGAGGATAATGTCCTGCTAGTCAGGCAGTTCCGTAAGCCAGTGGAAAAAGAACTACTGGAAATACCGGCGGGCGGCATTAATCCCGGTGAGCGTCCCGAGACCGCCGTACGCCGTGAAATGCGCGAGGAGACTGGCTATCTACCGAGAAAGGTGTCCAAGCTGGGGGGGTTCTATTCCGCACCGGGTTACTGCAGTGAATACCTCTATCTCTACCTAGCGACCGACCTTATCTCCAGCCAGCTGCACGCCGAAGACACCGCCGAAATCAGATTAGTCCGCCTGCCGACCAACCAGATTCTCAACACCATTACCCTAGGCGGCATCTGCGACGCCAAAAGTATCGCCGGGCTGCTTACCTACTTATCGAGCCGAAAGGAACCGCCAAAGACCGCCTAGCACGGCCTAGCAGACAGCTTACGCCCGCCCAAGAGGTGCATGTGGAGGTGCGGCACTACCTGCCCCCCATCCTCACCGGAGCTAACCACTAAGCGATAACCACTCTCCGAAACGCCTGCCTCCTTGGCCAGCCGATTGGCTACCTTAGCCATACGCCCGATAAGCGGCGACTCGTCATCGGTAATATTAGCGAGAGAAGGAATATGTTTCTTCGGTATGATTAGTATGTGGGTCGGCGCCATGGGATTAATATCCCAGAAGGCGAGCACTTCTTCGTCCTGATACAGTGTGGTACTGGGTATTTTACCCGCCACTATTTGACAGAACACGCAGTCCACTATCTTACCTCCTCCCTTCGGTACCGGGCTATATTTTGCTCAAATATGTCCCCGCCATAAATATCATTGGCCACAATCGCCGGGAAGTCCTCCACGGCAAGTCGCCGGACAGCCTCCGTCCCTAAGTCCTCGTAGGCGATAACCTCTACCTTCTTAATGGTCCGGGCCAGCAGGGCACCAGCGCCGCCAAGAGAGACAAAATAAACCGCCTTATACTTTTTAATAGCCTCTCTTACCACCGGCGAGCGGCTGCCTTTGCCAATCATAGCCCTGATACCGACGGCTAGGAACCGGGGGATATAGGCGTCCATACGGATGCTGGTAGTCGGCCCGACGGAACCGATAATCCGACCCGGCGGCGTAGGAGACGGTCCAGTGTAATAGATTGTCTGTCCCTCTAGGTCAAAGGAGAGTTTTTCTCCTTTGTCCAGGCTCCAGACAATTCTCCGATGAGCGGCATCACGCGCTGTATAGATGATCCCGGAAATGAGCACTGGGGTACCCACGGTCAGCTTTTCGATTACCTCAGTCTCAAATGGTGAGTTAATTCTTTGCGTTTCCATCTATAACACCACCTCACCATGTCGCGCACTGTGGCACTGGATGTTTACCGCCACCGGTAGGCTGGCGATATGCGTCGGCCTGACCTCAGCCTGAACCGCCAGCGCGGTGATACTCCCCCCCAGGCCCAGCGGCCCGATACCCAGACCGTTGATGCGGGAGAGGAGCTCTGACTCCAGTTCGACCGTCTCCAGGTCAGGATTAGGCTCACCGATCCGGCGCAGCAACGCCTTCTTGGCCAGCCGCATAGCCCCTTCGGCGGTAGCGCCTATACCCAGGCCGATAACTAGGGGAGGACAGGCGTTGGCGCCCGCCTCATCAACAGTTCTTACCACAAACTCAATAAGGCCTTCCCGACCCTCTGCCGGCTTCAACATCGCCAGCCGACTCATGTTCTCCGAACCGGCACCTTTAGCCATATATGAAATTTTGAGCCGGTTTCCCGGCACTATCTCGGTATGAATCACCGGAGGAGTATTATCCCCGGTGTTTTTCCGGGCGGAAAACGGCTGATTAACCATGGATTTACGCAGATAGCCCTGAGTGTAACCCCACCTCACTCCTTCTATTACGGCGGCAGATAAGTCACCGCCGGTTACGTGAACGTCTTGCCCTACTTCCAGAAAGACCACCGCCACGCCACAGTCCTGGCAGAGCGGCAGGCTTTCCTGTTGAGCAATGCCGGCATTCTCAATAAGCTGTCCCAGGATTTCCCGGCCCAGGGACGAAGCCTCATTCCGCTGCGCCTCTTTAAGCGCAGCCAACACGTCATCACCAAGCTCAAAGTTCGCCTGCTGGCAGAGCCGGGCAACGGCTTTCGTAATCTCAGCGGCCTTAATTTCTCTCAGTTGCGAGGTTATCTACTTCGCCTCCTTGGTTTTTTATCTGGTGACCCCGTCACCTTTTGAATCCGGTTTCACCGTCTTAATCAGCTCCCGCACCGCTTCGGCCGAACCGGTCAACTGTTTTTTCTCCCCGGCGGTAAGCTCCAGTTCGATTATCTCCTCAACCCCTGCTTTACCCAGCTTCACCGGCACGCTGATGACCGTATCCTTAATGCCATATTCCCTCTGGAGATAGACGGCACAAGGCAGAACTTGCTTTTTGTCTAGGACAACCGCCTCCGCCATCTGAGCCACGGCGGCGGAGGGGGCGTAAAAAGCGCTCCCCGTCTTCAGCAGGTCCACAATCTCCGCCCCGCCGTTTACCGTACGCGCCACCAAGCGGTCAATAGCCTCTGGTTGCAGGAGTCTAGTTATCGGTATGCTGCCGACAGTACATAGCCTGGGGATAATCATCATATTCTTACCGTGCTCCCCGATGACGCAGGTAAAGACATCGGCCACCGAGACACCAAGTTCCGCAGCGATAAAACTGCTCAGCCGAGCGCTATCCAGAACTCCAGACAGGCCAAAAACTCGGCTCGGAGGAAAGCTACTGGCATTAAGGACAAGATAGGTCATAGTATCCACCGGGTTGGTCACTACCAAGATGATACCATCCGGTGAATATTTCACCGCGTTACGGGTAACCTCGGTGATGATTTTGGCATTAGCCAGCAGCAGCTCATCACGAGTCATACCTGGCTTGCGGGCCAGGCCCGAGGTGACGATAACCACATCAGAGCCGACCGTTTCTTCATAGCCATTGGTACCGACAATGTGGGAGTCAAAGCCTAAAACCGGCGCCGACTCCATCATATCCAAGGCTTTACCTTGGGGTAGTCCCGGTATGATATCAACCAAAACGACGTCAGCATAGCCTTTTTCGGCAATTCGCTGCGCGCAGGTAGCGCCGACGCTTCCTGCGCCGATAATGCTAATCTTACTACGCATGACCTAACTCCCCAACTTCTCAATCACGGCATCGGCCACCTGTGAGGTGCCGACTCCCCGGCTATTATCCGGTTTCATATCATAGGTAACGTGCTTGCCTTCGATGATAACGCCGGCGATAGCCTCTTCCAGCCGGTCGGCCGCCCCCACCTCGCCGAGATGGCGGAGCATTATCACTCCGGATAGCATCACCGCCATGGGGTTGGCTTTATTCTGCCCGGCGTATTTCGGGGCGCTACCGTGAGTCGGCTCAAAAACGGCGAATTCACCGCCAACATTGGCCCCGGGAGCCACCCCTAGCCCGCCGACCAACCCGGCACACAGGTCCGAGATAATATCTCCGTAAAGATTGGGCGCCACCACCACGTCAAACCGCTGCGGTCTCTTTACCAATTGCATGGTCATGTTATCGATAATTCTATCCTCAAACTCAATATCCGGATAGCCACGGGCGACCTCCCGGGCCACCGCCAGAAACAGCCCGTCCGAGAATTTAAGGATATTGGCTTTATGCAGAGCGGTTACTTTCTTTCTTTGGTAGGTACGGGCATACTCAAAAGCGAACTTGACGATTTTTCGGCTCCCCGTTTCCGAAATCGCCTTCAGGCTAATGCCTGAATCTTCCTTAACCGTACCTCTCTTTACCTCAGCCGCCAACCGGATAAGCCGGGCGGTCTCCGGTGCCCCTTTTTCAAACTCGACGCCGACGTAGAGATCTTCCGTATTTTCTCGAACCACCACGATGTCCACATCACGATAGAGGGAAGAGACACCGGGGTATGTCTTGCAGGGACGGACACAGGCATAGAGGTCCAGTACCTTACGCAGGGCGACGTTAACACTCCGGAAACCCGAGCCCACCGGGGTGGTAATCGGCCCCTTCAGGGCAATCTTATTTTTCCGGATCGACTCGATTACCGGTTCGGGCAGGGGCGTGCCGTATTTCTCCACAGCATCGGCCCCAGCCTCGGCGATATCCCAGCGGAAAGCCACGCCGGTGGCTTCCAGCACCCGCCGAGCCGCAGCGGTAACCTCGGGCCCGATACCATCGCCCGGGATGAAGGTAACGCTATAAGCCATCAATTCATCTCCTAGAATTACAGCTTAAAACCACCGTGCTTCTGAATATAAGGAATCAGCCCACCCTCGCCAAGAATACGGAGCATCACCTCGGGAATTTTACCGAAGGCCAACTGCTTACCTCGAGTGACATTACTGACCGTACCTACCGCCAGGTCAACCTCAAGCTCGTCCCCATCAGCAATACCGTCGGTATCGCAGATAAGCACCGGCAGCCCCAGGTTAATCGCATTTCTAAAGAATATTCGGGCGGCAGATTTCGCCAGTATAGCGCTAATTCCGGCCATCTTGATTACCAGCGGGGCGTGCTCCCGGCTGGAGCCGAGACCGAAGTTACTGCCGGCCACGATAAAATCTCCGGCTTTAACCCTGGAAACGAAAGTCGGGTCGGCATCCTCCATAACATGCTTCGCCAACTCCGGGAGGTTACTCCTAAGATGGGCCAAGCGCCCGGGAATGATGTGGTCGGTGGAAATACCGTCACCGAATTTAAAAGCCCTGCCCCTGATCACCTACATCACCTCCCGCGGGTCGGTGATTTCACCGGTAACGGCAGTCGCGGCGGCCGTTGCCGGACTGCCCAAGTAGACCAGAGCTTCCGGATTACCCATCCGACCCTTAAAATTACGGTTAGCGGTAGAGAGACAGATCTCCCCATCACCCAATACCCCTTGGTGGATACCAAGGCAAGGTCCGCAACCTGGGGGCAGGATCGCTGCCCCTGCTTCAACTAGGACCTGGACAAAGCCGTTTTTAACTGCTTCCAGCATAACCCGCCGAGACGCCGGGGCAACTATCAGCCTGGTCTCAGGGTGGCTTTTCTTCCCTTTCAGGATATCGACGGCGACCGCCAAGTCTTCCAGCCGCCCGTTGGTACAAGTACCGATAAACACCTGCTGCACTTTAATTCCTTTGAGCTCCGTAACCGGCGCCGTATTGTCCACGGTATGCGGCCGGGACACGGTCGGCTCAAGCTCGGTCACATCTATCTTAATCGTCCGTTCATAGACGGCGTCAGCATCAGGGGAGCTAGGCTGGTAGTCCTCGCCCCGTCCCTGCCCGGCCAGGTAATCGCGGGTAATCTCATCCGCCGGAAAAAGCCCGACTTTAGCCCCCGCCTCCACTGCCATATTGGCGATGGTCAAGCGCGATGACATGGACATTGCTGTTACCGCTTCACCACCGAATTCCAGTGCTTTATAGGTGGCACCGTCCGCGCCAATCAATCCGATAAGGTGCAGAATGAAGTCCTTCGCATAGACGCCTTTTTGAAAGTTGCCGGTAACCACCACCTGAATACCTTCTGGAACACGGAACCAAGTTTTACCCAGAGCCATGGCCACGGCCACATCGGAAGAGCCCATACCGGTGGTAAAAGCCCCTAGTCCGCCAGCGGTTACCGTATGTGAATCGGAACCAACGATGACATCGCCCGGACGAGCCAGGGACTCGCCGACCAGCTGGTGACATACACCCTCGCCGACATCGGACATCACGGCGCCGGTCTCCCGAGCGAAGCTCCGGAGGAGCAGATGGTCATTGGACAGGCTATCATTCGGACTGGGAACGGCGTGGTCAATAAATAACACCGTTTTTAGCGGGTTGGCCAGTCTCTTGAACCCGCCGGACTGAAATTGCCGGACGGCCAGCGGCCCGGTAGTATCTTGGACAAAAGCCAGATCCACCTCCGCAATCACCAAGTCTCCCGCCCGGGCGTCATTACCCGACTTCTCACTTAATATCTTCTCAGCCAGCGTTTTACCCATGAATTTCAGCTCTTCAGTATAACATTAAAACTCTGTAGCTTTTGGGGAAATCCCCTTTTTCTCTTTACCGCCTATGGTAACCTATCCTCTTGACCTTCTTCCCTTGATAAGGGAAAGGGGAATGCAGGTTAGAGAAGGGATTCATCTTTCTCTAAAATCTCTTCCCTTTCAGCTAAAGAGGGTAGATTGAAGGAGTGAAAACTCTGCAAAACCAATCCTTCCTTTTTTAAAGGAGGGCGACAAAGGGCGTGAGGTTAAAACTACTTCCTCTTTGACCACCTACATCGGGATATTGCCGTGCTTCCTTGGCGGGCGAACCTCTTTCTTACGCTGTAATGCCTCAAGCGCGGCAATTATTTTCGGACGGGTATCCCGGGGTGGAATAACGTCATTAATATATCCCTGGCTAGCAGCAACATAAGGGTTATAAAACAGCTCACGGTACTCCTCAATCTTCTCTTTCTCCTTAGCCACGGGATCGGGTGCGCTCTGGATTTCCTGGCGGTGAATGATGGCGGCGGCACCCTCCGCCCCCATGACCGCGATTTCCGCCGTCGGCCAGGCAAGGGTATAGTCCGCTCCCAGGCTCTGGCTGCACATGGCGACATAAGCCCCACCATAGGCCTTACGGGTAATCAGGGTTATCTTAGGGACAGTGGCCTCAGCATAGCACCAGAGGAGCTTGGCACCATGCCGTATGATACCCCCCCATTCCTGGTTGCTGCCGGGGAGATAGCCGGGGACATCGGTAATGGTCAGTAGTGGAATATTAAAAGCATCGCAGAAACGAATAAACCGAGTGGCCTTATCTGAGGCATTAATATCCAGGCAACCAGCCAGGTGAGTCGGCTGGCTGGCGATAATACCCACGGCATGCCCATTCAAGCGAGCAAAGCAGGTGATTATATTCGGGGCGTACCGATGGGACGACTCCAAAAACTGGCCGTCATCCACGATAGCCGAGATAACGCCCTTCATATCGTAGGTCTTATTCGCCTCGTCCGGCATAATATCATCCAGCGCCGGATCAGCCCGATCCGGAGAATCAGTGGACTTGACATCCAGCGGTTTTTCCTCATTACTCTGCGGCAGATAACTCAGCAGTTCCCTGATTCCGGCAATAGTCTCTGCATCATTGTCCCTGGCAAACTGAGCCACGCCGCTCTTGATATTATGGGTCATTGCCCCACCTAGCTCATCATCAGTTATCTCCTCGCTGGTGGCCGCCCTGACCACGCCGGGGCCGGTGATGTACATGTAGCTGGTACCCTTCACCATGAAAACGAAGTCGGTCATGGCCGGAGAATAGACCGCCCCGCCAGCCGCCGGACCCATAATAGCAGATATCTGAGGGATTACCCCCGAAGCACAGGAATTACGGAAAAAGATATTGCCGTAGCCATTAAGAGCGTTAATGCCTTCTTGGATACGCGCTCCGCCGCTGTCAATTAAGCCGACCATGGGCGTTTTCATGGTCATAGCCATGTCCATGACTCGGCATATCTTCCGGGCATGCATTTCACCCAGTGAACCGCCACGAGCGGTAAAGTCCTGTGAGAAGACACATACACTACGTCCGTTCACTTTGCCATAGCCGGTAACCACACCGTCGGCCGGGATAGAGAGCTGATCCATGTCGAAATAAGTACAGTGGTGCTGGACAAATAAGTCCGTTTCCTGGAAAGTGCCGGAGTCAAAGAGGAGGTCAATCCGCTCCCGTGCCGTGAGCTTACCCGAGTCGTGCTGCTGCTTGACCCGTTTTTCCCCACCACCCGCTTTCGCCTGATTTCCTAACCCGACCAGTTTGTCCAGTTTATCCTTTTTCATTACCATCTGCCTCTGTCGTGACTGAACGGAAAAGACAAGTAATCTTATCACACTATTTAATTTAGAGGCAAGTCAGTCAGACCTTCTGACTTTATCTCTTTAAGATGATCAGGTGATCTCCATCTCTCTTTTGAGTTTTATGGGGTGAGGTCACCAAAGAAAAGCGATGTTTTATAAATTATCAGAAAATGCTAGAATAATGGGCAGAACCTGACCTCGGCAGACTTTTACTGGAGAAAAATTGAAGTCAGCTAAATCGCCGTTAGCGACCACCCGTTGCGGCAACACCGAGTTCCAGTGGGGGGAACGGACCTATGTTATGGGTATCTGCAACCTCAGCCCTGATTCTTTCTCCGGGGACGGGCTGGGTAGCGATATTGAAGCCACCGTAACCCAGGCTAAACGTATGGTTGCCGGGGGAGTGGATATTATCGACGTCGGCGGCGAGTCCACCCGCCCAGGCACAGCACCGGAATCGATAAACGATATTGATGACGAACTACAGCTAGTCATACCGGCAATAGAGAGGCTTGCCGCCGAATTACCGGTACCCATCAGTATCGACACCTATAAATCGGGAGTGGCCCATCACGCATTAAAGGCTGGGGCGTCAATGATTAACGATATCTGGGGTTTGAAGAAGGATCCGGTACTGGCCGAACTGGCCGCCGAAGCCGGCGTACCCATCATCCTAATGAGCAACCAACGGGATACCCCCAGCGAAGATATAATACCAGTGGTCATCTCTGACCTAGAACGGGGCATCAGTATTGCCCTGAGGGCCGGAGTACCCGAAGCCGATATCATCGTTGACCCCGGCGTTGGCTTCGGTAAGAGCCTGAAGCAAAACCTGGAAATAATTAGTCGCCTGACGGAGCTTAAGTCCCTAAACCGGCCCATTTTGCTGGGGACTTCCCGCAAATCGGTAATCGGCCTAGTACTTGACCTGCCCGCTGACCAGCGCCTAGAGGGAACCGCTGCCACCGTGGCCATCAGCATTACCAACGGCGCGGACATGGTACGTGTCCACGATGTGAAACAGATGGTGCGTGTCTGCCAGATGAGCGACGCCATTATACGAAGGAGGTTAACCAATGACTGAAGCAATAACAGTATATCTCGGCCTTGGTTCCAATATGGGAGACCGCCTAGACAACTTGGACAGCGCGCTAGACCTGCTTTCCCAAAGGTTACGGGTGAGTAAAATTTCCTCCATTTATGACACGGAAGCGCTGGGCGATACAGACCAGCCTCGCTTTCTTAACCTAGTGTGCCAAGCCCATACCAGACTGGAATCAGCGGGACTGCTGGCGCTGGTGAAAGGCATTGAGAAAAAACTGGGCCGGGTCGGCAAGTCCGGCACCCCCCGCCCTATCGACATCGATATTCTCCTCTACGGTAAGCAGGTCACCGAGACCCCGGAGCTGACCATCCCCCACCCCAAAATGACCGAGAGAGTCTTTGTGCTGGTGCCTCTGGCAGAGGTTGCGCCTGACCTAGTCCACCCGGTAAGCGGCCGGACAATGAAAGAGCTCTCCGGCGCGATAAAAGAAAAACAGGGTGTCCTCAAGCTAGAATAATTAATATGTACCAGATATCGGTAGAGAAACATTTTGATGCCGCCCACTTCCTGCGTGGTTATCGTGGTAAGTGCGAGGCACTGCACGGGCATCGTTTCCGGGCGGTAGCCAGGGTAAGTGCTACCAAACTCGATGACATTGGCCTAGCTTATGATTTCGATGAGCTCAAACGGCACTTAAATGATATTTTAGACCGGTTCGACCATACCTGCCTTAATGATGTGCCGCCGTTTGACAAAATAAACCCCTCTTCGGAGAACATTGCCGCCGCTATCCATGGTGAACTCAGGTCAAAGCTAGCCGAAGCCCCAGTGGCCATCTCCGCCATTGAAGTATGGGAGTCTCCCCAGACTAGTATAATTTACCGGCCGGACTAAGGGCACTGCTCTGGCGGCAGCAGATTAGGAATGGCCTCAGCAATGGGATAACGCACATCACACTTGGCGCAGTGGAGAGAGCCGACCACTACCTCGTCTTTATTCTCCTCGGTCACGCTCAGCTGAAGCTCTCCCTTACACACCGGGCATACCAGAATAGCCACAAGCTCTTTTTTCATAACTTGAATTATAGCACAGCCCGCAGAAATAATGTGTGGTTACCGTATAACCGGAGAAAACTGTTTTTGACGAAGCGGAGCCAAATATGTTAATCTTTCACCGAAAATAGGCAAGACGCCGGCCAGTCTCATCAGCCAGATAGGACCGGCTACCATGACCAACTACGAGCGAAAGGGGAACAGGATGGAATTAACCAAGGATACCCTCCTAGATATGTATCGGAGGATGGTGCGGATACGTATTTTTGAAGAAGGCCTCATGAAGTTCGATGAGCAAGGCTTGATTCCGGGCACCGGTCACGTCTCCATTGGGGAGGAAGCAGTGGCGGTAGGCGCCACCACCGCCATGGGGAATAAAGACTACCTCGTCTCCACCCACCGCGGCCACGGACACCTGCTGGCTCGCGGTGCCAAGATGCCCATCATCCTGGCTGAAGTCCTCGGCAAGGCTACCGGCTGCACCGGGGGTAAGGGTGGCTCAATGCACCTCTCCGACTTCGACCGGTACATTCTCGGCACCAACGGCATCGTGGGCGGCGGGATAAACATCGCCGGCGGGATAGGCTTGGCCCTGCAAATGCAGAAGACCGACCAGGCCTGCCTATGCTTCTTCGGCGATGGCGCCAGCAACCGCGGCGTATTCCATGAGGCACTGAACCTAGCCTCACTATGGAAAGTACCCACCGTCTACCTCTGCTGCAACAACCAGTACGCCATGACCTTGCCTCTGTGTAAAAATTGCGCCAACCAAGACATCTCCGCCCGGGCGGTCGCCTATGACATTCCTGGCTACCAAGTAGATGGCACGGACGTTATCGCCGTCTACGAAGCGGTCGCCGCAGCCCTGCAAAGGGCGCGGGAAGGCAAAGGCCCGAGTCTGGTCGAGGTCATCTCCTACCGTCTGCGAGGACACAGCATGCGCATGGACCGCATGCCCGGTGGCTCCTCATACCGACCCGAGAGAGAGATAGAGGAATGGGAGGAGAGCAAGAACCCGATAAAGATCTTCCAGCAAAAATTAAAGGAACTGGGTTACATGACGGACGAGTCAGCCACCAAAATCCTGTCGGAATGCCAGAAAGAGTTCCGCGAAGCGGTCGAATTCGCCCAGAACAGCCCAGAACCCAAACCGGAGTCCATTTACGAGTGGATTTACGCTTAGGAAGGAGAAAATATTATGGCGGAACGTCAGATAGCATTCCGTGAAGCCATTGCCGAGGCGATAAAGGAAGAGATGACGCGTGACGAGAAAACCTTCGCCATGGGAGAGGATATGGCCGTCATCGGCGGCGCTTTTGGCGCCACCAAGGGATTACTCGAAGAGTTTGGTGAAGAGAGAGTTATGGATACACCCATCTCCGAGACGGCCATTGTCGGTTTTGCCTTGGGCGCAGCGATTGCCGGCATGCGGCCTATCGTAGAAATCATGCGCTGCGACTGGATGACCATCTGCATGGACGAAATCGTGAACCAGACCGCCAAGATGCGCTATTTCACCGGTGGTCGACCGCAGATAGCCGTGGTCATCCGGACGGCCACCGAAGGCGGTATCGGCCTCGGCGCACAGCACTCCCAGAGCTTCGAAGCCTGGTTTACCCACGTACCCGGACTGAAGGTGGTCATGCCCTCCACCCCCTACGATGCCAAGGGTCTACTCAAAGCGGCCATCAGAGACCACAACCCGGTCATCTTTATGGAGCCCCAAATCCTATACGGCGCCAGCGGCCCGGTGCCGGCGGAAGATTACGTGGTACCTCTGGGGAAAGCCGATGTCAAGAGAGAAGGCAAAGATATAACCATCGTCGCCTGGGGGGGTATTACCCCTCGGGTCATGAACGCCGCGCAGACTCTGGCCGATGAGGGCATCGACGCAGAGGTGATTGACCCACGCACGCTACGCCCTCTGGATATTGAAACCATCGTAGCTTCGGTCAAGAAAACGAGTAAAGCGGTTATCGCGCACGAAGCCAATAAAACCAGCGGCTTCGGAGCGGAAGTGGCCGCCCAGATTCAGGAACTGGCTTTTGACTACCTAGATGCCCCCATCCAGCGGGTCGGCGCCCCGGATGTCCTAGTCCCGATTAACCGTAACTTGGAGCGGATAGTTTTACCCGGCCCGGAACGCGTGATTGAGGCGGTAAAGGCCATCCTGTAACTTTTTATAGGTAGAATATAATAGAACAGACTGCGGGACGGTAATTCAGCGGCAAATTACAGCTCGCTACCTACGGATTAGTTAAATGGTAACCTTATCTAGTTATTTATCAAGGGACCCACCCTCTTTATCCCTCTCCCTTTTTAAAAGACCGTTGCGCTGGGAAAGCGAGAATGGTCGAGATCAAAGGTAAGGCTATTACACCGGTCAGTAATATTATGAGAACGTCTTAATTAATAGGAGGGGGGGAATATGAAATACCGGAAGCTTGGCAGAACTGGCTTGTTGGTTTCCGAAATATGTCTGGGAACAATGACCTTTGGTAATCAGATAGATGAGGCAGAATCGTCAAAGCTTATAAGGTGGGCAATCAACGCTGGTATTAACTTCATCGATACCGCTGATCAGTACGTTGATAGTCGGAGCGAAGAAATCATCGGCAAGGCACTCAAAGGATCAAGACAATCAGTGGTACTGGCGACGAAAGTAGGCGCCTGGAAATCCGGGCCGGATATTAATGATATTGGACTGTCGCGGAGACACATCATGGACGGAATCGAGGGTAGTTTACGCCGGCTAGGGACGGATTACATTGATATCTTTTACGCCCACAAGCCAGATGACGTCACTCCCATTGAAGAGACGCTGAGTGCGCTAGATGACTTGGTCCGGCAGGGGAAAGTGCGCTATATCGGTTGCTCTAACTACCTCGCCTGGCAGCTTTGCAAGGCACTTTGGGTAAGCGACATCAAAAATTTGGTACGCTTTGATTGCAATCAACCACCTTACAATTTAATCACTCGGGGTATTGAGGATGAACTACTACCGCTCTGCGCTAGCGAAAGGGTAGGCGTATGTGTTTACAATCCACTGGCGGGCGGTTTACTTACCGGTAAGCATGACCCGAGTTGGCCTCCAACTGAGGGCACCAGGTTCAGCAACAAGCGCCAGGGAAAGGTCTACACTAACCGATACTGGTCACCCAACAACTTTGAGGCGGTTGCCCGCTTAAAAGAAGCTGCAGAGAAGCATGGTCATAGTATGGCTCAGTTTTCCCTTGCTTGGATACTGAAAAACAGTATCATAACTTCTGTCACCTGCGGGGCCAATTCCATTAAACAGCTTGAAGAGAATGTTAGCGCGATTGATGTAACTCTGACTGAAGAGGAACTTAAGGTCTGTGATGAGGTCTGGCTTCAGCTCAGGCCGCCACGATTCTATTACGGTGCGCAACAGCTTCACCGATTATGATATTCTAATAACCCGAAAGGCAGAGTCCCACGGGTTTACCCGTGGGTATCTACTTTATGAAGATGATAAAGGAGGTGATCGGCCTAAATAGTAAACGAACGCGGTATCAGAGCAAAGTCAACGTCAAGGTGCACGCTCTTCGGAAGGCATGGGGAGGCTGGCAAGAGGGGCACGCAAGGGGGCGACCCACCAGAAGGCCACCGAG
>PVBE011014394.1_pt1 | contig 20078 bp, 18 predicted proteins | sample 1631181 | NCBI WGS metagenome assembly PVBE01 (sample SAMN08397723, study PRJNA350692) | Marine metagenome, whole genome shotgun sequencing project. | isolation source: water | place: Pacific Ocean | collected 2012-04 | reverse complement strand
GATATCGAGCAATCGTAGCATTTTGACGCCGGTATCAGCATCCTCGTACAGATTGGTCGAGCGCATAATATCCCAACGACCGGCATCGATACCGTGCTGGCTCATCATGTCCTGCAAACCCTTATCCAGGTCTTTAAAGCGTTTCCCAATGTTTTCGGTCAGATACCCCATGAACTCGATTCCAAACGCATTACGCCCCGCCTGTGTCCAGGGAGAGAGGCCGGTTACACGCATCACCGTGTCAGATATCCGGCGCGTCACCTCCGGGCCAGTTACTTCGTCAAACATCCGCGCCTGGGCGTATGCTGTCGTCACCCAGCTATCAGCTCCCAAGCCGAGACGGGCTGCGAGGCGTCCGCGTTCCTCAAGTGAGAGTGGCTGAAATTCTTTTAATATTTTAGTCAGAAGTTGCGTTTGCGGCATTCCTACCATCATCGCCGCCATCCGCTGCGTGGATAGATCTGACAGGGCCGAAAGAAACGCACCGCCGAGCAGGGAGGCGTTTAAAATGTTGCGCGTTCCTGCACCAATGTCAGAAAGCAGCTCGTTACCTGGTACGTTTGCCTGGCCGGTAAAAATATCGAACATCGTGTCGAACTTGTTTAGATCGCCGTTGATGGTCTTTTCTAAATCTCGATTTCCGACAATGGTTTTACGCGCCTCTGTTTTTAGCGCCGTTATCATGGTGTTTGGGTTTGGCCCAAATGTCTCAAGCATCGCAATGTCGCGGCTCATGCTTTCGATGTGGCGGATCATCGTCGCAAAAGGATCAGGCTCGCCGAATTTTTGCTGGTAAGCGAGCCAGGAGTCTGCGTCCTTGAACACAAGGAAACGGTGATCGGTACGCCGGTTTGCAAGCGATGAACCTCGAGCCCCAAAGTTAGGCCCTTGCAGCTTGTTCAGTCCGCCCGTTGTAATGGTGTTGTAGACCTCCGACAAAGCAAGCTCGAGGCGCTCGGGGCTCATCCGTAAGCCGGTCGCCTCGTCAATCATCCGCTCGGGATCGAGCTTGTCCCGAATAAATTCTTTCCATTCCTTCTCAGTAGCCTGGCGAACGCGGAGCATATCGTGGCTTTGCGACATCCCCCAATCCTCGCGCTTCGGTATCCGCATCCCGGCACGGTTAGCGCGTAGCCGTAACGCTTCAGCAACCTCACCCCATGCCTTTGCCATTTCACGGGCTGCGACGTTTCCCGTATCTTCTCCAAAAACCTCGCGAACAAGAGTAGGGAGCTCAGTGCTATAACGGGTCTGGCCGACAATACCCTTTCGGTAGCGCCCCAGGATCTGATCCATTTGTGCGAATGCTTGTTTCCGCGTCGCCTGGTAGACGCCCTCGACGCCGACAAAGTTAGCTCTAGGATCACGCCCGATCAGAGCTTGCAGTGCCTTGCCTGGGCGGTCGCTGGCAAATTCATTCATGTTGCGCTGTAGCTGGCGGAACTTCTGGACCTGCATCAGCTTAGTGCGCTTACGGTGCAGCGCGTCGGCCTTGAGCTGGTCAAATGTCTGACGAGCTGCCGCCGCTTCGCCGACCTCATCGACCAGGGATGTGAACAGATCAGAAGCAGTCTTGCCTTGGTCTTCGGTGATCGCTCCCTCGCGGACGCCGTTATTTATGCAAACAAGTAAATCGCTCATATGCAATCCTTCAGCCGGTCAATCATTGATTTGTCCTGCTCAAACTCATCGAACATTGATTTGATCGTTTGCGTCTCGGCAACCGTCTCACCAGCATCATCGATGCGCTGCCCGACAGGGATCGCCATATCGAGCAAATCCATTTGCGCTCGAGCGCCAGTGTCGAATAGACCCTCATCCATAGGTCGAACGCCGCCGGTCAGGGGTGCATCAACAGCAGCCTGGGCGCGTGTCGCAGATGTAATAGGGGCAACGCCCTCTATTAAGGTTTGTTCGCCTTGGGCGGTGGGTTCGACGTTGCGAACACGGGCTGAATCGCCTATATTTAAGTCGGAGGTTCCCGTGAGATTTTTTGCACTCGAAGGCTCGATCCCAGCGGTTCTTTCAGATGACGGCAATGCGTTTATTTGGCGCGATTCTGAAGGCGATTGGGGTGAAATTAAATCATCTGAACTTCTGGCTGACACGCGCACGGTCGAAGAAACAGGCGCAGAATTTGCAGAAACGCTAGAAAGCTGGGGCGGATCATTAAGCAAGTTGCCCGTTAGCTGAACAAACTCTGGGTCCATTTTTGCGTGGGCTGCTTCATATAAATTCCTGCCTTCTAGTTGTGCCGCTGCACGCACTGCCTCGTCGTCTCCGAGCAATGCTTGAAGGCGTTTTTTGATCGGGCCATCTGGAATTTTATTTACCGCAATGTCGATATCTGAGCCGCGTTGTATCTTGTAAAGCTGGTGGCCTATACCCCTTTTTGCCTCGAACAAATTGCGCTCGATAATTATGACCTCGCCGATCAACCCCTCTGAGTTAATCACCATCAGCTTTTTATCATAATAACCACTGTAACCGTCTGAGCCCCTACGAGGTCCGGCATACCCTTCATCGACAACATGAAAAGAACCGCTCAAACTACGAATAAAATTATCAGCTTCGCCAGGTTTCGTTATGGTGACGGTGGCCCGTGAAACGTCAGTGATGTAATTCAACTGCCCGTTATATTTTCCTTCTATCTTTTCGACTATGCGTGCGCGTTCTTTCGCCTTGCCAGCGACGTAAACAATTTTGTGTTTTCCTGCCGCCGCACGCACCGCATCATTTAGCTCCGAATTGAAAACATTATTGCGGTCGATGATGTCGTCGATGTTTTGATAATTCTGCCCACCGCGCAACTCTTGATTTAGCCGCCTTAAGTCTGCGGGAGCTAAATCTTCCGCAAGGACTAATTGTTTTTCTTGCGCTTCAACTCCATCATCAAACAAACGCTGTAGGGCTTGCTGGCTTTGTGTCTGCTGCGTCTGTACTGGCGTCGTTTCCTCGCGCAGCGTTGTCTCGGCGGCATCGGCCTGATCCTGGGAGCCTTTGCCGTTGGGCTCGTCAAACTGCTCTAGGCTTTCCCTCTCTGCGCTTGCAGCGAGCCGATCACCTTCCGGCGCAATGTCAGCGCGGCGTCCTTCGCTAAGAATTCCTGCGCCATGTAGATCGCCTCTATCAATTGAGTGTCTGACAGCTTCGGCGACGTTTCGGCTTGCTTCGGCGAGGGACTTGCCGTCTGCGTATTCTCGCGCTGCGAGGTTGAGGGCGTCTGAGATTGCGCCCTTGCGGTTCGCTTGCGCCTGGACGATTTCGAGCGCTTGGGCATCGGTCGTACTCCTTTGTACATTACTGTCTGCTGAAAGTTTGTTGCCTTCCGCCTCGATGCGCTGCTGGTTGTCAACGAGAGTACGAAAAACACGTTTGTCGTTTTTGAGAATTTTGAGTGTCTGATCGAGGACCTTGGCGCGTTCGAGCATTAGCGATTGCGTCATTTCCTCAACGCCGAATAGCCCATCCTGCGTTTCCGCCCGAAACTCCATATCGCGAGCCTGGCGAACTATTGCCTCGGCTTGGGTCGAGTTGGCCGGTTCTGCTTTTGCCAGGAGCCGCATGACTGCCATCTGCTTCGCCGGGTCATCGATCAGCCGTCCGACAACCGCCGCATAGTTTGTCGGGACGATCTCATTGATGACCAAGCCGAAACTTTCGTCGCTGAGCTTTACCAGATCTTTCGCCTGGCGGACCATTTGCGACATAGCGGGTAGTTCGCCAAGGCGGCTAGGATCGATACGCAAAACCTTTGCTGCGTCGATTGTTGATTGAGCGCCTCGAAAAGACGCGACTTGTGAAATGTTAGTAAGCGCGGCGTGCACTTTTGCTTGCTCCGGCGTGATGCCATCAGCTTCCCGGTATTTGACGCCATACAAGCGAATGTCTGCATCTGGGTTTTCAGCAAGCAAACGCTTAGCTAATCCATATCGCTGATGACCGTCTGCAATAACCTGGCGTCCATCGAGGTATTCGTAAACGATAACGTGACCAGCCTTATAGGGGTCCCATTCTTTAACGCTCCGTAGCGTTTCCACTACGCCTTCCTTATCGCCGCCGGACTTAAACTGGAACACCTTCGCATCGACTTCGACCTTGTCGAGATCCAGGCGGAATATAAAATCGTCCAGGTTGTCGTAGTGATGAATGTCGTCAGGTACGTGCTTCTGAGCGGTGGGCTCGTGCGGCATATTCAGCGGCTCATCTCTAAGAAGTGCGAGCTCTGCCTTTAGTTGACGGTCTAAATTTTCCGTGTGAGCGTCTAGGTTATCGGGGGCTAGGGGGCTTGGTTCCTCTATATCGTCAGCTCTCAGCGCGATATTGACCTCGGGGGGTGTATCAATTCCCGCTTTTTTAAGCGCCTCGATGCCAGCCCGGAGCTCGCGCTCAGACAAATCCATCAGCTTTTGGTTAAGCTCGAGGATGCCCATCTCGTCCACATTCTTGGAATACTCACGACCGACCGCGCCTAGCGGATCTAAGCGGTCGCGCACTAACGGGGTTCCTTTCACCGCTCCGCGTATTGCGCCACTGAATACCGCTCCCCCAACGAACGCTGCACCAACGTTAAAATAGAATTGGTTGGCGTCGTAGCCGAGCCCTATTGATTTACGCCATTTCGCGACATCGGCTTGGGCGATAGCTTCAACACCGCCAACAATTAAACCGTCTATCACAGCACCCCAGACAAGATGGGCTTTCATCGGTGCGCCCATAATCAGCGTTGGGGCAAAGGGGCTGCGAAGAAATGAACGCATACCCGCCCCTGCTGAACCGACAAACATACCGATATCGCCCAGCGTTGATGAACGGCCTTGTATTTCGAGCGCTTTTTTCTGAGCGCCGGTAGCGACCTCTTTTGCTCGTTCCTGTGCTTCCTCGACCGAAAAGGTTGGAAGCCCACGGCGCTCGCGCTCGGCCATCAAAATATCGTGTCGCCGCCGAAACTCGAAATACGGGGCTAACTCTTCACCGCTTTCCGCCTCGTCAATTTGATCGCGGTAAAACTTTGGAAGTCGTCCCGTCGCCCTGGCCGTCGAGCGCCCATTTAGCTTGTCGTAAAAATCACCCGGATTGTAAATATTGGAGTCGCCGAGCTCGGCAACGCTTTTCTCGTATACGTTACGGAGCGCGTCTTGCCGAGACCTATGGGTATTGACGTATTTAAAAGCATCATATTCCGCGCTCAGGTTTTCCATAAACCCAGTTTCGTAGCCCGCGAACGATTCAGTATTAACAAACGACTGGGCAATTTTGTTCTGGGGGTTGCTAAAAATTGGCATCAGAACGCCGCACCTGCTCGAAGCGCTTGGCGATAACTGACTAGATCGTTGAGGTCGAGGACAATCGGCTGGCTGTTTTTCCCCATAAGCCGCTGGCCTTTGTACAGCAAAATAACGGCGTTATTGTCGTATGTTTCAAGCTCGAGGCCATCGTACATCTCCTTGGAAATTGGATACGGTTTCCCGTTGATGTAAGGGCGAATGCCGAGCGTGTCCCAGTCGTCATTACCGAGTGGGTCAGCAAAATATTCGTTGGTTTTCCGGCGCCCACTCGTATAACGAACAACGGAGTCCCCTTCAAAAAGTTTAACTAATGAATTCGGGTCGTCTTCATCGACGGCAATGCTTGGCGGCACGATGACGGGGCGGTCATTGTAATGATGTATCCCTCCAGCAATGTGCTCGCCGTTTATAACGATGCCGCCCTGTGATCGCTGAATTGCTCTCTCTAATTCCTTTGGCTTTGATGGGTCAAATTCTTCTCCCTGGCTCGCCTTGCCCGCCGCGTAGGCTAGGATTGTTTGTTTTGTCCTGGCAATATCCTCGGGTTGAACACCCGCCGCCGCTAACCGTTCCTCGACGGCGGCCTCTATGTCGGGCTTAACAGCGGTCGGAAATTTATATCCAGGCACTCCGGTCGTGTCCGGCTTGAGAGCGTTTTGTCCGACCAATACATCGAATGTAAAATCTCTGTCTTTAGTTATATTCAGGAGCGCACCGACGTTCGCCGCGACCGGATTTTTCGGGCTAATCTGTTTCAGCACATCAATCGCGTGATCTCCAAAACCGGCACTAATTCGTATAAATGCCTCCATTTGCTCGGCGACACTTGCGTTTGATAGCTTTTCGGAAAGATCTTCTTTTTCAACTTCCGACAGAAAGACGGTTGCTTTGTTTCCGTACATCCGTATTGAAAAATCATTTATCTCAGCAACACGGTCGCGCATACCCGCCGGATTACCGAGACTTATTGGCTTGAGGGGACGCTGGTCGTTTATTTGCGCGAAAAACTCGACCGGCTTATTCCGCATCTTTTCCGCACGGGCGGCCATGCTTTCGATAAACGCTATTCTGTCCCGTTCATATTTATCGATATTTTTATCTGCGCCCGCCTCTTTTTTGTATTGCGCGGCAATTGCCCGGAGGTTGCGCGGCGGTAGTCCACGGTGGTTTTTATGGAAATCCCACAAGACCGCCAGATTTTCAACGTCAGCTATTAATTCCGGGTCGTTGGTCGCGGCAGCTTCGGCACGCAGTTTGATTATTCGCTCCTCTCCTACGCGCAAATCATCATCTAAAGTTTGTTCAATTGTTGTCGCGTTTTCACCGACGCGCTTGATTTCTGCCTTTAGCTGTTTTGCTTTTGCCGCAGCGGTAGCGCGGGACGCGGCGAGCTCCGAGCGCATATACGTCGCCATCTCATTGCCCAGGGTTTTCTTGCCTTCCTCGAGCAACCCACGCGCAAGCCCTTTGCCTTTATCCAGGTCAGCCTGAAATTTCTCAATATACTGATCCGCGTTGCCGACCTTTTTGGCGCGGTCAAACTCGCCACGGACTCGAGCGCGGTGGAAGCGCGTTTTTAAATCTTCAATGCCCTTCTGAAACGCAGCCGTACCGGTTTGGCCGAGTGCTTCGGCACTGTCGGTGTATTCAGCAAGCAGCTCACCGAGAGCTGTGTCATCTCCAGTTTGTCGGCCCAGTGATTCAACCTGCCGCCTTGTGTCGCTATATAGCGTGATGCCTTGCCCATCGAGGCGCTTTTGCTCGCGCTTCAAATGGTCGGTTGAGTAATCCAGGAATACGGATTGCGCGGAGCTCTCGAGCTTTTTGTTAAGTTTCGCAGCGGTCAGCGGGTCCAGGTCGGCCATCGATTGCGCGTACCCGTTGCGGATGTCCGCTAGTTCCTGCGCTAAATCCTGGGGATCGCCTTTATCTTTTTGATAGCGCAGCCAGGCGTTTTGCATTTCGGTTTTGGCCTGTGTTTCGATATCGACGCTTGCGATACCGACAGCCGCATCAAACGCCGCTTGCTCGTAAACCGAATACGTTGGGCGCTCGCCGCCTTTGCCCGACAGGGTGCCGGTAGGATCAGCCAGACCAGCCTGGACGCCTTCCGCTTTGGCTTTTGTCTCGAGCTCCTTGCTGGCGAAATTAACAACACGCCGCGCATTATCAGCAAGGGATTGGTATCCTTTCGCCGTCTCCCGCAGCGCAGCCTGGTCAACATTAGGCGGGCGGGTAATACTGGCCGATAACTGACTGCCTCGGCGATATGTGGGATATCTCGCCATCAGGTCCACACCCCCGCGCTGGAGCCGGAAAGGCTCGGCGGCATCGCGCCCCATGATCCCGGAACATTCATGCCATAAGCACCTCCAGGCCCGGTATACATTGGAGCCGACGATGCGGCGGATGCTGCGCTGGGCGTGGAAAACTGACCTATCGCATAAGCGCCCATCGCCGCGCTCGAAATTGCCGACAGCATTGCGGTCGATTTAGCTTGCTTAGCGGCCTCTCGATAAATGCGGGCCTGGTATTCGGCAGAGCCTTGAATTATTTTCTGGTTTTCGCGAGCAAGGTTGGCGTTATCAAGCTCGAACCCATAATCCAGGTATCCCTCTTTTAAATTGACCGTCATCAGGTTGCCGGTTGAGCCACTGAACGGATCCAGCGCACCGGCAGCTCCTCGAGCGTTAATCGTCGCGAGATTGCGGCCAACTGCTTTAAGGATTTCTACGCCTTTGTTTTTATGGTTGAGCTCCTCTTTCCGAGAGCGGATAACGTCTGATCGCGCTTGGATTAGGGTCTGTTGAGCTTGTGCCTGGTAATTTGCGGCCTGGGCCTGACCGGAGCGAATTGTGCCGACAGCTTGTAGACCAAGCCCGGCAATGGCGAGCGTTTGCATTAAGCACCTACCGAAATTTTGTAATCGAGGGCCAGAAGCGTGAGATCGAGCGGCACGGTCTGGCTAACCGTGATTGTTCCCTCGTTGGTGTAACCCAGCAGCGGCCCGACTTTCTTGACTCCGGTAAATGCCTGGACGGATGTATCCAGCGCGGACGTTCCAAATTGCCGGAATGCGACGAGCTGGCCGTTGACCGTCATTGCTTGGCTCTCAAATACCTCGGCATTGACCTCGAGGATGCGCTTTTTGAAACCTTTGAGATTGCCGCTTTGGAGCCTCGGCTCGACCGGCATCGTGACGACCGACATCGTGTAAGGAATGCCTATTTCATAATTTGCAGTAGATGCACGGTCGAAAGTAACGCTGCCGCTAGAAACTGTTTTATCCGTCTGCACATTGCCGTCTACGATTACGTCCAGGGTGACGTTCTCTAAATGAGTTGCTGCACCTGTGGCGCTCGCAGAGGCAGAATAAACACCGCTGTCGGTATGCAGGGTGCTATCAAAATATTCGACATAATACTTATCAGCAGTCCCGCCCGTGAAATTGGTGCACGTCAACCGCGTTGGGTCGCTCGATGTAATGGTTAGATTATTCGCTCCAGGCTCGGCTCGGGTTACTGTAATAACATTCGCAGCGGGGTTTGGTGCGCTATAGCCAGCAAGCGCGTTAATACCCAAAGAGCCTCCATGCCCGACTGAAATGTTGTCCGCAACGGTGTTGTTTCCCCGACCGCCGCCAACAGAAAAGAACAGCGCACCAGCGGGGTCGTCGGTCGTCGCCGTCATGGTTGTCGATGTACCCGCGTTATCGGTAATTGTAATAGTGCTACCCGCCGCGATATTTGCCGCGTCAGTCACAGTTATCGTTGCCGTCGCTTGGGTCGGCAGGGCTCTTTTTACGATGACATAAGCCGTATCCACATCGATGCCGATTGCCAGAAACTCGCCATCAGTGATGAATTCGCTCGGAGCGACGACTTGCTGCGCCCGTAACAGCGAAAACACTGATATCGTTCCAGCGTCAGAATTGACAATAAACAGGCGATCAGCTTCTTCCGTGCTCGTTGCTCGGCGGATTGCCATATCAACCGGCGTCTTGAGCAAATGGCCAGATAGCAGCGATATGGCGCTGGTGGTGTAGGCGAGCTCGGCGTCACTAAATAGCAATTCGTTTAGCTGCTTTCCCTGGCGCTGAATAAACAGCGTACCACTATCGAGGCCAGCGACCGGAACGCCAGGCTTCGCGCCGTTTCGTGTTGCGACCTTGACGGTAAGGTTCGACGGTGTAATCGGCTCACCGATTGTTTGCGGAATAAAAAACTCACCGCCGGTCGTGAAAATCTGCAAATCGCGACCGCTGAATATATCGACAATTTGGTTGAGCGATGCGGTGGTAATCGAGGCGCTGACAGTTTGATCGTCCAGGCCCTCGCCAAACTGGAAGTCGAAAAACTGATTGACGTTGGACCCCCAAAAGGTGGTCGGCTCAGACTTCGATCCGCCAAAATATAGACGGCCCTCGTGGAATGTTACGCTGACAGGATAGCCGCGGGTTCCGCTCCAGCTATCCTCATAGCCGGTTTCCAGTTCCCAATCGCTTGCGGCCACGGCAGTCGTGTCGAATAGGTCAATTTCGCAGAAGCCTTTGACCTTGGTCGAGCTGACAAACTCGATAATCCTGACGCGCCCGAATAGGCTATTGATATTGATATATTGCTTTTCATGCGCCGAGGTGAATACACCGCTTCCGGCTGTTAGCTCTATGTTTCCAGTTGTGCCGGACGGCGTGAGCGTTGCGGATGGATTTGACGTTGCCAGGGTAAACGCATGGGTCGGCGCGTTCGTGAATGTAATGTTGCTGGCCGTCCAGGTTGAATGCGAAGCACCGCGCACAATTTTTAACGGTGCCATATCTTCGTGGACAAAAATAATGGTATCGGCGTTTTGGGCGTAACGCATTTTACTAAGCCGCGTTGCCACAATTTGGCTAACTGCTAGGTAATCGTTGCCCGAGCCATTTATGTTTGTAACCAGCGCTTGATTGCGGAAGATATATATACGCTGCTGGCAAAGGGCCAACATATAACTATCGTCCGCCGAAAACTCGAACGGCACTAATTTTACCCCATTCCCAGGACTTCCGGCGGCAGGAATTTCCGATATGTAGCGAAGCCCATCGCGCCGACGCAGACCGCCCTGGGGCATGACGGTAACATTCTCGGCAGTCTGGAGCCCGTTGTAATACTGGTTCAGGTCTACTCGCGACCGGAGTAGGGGGTCTATAGCGCCGGATGCAAAGTTTGTCTGAATGCGGACAACACGGCTCACGTTGCCCTCACCGCAATAAGATCAAAATCTTCAATCGCTTGGTTAGGCTTGTTTGAGCCATCGACCTGCATTGCCTGACGGGTCATGCCACCGCGTCCGTTATCACCAGCGCCACCAACGGCAATTACCTGGTAATATTGCGCCTTGGTAATTTGGTCAGTGACAGTCTCAGCAAAGTGCCAAGACAGCCAATATTTTAGGAGCTGCACGAAATAGCTCGGCATAACGTCCTCGGAAACGTGATGCTGATAATCGACGAACACCGTCTCGAGGCTTGTCAGCAGCTTGTCGCCGACAATCGTCCAGCCTTCGTTGACGGGCCGCGCTCCAGCGCTCGAGCTGTTAAAAACTGCGCGGACGCCGCTGCCGATAATGTCGGCGGGCAAAACATATTCATATTTGAATTCTGTGGCCGGAGTGTCCACCGTCCTGGCGAGCTGCACCTTTTTAAAGCTAAACGCCCAGGGGTGGATGGTCAGCACAAACTCGGCGATATCGTCATACAGGCGATCGCAGATCTGCGCTGCATCGGTGCCTTCTTCAAACGACGAAAGGGGCGAGGCCCCCAGCATGATTAAACTGTCCGAACAGATCGAGAGTTTGGTATCGCCTGACGCCATTGGCCCTCCGAAAAGAAAGGGTGGGCGGGATCAGCGTTAGACCCCGCCCTCGCTCATTTTTTAGTCGCCGTCGGTTTCCGCGATTGCGGTTCCGTCGGAAACATCAACAACCCCCGACGCATTGCTGAGCACGATTACCCAGTTTGCGGTCGGCGTGTTGCTGTCCATCACCAGGATGACATCACGAACAGACACCTCGTCGGATACGGTATTGAAGTATCCAGATGTGTTGACCGTCGCAATGGCGTCCGTCGATGTGTAGGACCAAATCGCAGGAGCATTGCCCCTCTTGCTCTGCCCTCCGATTGGGTTCCAGCCGTCTCTTGAAAAAGCCATGATCAGGACTCCCGGCAAGTGATTTTGACGATGCCGCCAGCGGTTGTGTCCTCAACGGCAATTGCACCAGCGGAGAACATCGACGCCACTAGGAACGACGTTTTCTCTGCGATGTAATCGACGCGGGACTGCTGAGCCATCGACATACCAAGACCAAGCGCGTTTTTGTGGAACGCATACGCTACGCGGTCGCTTGAGCCGTCGATGGTCATGCCGCCTTCGTCCATGTCGCCCAGAACGACAATTTGGAATCCCATGTAGCTGGAAATTCCGCCCGACATGAGCGCACGACTTGTCTCATAGTCGAAGCTGGTAGCTTTATCTTCGCCTAAGAGAGCATTGAGCGAATTGGCGTGCATGAGCAAAACGCGATCCCCGGCGGGGACGTTGTTCGCGTTGAGCTTCTTGGCCGCTTCACGGACTTTGGCAACATTCATGTCTGTGGCACTTCCACCGATTGAATTTGCAACCGTTGCGGGCGTGCAAGCATCAAGCGCGTCAATGACGACCTGATCCATGCGGCGACCGATTGCATTACCGACGAGCTGCACCAGCTCCTGCCGCTCGTTAAAGTTGACGTGCGACTGCTGGAAAATGTCGGTGTATTCGGCGGCGATGTAGTCGGTCATCGTTGCCGAAACATTTGAGTGCGTGACGTTTAGCGGCGTCACATCAGATTGCGGAGTGCGAACCGTCGCCGAGCCCTTACCGAGCTTCGGGAATTTGACGGTCGATGCACCCTGTGCGTTGCGTTCACGAACCAGACCGGCAAGTTTCCGCGATGCCTGATAGGCTTGCTTGACTTCCGTGTCGAAGAGCGTCGTGAAGGCGGTCGAAATGGACAAAGCCATAATTACCTCCAGGGTTAAAACGAAAAAAATGTTTCGCGGTTGTCCTGGGGTACAGGGCCGACAGTCAGCAGACCGGCCAACGGTTATCGGTCAAGCCAAAAGAATAATGTCAGCATTTACAAAACGCAATAGGGGGTTACATCTTCTCCCCGTGCATTGCGTATACTTTTTGTTCGACCTGGTTCGTGTAGTGCATATCACTACCATAGCGCGGGTCAGCCATAAGGCTCTGGATCTCGTCCATCGTAGTGGGTTGGCTATCCATCGACGCCTCGACGCTAGGGATATCCGGCTCGCTATAGCTTTTGCGGATCTTATTCATCGCATTGATAAAGTTGGCATTTGTCGCTGCATTCGCAACGGCGTCGAGCTCGTTGTCAGATAGGACGCCAGATTTGCCGAAATTGGTCAGCCAGCCGTCCATGCTTTCGATTATTCGGTCAGCGTTGCGCCCCAGTTTCGCGCGTTCTTCCTGCATATCGGTTTGCGCCTGGGCGTGAGTGTCCACATAGACGCGGAGAATTTTGTCTACTTGTTCCTGCGAAAGACCTTCATCCCTCGCGATATCCAGGAACTCGCCCAACATCTGATCGTCGTCGGCAATTTCCGGCACTTCGTCCAGATTGTACTTGCCATCCTCTGGAGCCTTGTGCTTACCCGCCGACATTTTGACGCGCAGCTCTTTATACGACTTTGCAAGTTTTTCCAGATCGACCTGATTATCTTCATCATTCCAAAATTGCTCCTCGATGTAATCGGGCCTCTCTGCCGCTTCGGGTTCTGGCTCGTCTGGAGACGCATCAGTATCAACCATAACGGGAGCGCCATCAGCATCCTCCGCATCAGGGGTTTCTATCGTTTCAGAGGTAACATTTAGAAGGCTCTGATTATCGTCCTGGCTGGCCTCTTGGTTTTCAGCCTCAACGGTCGTTGCTTCCTCGGCCATCACTTTCCTTTCTTGCTCGGGCAATCCGTCTCTCTATTTCACGGATCAGGGAATTCTGGCCTTCCCGCGCATATCCATGGCTTGGATCTTCGCCAGGGTACCAGGTGGGTTGTTCAATCGTGACACCGCGTAAATGCTTGAGCAGCTTTTTCCCGTCCCGAGTCGAGAAAACACGAAGGTGCAATTTGTCTAAATCATCAACCGGCTCAGCGTTGCGCGTGAGCTCATCCCATTCACTCAACGGGTGCCTCCATCTCTTGCTGCTGCATCATGGCTTGCTCAGCTTCCTGGGCCATTTGAGCCATAATGCCCTCACGTTCTTCCCGGCTATTTAGGATTGACGGCGGCACTCCAAGTCGATCCGCCATGAACGCGATGGCCTTGTCTTGGTTAATCGCAATCTGACCGGCTGGACCCATTGCCTGGGCGAGCTGCATGAACTGCATGACACTCTCGAGCTCGTCCATGTTTTGGGCCTGGGCCAAGGGCGACACCGGCACGATCTTGACCTGCTGGCCGTCAACGCGGAGCGGCAGATCGATAATCCGCTGCTGATCCATCACCGCGAGAGTGCGCTGCACGATTGGCGTCATCGCCTCAGTAATCAAGCGACCAAAGGCTGACCCAAGATTTTGAGCGAGCTCGGATAGCTTGGCATTGATCTCGGTCGCACTGCGGGCGCTCATGTTGTCAGGCGGCAAAGTGTCATCGAGCAGCATTTTCTTGATGCTCATCGTCAGGTCATTAATGACGATCTGCGCCACGTTGAAATCGCCAGCGCGGGGCAGGGGACGCAACGCCTCGCCCTGTGGGCCACCGTTTCGCGCCACCGGAATAATTGCACCTGGCTGGATCTTAACGGTCGCCGGGTTCAGCACGCCGTCATCGGCTGCGGTATAAACACCGCTGATCGACAGGCTCGCGTTTTGGAGGATCAGCTTTTTGACCAGGTTGAGGGTCTTGATGTCCGGCAATGCACTGACCAGAGGACCGCGCCCCAAATTTTCGCCAGCGGTTTTGCTGAACCTGCTTACTACCCACGGGGAGCTCTCCAGCTCACGGTAAACAAGCTCCTGCTGCTTTTCCGGCCAGATGACGTGATAGCAGTAGTAGTCTTCATCCGGCACATAGATCGTTGCCTCGAGGAGCTCGATGTCATCCGTGGGCTTGTCATCGATGATTTGTTGTAGCTCGGCTGATACTTGAAGATCCTGCCACTGCTGCGGGACCGCTTCGACGCGCATCTTGAGCTTGCGATAGACGTTCTGAATCGAACCGTGTGGCCCTTCCTCGACCGCGACCAGGAACGGCGGCACGGCCTGGAACCGGACAGGCACCTCGTCATCGCCTGGCTGGATCAGCATCACGCCGGTACCGACTGCGAGATCAAGCAGGAATTCGCTCATCGCCAGGTCAAAATTAGTCTGGCGGATAATCGCAAACATTTTTTCGTTATAGACATCGAGAGCGATTTGCAGCTCGTCGCGCTGTTCCTCGGCGATATCGTTGCCAGCGATCAGGCGGCACCAGTTCCGATAAGGCGGGAAAAGCGTTGACTGTAGGCGGTTGGCGAAACGCTGCGTCGAATTTATCGCGGTACTGTCAAACACGCGCTCCATCTTGGGCTGTCCAACAGTTCCACCTTCAAAATTTCCATCGTAGAGATTACGCTGGGGCAGGGCGAACTCGTAACATTCTTCGTACAAATTGCGCCATTGGTCAGACCGGCGCTGTGCCAGGTCGGCCCGCTTCATTACCTCTTTAGCATTTAGGGGCATCAGCCACCCAGCGTTGTCTTGAGCTCGTCGTCTATGCCCGCCATAGCGTTTTCGCGATCCGAGCTAAGCAGCAATCGCATACCGCCGGATCTTCGTGCTTTTTTCCGCGCACTGAGTTTGCGCTTTTCAGACTTTTCGCGCTCGAGGGTGCGGGCTTCCTGCTTCTCTAACAGAGCTTCCTGACGGGCTTGTGCTTTGGCAATGCTCGGGTCCGGCTTCGGTTGCTTCGGCGGGGAAAAAATACTCGTCACAGCTCGAACAATTCCACCCATTAGTAAATCCTCGACATGATCAAACAATCGGAACCATCTGGCGCAAACCGACGCAGCGTTCCCTCGGTTTCAAATTTTAACCATTCAGCGAAACGAATGCCATCGTGGTATCCCTTGGCAATTGTAAATTGTACCCGCAACAGTCCCATTGCAGGGCCAATCTCGTCGAGTGTTCTGCGGGCGATCCGCAAAAAGGGGCGACTGTTGTCCCTTAGCAGTTCCTCGTCAGCCGCCAGCCACATTTCCGCGCTCGTTTTTGTAAGCAGAATAATACCCCACGAAACGAACGGTCGACCGCCGCTCATAAGCGTTATGCACGGCCCCATCCCGGCCTGTCGCTCCATCGCGGCGAGCGGCTGATCAGTTGCAAACCAAATCCGCTTTTCAATTTCGTTCATTTCGTAAAAGAATAAATGCGACGGCGAGAACGCCACCGATCGGATCGCACCCCAATCTTTGAGGTAACTATTGATCTCAATCGCACCGAAAGGGTATTGTATACCGTCCAAATGTAAAACTCCTCCCTGTTGTGGACACACGCCCTTGCCCCTCGGCCCAGTGCCGGGGGGTTTTTTAGAAAACGTTAAATTCGGTTTTCGCGACAATTGGCTCGGTGCTAATGCCTGGGCGATGAACTCCGCGCGTCAGCCGTCGATGCTCTCCACCACCCAGGCAAATGTAACCATAGGCGTCACCGATATGAGACGAATTGTTTTTATATGGCTTATCGCGAAAACGTTCTTGCCCTCCGCTGATCGCTTCGCGCTTGAAGTAATATCCGCCGCTCAAAGACTTGCGGAGCTGAGCGCATGATTTGTTTACCAGCAGCCCAGGCTTGCCATCGATCAGCCGCATCATGGGCGCAGCACCGGCTTCACGCCGCACCTGGAAATCATTGGTCGCGGTCGGCCTGGCATTAAGCCCCAGGGTCTTGAGATGATCGAATGCCGTGACCTCAAATATCTCGTCGCGCTTCATTCCCGCAGGGTCGCCCCAGATCAGCGGCTCTAACTTATCAAACCGGGTGTTGAGCTCGTACATCAGCATCTGCCCAAACCGCTCGAGGCCCATGTTGTCGGTCACGAGCTCGTGCAGGATATGCCAGCGGCCCGAGGCATAGCGCTGACCAAACACAGCGGCAGGGGTCAAACCAAAATCGAGCCCTATGTGCAGCGGCAGCGAATAATCCGGCTCGAGGTCATCAACGGACATAGAGCTGTCCTGATACTCCTGCCAGACGGCGCGGCCCTCCTGGACGAACGTGTACTGACCCGCTGCATAGGCGTTGATCCAATCCAGATTTTTGCCCTGGAGCTGCTGCTGATAGTAACCAGGCGGCAGATTGTTCGTATTCTCGGCCTTTGGATTTGGCACCCAGTGCTTACCCGCCGAAAAGATCGCGTTCTCGATACTGCTGTCGCCGACTGTTACGCCGCCGGGTTGGCGGAAGAATTTCCAGGCCCAGGCACCTTTGCCAGGCTTCTCTTTCTCAGCCAGGCGAAAATACCAATGGTCATCATCCATCGGGTTCGAGCACATCCAAACCCCGCGCCAGGTCGCGCCACCGTCAGCCTTTGACGGATACCGGCCCACCCTCGAGGTCAACGCATCGATAATCGCCTTCGGGAGCTCGCGCACCTCATCGACAAACGCGCCCGTGAGCTCAAGCGAAAGAACGCGGCGCGTATCGCGAGGCTGATCCAGGGCGAGAAATATCACTTCACAATCAATACCGGCAGCATCACCTCGAGGCGGGAGCTGGATATGATGCGTGATAGGCGGGGACCAGCGCATCGCGCCCCACTTGTTCTCGGGAAAGATCTCTTGCCAGGTCTTAAGCGTGGTCGTCCGCAGCTCGGGGTAGCTATTCCTGATGATCGCAAAGCGGGAATGCCGAATACCGTCACGCGGGGAGGGTGCCTGTTTCACGGCGCGTAGAAATATCTCGGCACAACAGGCGTAAGACTTACCGGACCCGACCGGCCCCATGATGCCACGGACAAAATTATCAGAGTTAAGAAAATTCCACACGGTTGGCGACTGCGAAAAATCCAGCTCGAATTCTGTCAGAGCATCGAGCGTATCCGCTTTCCGACGCCTGGGTCCGCGATCAGTCGCTCTCGACGCTCTCGGCATCCCGCACCCTAATCATGTCAATCTCATATCCCATCGCCATGCACAGCCTCTCGAGACTGTCGATGCGGCCCAGGGATTTGCCGTTCTCAATATTCGATATCGTGTTCGCGGACACGCCGGAACGGGCCGCGAGATCGCCGATACCCAGGCGCAGCTCGGTGCGAATTTCACGAATTGCTGTCGCCGTCCAGTGTGTCATCGTCAACGACCTCATAGCTCGTTACCGCTGGCCCTTTCAAATTGATTCCAATAACGCTCGGCTTGTTGTGGTCATTCGTGCCATCCAGCATTCCGGTGTGCTTAGCCAATAGCCGCAGCGGCGCGATCTTGTCATGCATCTCAACCTCGACAGAGGCGCCGTTTTTGCCAGGCGTAACCTTCACTTTCTTGATCGCCTTTTTTACGCGGGGCTCTAACTGGTCTGCGCTGGTCAGCGTCACACGACCCTCTCTATCCCAAAACAGGACATCCGTGACCTCCGACGCTGCCAGCGCAGTGAGTTCCTGCGTCACAGCCTCGCGCAGATTATTGTCGGTTGACTTCAGCGCAGCGCGTGCCTGGCGGACTGTTAGCTTGTCGGTCATCCCGCGACCGGCTGATTTGCCACAAGATAAAACGCACCGCACTCGGGACATGAAAAGCTGCTCTCGATTTCATATTCGTCGCAATAGAGCCCGGAGCCCTCAAGATCGTGATCTCCGCCATGAATGACGGGCTCACCGCAGTAAAAGCAATTAGCCATCAAGCTGCCTTTCACCGTGATGTACAGTGTACTCAGCGCCACAGTCGAGACAGGCAAGTTGCGATTGGTGGGGTTGCGGTCGGCCAAAGATTTGCGCGTCGGCGATGTGAACGACCTGACCGCCGCACATATAACAAAGATTTGCATCAGGGCGGGCAGGACGACCGCTTGCCGCTTTGACGGCCTGAAGGTAGAGGATCGCGTCCATCAGCTCCTCCTGCGCGTCCTCGAGCCATTCCAGCGGGGCCTTCGGGTTCTCGTCCATCGTCATGCCGTAACGCTCCATGCCATCCTCGGAGCGGCGGTTAAACATATCGATCACCGCGTTGACTATGGGGTCGCGGCTCATGGCTGAACCTGGGAAAATTTTATGTGAGCCCCCCGGCAAGAACGCGCGAGGGGGGGAGGCAAGGGGCGGACCCTCTCGAGAGCCGAAACGGCGGATTTCTGCCGATTTCGCGTTTTTCCATAGTCCATGCGTCCATTTGGCATTTGTAAATCCTAATCCAATCCAGCCCAGGCAGCAACCTGTTTCAGTGTCAGCGGTGCAGGTCGCCCAGCTTCCAGGGCCTCGAGTGTCATTTGTTCCGCGTAGTCTGTAACCGCTGCTGGCTCTACGCCTCGAGCTGCCAGGCGAGCGGCTTCATCCAGGTTTTGGTCCGCAATCCGGTGCTGACCCGAGGCTCGAGCGACACCGGAGGCAAATGCCTGGGCTAATGCGCGGTATTGCAATTCTTTCCCCCGGACCCCCTGATCGTTTCGCCTCGCGTCCTGGGTCGCCTCCTCATCGCTACGGATCACCGGCTTCGCAGCTTTGAACTGTTCCTTGCTCGGTAGCTTGGTCTTCGATCCCTCGAACAACACCTGATACCGTGCCGTTGACCAGTGGTGGTTTGTTTTGCGCGGGATTGGATACTTGCGCGGCTTGAGCTTCCGCAGGTATTCGAGTTGCTCGAGCTTCCTGGTGTGTCGGCTTACCGTGCTGACGTGCCGCCCGACGATCTTTCCCAGGGCAATCCTGGACGGCCAGGCAATTCCGTGGCTGTTGGTGTGGATCGCAATCGCCATCAGCACCCGCAGCGTTGTCAGTCCGAGCCGATCATCGTAGGGCGCACGAGCTGGAAGGATGCAGTACCGCTGCTTGCCGAGCTCAGAAGGGAATTTCATCGTTTAACTCCTCCTTGTCCCGCACCTTGCCGACTTCGGCCCCTGGGAACGCTTCCAAAGCGTTTACGAGGATGTTTGGGATGAACTTCACCAGGTCAGCGAGCGGGAAGCCGCAATCAGCCACGTTCTGGAGCTCGACCAGGCTGACATCGCCGTTGTAGATCCCGACAACCTTGCCGGTGCCTGGATGCTTCGCTGTCCAGATCGTGTGCTTGAGCTCCCGATGACCATTTTGCCTGGCGTCCTGGTCAAGAGATTCCCAGGCACGGATCATCCCGCCGCCGATGTTATCGATGCGCTCCGCGTCTCCGCTTTCAATCGCCGCGTTCCACAACTCACATTGCTGCTCGAACTTCACGCGCAGGAATTCCGATACGAGCCTGGGCAAGCGGTCAACGCCCCAATATCGCTCTAGCCTCAAAACGACATTATCCACGTCTCGAACTTCGATCATTTTCCACCCCGCTGGCACCGTGCCGGACAGACGGACGGACATATAAAGAGATGTCCTGTCCGTCCGGCCATCGGTTTCACGCTGTCCGGTGTCCGGCTGAATGTCCGGCACCTGCTAAACATCTGATATTCCTGCATTCTTGCCGGACATTTCCGTTTGTCCGGCCTTGTCCGGCATGTCCGGCCCCATTTTTGCCATTTTCACGCTCCAGCACCGATTTTGGTCCTTCGCAACGACCTCTTTTGCGATCAATCCG